>Ga0081539_10003664_pt1 | contig 18487 bp, 15 predicted proteins | sample TabmetS4T2R2_FD_71023 | JGI IMG/M metagenome (GOLD analysis project Ga0081539, IMG submission 71023) | Tabebuia heterophylla rhizosphere microbial communities from the University of Puerto Rico - S4T2R2 | ecosystem: Host-associated > Plants > Roots > Rhizosphere ...
GGTGGACGCGCTAAGGGGTGCACCGGTCGCGATGGGGGGCGACGACCAGCTGGCGGCCCTGCTCGCGGAGATGGCCGAAGCGGTCGGCGCTCAGCCGGTCCGGCTCGCGGCCGGCTCGAAGGCCGCCTATCACGCCGCGGCGGTTCTGGCAGCGGGCGGCTTCGTCGCGTTGCTGGACGCGATCGCCGAGCTCGGCCGGGTGGCTGGTCTCGACGAGCAGGGTGCACTCGCGATCTACGGACCGCTCATCGAGCAGACCCTCGGCAACGCCCGGGCGCTCGGGATTCGGGCGGCCCTGACCGGTCCGATCACCCGCGGCGACCGGGGCACCCTGGTACGCCACCTCGCCGCCCTGCGAGCCCACGCACCCGACGTGCTGCCCCTCTACCTGGCCGCCGCGGAGCGCGAGATCGGTCTCGCCGAAGCCCGTGGCACGCTGACACCGGACGCTGCGGAACGGCTCCGATCGTCACTTGCAACGGCACCCTGACGGGGTACCATTCGAGCCCATGGAGCACAGCATCGCCGCGAAGTACGCGGCTCGTCCCGTGGCGCGTTTCGTCCGTCCGAGCGTCCGCGCGCGACAGCGCCGGCTGGGCCTCGCGATGGGCGGATCGTTCCGCCCGGCACCCACCCGGGCGACCGTCCTCCACGGCACGGACCAGGGACCGTTCGTCCAACTCCGTGCTGGGGGCCGCTCGATGAGGACGACCGCGGCGACGCGCTCCATCGCCGGTCAGCCACGACCCGCGGTCACCATGCACTGGGCCCGATCCGGCCGCTCCGGACCACAGCCTCGGTCCAGCGCCGCGTCGGCGCCGTGGCCCGGCTGAGGACCGCCACCGCCACCTCCGCCGGCGGCATCGTCGTTCGCTTCCAGGAAGGCGCCCCCGAATTCGTCGCCGGCATGCGCCGTCGCGAGCGCGACATCGTGACGTGGACGCTGCCGAAGGGCACTCCGCAGCCGGGTGAGACCCGGGAGGCCACCGCTCTCCGCGAGGTCGCCGAGGAGACTGGTCTCGAGGTCGCGATCACGGGACCCCTCGACTCGATCCGCTATACGTTCATGCAGCGCGGCACACGGATCCACAAGACAGTTCACTACTTCATGATGATCCCGACCGGCGGCGACCTTGCCCACCATGACCACGAGTTCGAGCGGGTCCGCTGGGTTCGCTTCGACGAGTCCCACGCCCTCCTGACCTTCGAGACCGAGAGGCTGCTGGTCGACAAGGCCGCGGAGCTCCTGAGGGCCGGTCAGGCCGCCGACGCGCAGGCGCTGTCGGTCGATCGCATGCCGGCGCCGGCAATCGAAGGGGGACCGGCCGCCGAAGCGAGCCGTCCTTGAGCGACGCCGTCGAGGCGATCCTCCACGAGACGCCGCTGACCCACATTCATCGCGCGCTCGGTGCGCGGCTCATCGAGTTCGGCGGCTGGCTCATGCCGGTCCAATACACGTCGATCCTCGACGAGCACCGGGCGGTCAGGGAACGGGCCGGGCTCTTCGACCTGTCGCACATGGGTGAGCTCTTCGTCGAGGGCTCCGACGCCGGTCAGGGTCTCGCGACGGCTCTCGTGAGCGACCCGCGCAACCTCAAAGTCGGCAGGGCTCATTACTCGATGATCTGTGAGGCCGGCGGCGGGATCGTCGACGACCTGATCGTCTACCGGCTCGGCGAGGAGCGCTTCCTCGTCGTCGCGAACGCGAGCAACGCCCAGGTCGTGAGCGATGCCCTGGCGGAGCGGCTGCGGCCGTTCAAGGCCGTCCTCGACGACCATTCCCTCACGACCGCGATGTGCGCCGTCCAGGGTCCCGCCTCGGAGGCGATCGTCGGTCCGCTGACGGACGTCGATCTCGATGGCCTCCGCTATTACGCGATCGCCGAAGGTCGGGTCGCCGGGATCCCGTCGCTTGTCGCGCGAACCGGGTACACGGGCGAGGACGGTTTCGAGGTCTTCGTCGAGTGGAATCGTGCGGAGGAGCTCTGGAACAGCCTCAACGAGACGGGCCGGCCACTCGGCCTCGTGCCCGTCGGGCTCGGCGCCCGCGACACGCTCCGTCTCGAGGCCGGCATGCCGCTCTACGGCAACGAGCTCGACCTCGAGACCAATCCGTTCGAGGCCGGGCAGGGTCGGATCGTCAAGCTCGAGAAGGATGTCGATTTTGTCGGGCGGGCCGCTCTCGCCCGTGTTGCCGAGGTGGGCCCCGCAAAGACACTCGTCGGCCTGGTCATCACCGGCCGCGGGATCGCTCGCCACGGCTACGCGGTCTGGAACGGCGACCGGCACAGCGGCGTCGTCACGAGCGGCACCCAGTCGCCGACCCTCGGCAAGCCGATCGCGATGGCCTACGTCGCGCCCGCCGATGCCGAGCCGGGTACGATACTGGCCGTCGAAATCCGCGAGCAGCGGGTCGAGGCAGAGGTCGTGGACCTGCCGTTCTACCGCCGACAGCGGAACCCCTGACAAGGCAACCGGCCGACCCGAGAAGAGGAGATGCCGTCCGCAATGGTGCCTTCGGACCTGCGTTACACGAAAGACCACGAGTGGGTTCGGGTGTCGGGCGACGAGGCGACGATCGGGATCACCGAATATGCCGCCGGGCAGCTCGGCGACATCGTGTTCGTGGAACTTCCCGAAGTCGGCCGGACGGTCGAGCAGTTCGCCGCCTTCGGGGTGGTCGAGTCGGTCAAGGCGGTCTCCGATCTCTTCGCGCCGTTGTCCGGCGAGGTCCTCGAGACCAATGGGGACCTGTCGTCTCGCCCGGAGCTCGTGAACGCCGAGCCGTATGGGGCCGGCTGGATGCTCCGGGTCCGCGCCTCGGATACGGATCAGCTCGGCGAGCTCCTCGACGCCGCCGCCTACGACGCCCTGATCGCGGAGAGCTGATCGCCCGATGCCCTATGGACCGCACACGACGGCCGATCGCCAGCGCATGCTGGACGCACTCGGCATCGCGTCGGTCGATGAGCTGTTCGACGACATCCCGGCGGAGCTGCGCGCCGGCGACCTGGCCCTTCCCGATCCGGAGCCCGAGCTCGAGCTCACCGCGCGGCTGATCGACCTTGCCGGGCGCAACCGGACGGACCTGATCTCGTTCCTCGGTGCCGGCGTCTACCGTCACTGGACCCCGCCGGTCGTCGACCAGATCCTGCTCCGGGGCGAGTGGTACACCGCCTACACGCCGTATCAACCGGAGGTGAGCCAGGGCACCCTCCAGAGCATCTACGAGTACGAGTCGCTCCTGGCTGAGCTGACGGGTCTCGATGTGGTGTCGGCGTCGCACTACGACGGCGCCGCCGCCACGGCCGAGGCGGCCCTCATGGCGTGCCGGCACACACGGCGCTCACGAGTGCTCGTATCGCACGCGGTTCACCCGCATTACCGGGCGACGACAGCGACCTACTTCGGACCGAACCTCGAGCTCGAGGAGATACCCGTCGTCGGCGACGGAGAGCTGGCGGGAACGACGGATCTCGAGGCGCTCGAGCGTCTCCTGTCGGACGCGGACCATCCGGTCGCCGGTGTCGTAGTCGCGCAGCCGAACTTCTACGGCCTCCTCGAGCAAATGACACGGATCGCCGAGCTGGCACATGCCGCCGGTGCGCTCTTCGTGGCGGTCGTCGAGCCCGTCTCGCTTGCCGTGCTGGCACCGCCGGGCGCCTATGGCGCCGACATCGCCGCCGGGGAAGGCCAGCCGCTCGGGATCGCACCGCAGTACGGCGGCCCCTACCTGGGGATCCTCGCCGCGACCGATGAGCTCGTTCGCCAGATCCCGGGCCGGCTCGTCGGGATGACCACCGACGTCGAGGGCCGCCGCGCCTACGTCATGACGTTACGCGCGCGCGAGCAGGACATCCGCCGCGATCGGGCCGCCAGCAACATCTGCACGAACCAGGCCCTCCTGGCCCTGGCCGCGAGCGTCTATCTCGCGGCGATCGGACCCCACGGGCTGCGCGACGTGGCTGCCCTCGGTGCCGCGCGAGCCGCTGAGCTGGAGGCGGCGCTAGCGGCGCTCGGCGCACCGCGCCTCCACTCCGCGCCGTATCTCAACGAGTTCGCGATCCGCGTACCGCGTGCTCGGGACGTCCATCGCCGGCTGCTGGACCGGGGCGTACTGGCGGGCCTCGCGCTGGCCGACGTGGAGCCCGGCAATGCCGCCGTCGAGGACGGCCTGCTGGTCTGCGCGACCGAAGTGACGACGAGTGCCGATGTTGCCCGCTTCGCCGAGGCCCTCGCGGCCGAGCTGGCCGGCAGCGGACCTCAGGCAACGCGCGAGCTTGCGCCGGCGGGCAGCGGCGGATCCTGATGGGTGTCGTCGGCGAGCGGCTCCAGCCGAACCTCTTCGAGCGCTCCCGTCCGGGACGCGGTGGCGGCAAGATCCCGCACCCGCCCAAGGACGCCCTCGATCGGTTGCCGGCGGAGGCCCGTCGCGAGACGCCGCCCGCGCTGCCCGAGCTCAACGAGCCCGAGGTCGTGCGCCACTACGTCAATCTCTCGCAGCTGAACTTCGCGATCGACACCGGCTTCTATCCGCTCGGCTCGTGCACGATGAAGTTCAACCCGAAGATCAACGAATGGGCGGCGCGACTGCCCGGCTTCGCATCCCTCCACCCCCTGAGTCCCGACGAGGTCGCCCAGGGCACGCTCCAGCTCCTGTGGGAGCTCGAGCAGATCCTCGCCGAGGTCAGCGGCATGCGCGCCGTCTCGCTCCAGCCGGCGGCGGGGGCACAGGGCGAGCTGACCGGCATCCTCATGATCCGCGCCTACCACTTCGGCCGGGACGACACCGGGCGGACCGAGGTCCTGGTCCCGGACTCTTCGCATGGCACCAACCCGGCGACGGCGACGATGGCCGGTCTGCGGACGATCACGATCCCGTCGGCATCCGACGGCGGCGTCGACATCGACGCGTTCAAGGCCGCACTCGGACCGCGGACGGCCGCGGTCATGATCACGAATCCCTCGACGCTGGGCCTGTTCGAGAAGCGGATCGGCGAGCTGCTCGACGAGGTCCATGCGGCCGGTGCTCTTGCCTACATGGACGGCGCCAACCTCAACGCGATCCTCGGCCGGTTCAAGCCCGGTGAGGCAGGCTTCGACGTGATGCACTTCAACGTCCACAAGACCTTCTCGACGCCTCACGGCGGCGGCGGTCCGGGCGCAGGCCCGGTCGGGGTGGGGGAGAAGCTGCTGCCGTTCCTGCCTTCGCCGCGCGTCCTTCGGGGCGATGACGGCAGGTTCCGCCTGGAGCGACCCGGCGAGCGGCCGACCTCGATCGGTCGGCTTCGCAGCTACGTCGGCAATACCGGTGTCCTCGTGCGCGCGTACGCGTACCTTCGCTCTCACGGTGGTTCGGGCCTGCGCGAGGTGAGCGATGACGCGGTGCTCGCCGCCAACTACCTGAAGAAGCGCGTCTCGGAGGCGTACGACATCCCGTACGACCGGGCCTGCAAGCACGAGTTCGTGGCGAGCGCGACGCCGATCAAGAAGAAGACCGGCGTGCGGACCCTCGATATCGCCAAGCGGCTCATCGACCACGGCTTCCATCCGCCGACGATCTACTTCCCGCTCATCGTCGACGAAGGGATGCTCATCGAGCCGACCGAGACGGAATCGATCGAGACCCTGGACGCGTTCGCGGACGCGCTCATCGCGATCGCCGGTGAGGCCGAGACGGATCCCGAGACAGTCAAGGCAGCGCCGCATGCGGCGCCGGTGCGGCGGCTCGACGAGGCGACGGCGGCACGCCAGCCAAACCTCCGCTGGGCGCCGATGACGGGCCGTCAGATGCCCTGCCCGGACTGAGCTGCTCGCCGGTCAGCGCGTTCGCTGGTCCGCGGGTCCGGCCGGTCGGCTGGTCCCAGCCGGAAATTCCGAAATACCGCCACCACTGGTACGTCGTCTCGAATTCCGCCGGATTACCACCACCACTGGTATTTCGGAGACTTGTGGCGCCAGGTCGAGCCAACTCACGCACGCGTCACAGAGCCAGCCTGTCTGGACTCCGTCGAGCTACCACCACCAGCGGTAAATCGGAAAAATGCCGCTCCGATGGGCCATTCGATGGCGGCCTCGAGAGGCCGCGTGGCCGGCTTCGGCACGCGCTGCCCGAGCACGTCGCGGCGATCGGACAATCGTGCGACAACTCCTGCGGCGTATCCGCACGAAGATTTCTGAACCATTTTGGGCGGGAGGCCGTATTGTCACCCAAGAAACAGCGGCTGCTCCCGTACCGGAGAACAGTCACGATAGTTCAAGCTGCGTCTGACCAAGACGATCCGAGTCGCAGCCCGGACGCCGAACTGATCCGCCGGATGAAGGCTGACGACCTCGATGCATTCGAGGCGTTCTTCAACCGGCACCGCACCCTTATCTACCGGACGGCCTATGGCCTGACGGGCGACCCGCATGTCGCGGAAGAGGTGCTGCAGGACACGTTCGCCCGGGCGTATCGGCATCGCGCGGCCCTCCTGCCCGACGTGTCACCAGTGCCGTGGCTGCATCGGGTCGCCCTGAACCTCTGCTACTCGCGCCTCGACAAGCGCCAGCTCAAGGCCGAGCCGATCGCCGATGGCAGCGTCGCCGCGAGCGTGCCGGATGGCGCCGTCGAGCCGGCCGAGCGGGCGGAGCGCCAGGAGTTGCGCCAGATCGTGCGTGAGGGAATCGCCACCCTCTCGCCGAAGCACCAGAGCGTCGTCGTCCTGTACTACCTCCATGGCCTGTCACTCCAGGAGACGGCATCGTTCCTCGACGTCCGTCTCGGGACGGTGAAGTCGCGGCTTCATTACGCCCTGCGAACGCTGCGCTCGCACCTCGAGCGGGACCGCCGCTTTGGTGGCGCGTACCGGCCGGAGGAGGAGCCGGTGAGTCTCGCGAGGAAGGCGTCATGACGATGTTCGGCGGCCGCCGCTGCGAGGAGTTCCAGGGCACGCTGCTGGACTTTGCCGACACCCGCGAGATCAGGCCCGCGACTGCCGCCGCCCTCGATCATCTCGGCCGTTGCCGCGACTGCGTCCGGGAGCTCGAGGTGACCGCCCTGGCGATCGTCGGACTGCGGCGCCTCTACGAGGATGTCCGCTCGATCGAGCCGCCGACCGACGCCTGGGAGCGCCTGCGCTATCGCGTCGTCCGCCCGTCGACACCCAGCTACGCCCTGCGCTCGCCGATCCTCGGCGCCGTGATGGGCTGGGCGCTCGTTGCCGCGATCGGGGTCCAATCGGTCATCCTGCCCGGCGTCGGCCAGCGCACGGCACCGGTCCCGCCCACGAGCCGCGACGTCTTCGAGCCGGCCGCCCACTACCTGAGCACCGGCGGTTTCCCGACGACGGTTCCGCGGCTTTATCCCGACGGTGATGCGAGGACTGTCGGGATCATCGTCATCGGCGACCGCGGCCGGCGCGTGACCAACGCCTGATTTTCCCAATCCGCTGAGCATCCATGCGCACAATGGGAGGTGACGAAGGCCAGACCTGCTGAACAGCTGGGCCACATTTGACAATGGATTGACAGCGTCCCCATAGTACCGACCACCGTGGCAAGGGCATGCCACACGCGCCGGTTGACTCCTCCACGTCGCATGGTCAGAACGGGCTGTTCGAGACGGCCCACACCACGCGGCTGTGCAGGGCGGTGGGGGCCGCTGAAGAGGACAACCATGGCAACGTTTGTAGGGAGGAGAACTACATGCGGAAACGCTTCTTGAGCCTGTTCGCCACAGGCGCCATCCTCGTTGGCGCGTGTGGTGGGGCGGCGAGCCCCTCACCGTCGTCGACCACGACGGCCAGCACGCCGCCGGCCAGCACGGAGGCCTCGCCGTCCGGCGGTGCCTCGGGTGAGATCGACCTCACCGCGACGAAGTACAAGGCCGACGAGGTCGGCAACAAGGGCGGCAACCTCGTCATCGGCATTTCCGGTGACCCGAGCTCGTTCTGGTTCAACACGTATGACACCTTCGCCAACGACTGCGAAGCGTTCTGTCCGTCGATGTGGGGTCTCTGGAACAACACCATGGACCTCAAGTACTACGGCCAGCTCGCATCGAATGTTCCCACCGTCGCCAACGGCGGGGTCACGGTCAACGGCGACAAGATGGACGTGGCGGTTGACCTCGTCGAAGGCGCGAAGTGGTCCGACGGCCAGCCGATCACCTGCGACGACGTCATCTTCAACCAGAAGTGGTTCATGGATAAGGACCAGGTTGGTCTGCAGTCCGGCACTTCCGGCTACGAGGACATCACGAGCATCGACGGCGCGGGAACATCGAAGTGCGTGCTTCACTTCGGCAAGATCTACGAGCCGTATCTGGGCCTCTTCTCGCCGTTGTACCCGAAGCACTACCTCGAGAAGTCGTCCGTGGCCGACGTCCAGAAGAACCTGTACGTCGACACGAAGTTGACCGATGGCGTCTACAGCGGTCCCTACATGCCGACGGCATGGGCCCACGACGCGCAGATCAACTACGTCCCGAATACGCAGTTCTGGCAGACGATCAAGAAGGCCGATCCGCCGTTCGAGTCGGTGACTCTGAAGTTCTATGCCGACACGGACACCGAGATCGCGGGCTTCTCGGCCAACGAGATCGACGTCGGACTCGAGTTCAACCAGAACCAGGTCGCGGCGATGGAGTCGGCCAACCTCGGCGACGCCATCGACAAGGTCCTTGGCCCCACGTATGAGCAGCACAGCTGGAACTACAAGTCACTGACCGACAAGTTCGGTGACGCCGGGGCGAAGGCGTTGATGGAAGCCCTTCATTACGCCGTCGACAAGGAAGCGATCAACCAGACGATCACCGGTGGCGCGGTCACCCCGTCGTGCAACGGCATCTATCCGGATGCGTGGTTCTACGACGGCAGCAATACGTGCTACGAGCACGATCAGGCCAAGGCCCAGTCGATCCTCGACGCGGCCGGCTTCAAGAAGGGCTCCGACGGCATCCTGGAGCTGAACGGCAAGAAGGCCGAGTTCCTCGGCTGCGCCCGTGCAGATCGCCAGTACCGCCTTGATACCCTGAACCTGCTCAACACCCAGCTTCAGCCGCTGGGCATCAAGATCAACGTCAAGGGCGTCCCGGCTGCCACCGTCTTCGCGGGCTGGACCGAGATCGCCGCCGACACTCCGTGCAACACGACCCACGGCAACTTCGACGTGGTCGAGTTCGCATGGGTCGGTACGCCTGACCCGGGCTCCAACTACTTCCTGTATCACTCGAAGTACGACCCGGATAAGGGCGACCATGCAGGCCAGAACTACATCCGCGTCCACAACTCGGATGTCGATGCCTCCATGGACGTCATCAAGTCCTCGGTCGACCTCGAGAAGATCAAGGAGGCGATGGCCACCTTCCAGAAGATCTACGTGGATCCGGCGAATGCCTTCCCGGAGATCGCGCTGTACAACTGGACGACCGTCATGCTGAAGTCGGCGAAGATGCACAACATCGCCAACAACGGCAGCGCGTCGGTCCAGACCTGGAACATCGAGGACTGGTGGCGAGAGCCGTAAACTCTCCCAACAGCCCCCGAAACGACCGGATCTGACGGTCAAATCGCGGGACTGCCGCCTCGGCGGCAGTCCCGCGGCCTACATACGAGGGCGGCGGCATGATCCGCTACATCGTTCGACGGCTCATCGGAACGATCCCGACGCTGTTCGTCGTCTCGCTCCTCATCTACAGCATCCTGCAGCTCGCTCCAGGCGGGCCGGAGCAGCGTTTCGAACAGAACCCCAAGGTCACCCCGGCGCAGATCGCCGCGTTCAAGCATCGCTGGGGTCTCGACCAGCCGATCCCCGTCCAGTACTGCCGCTGGATCGGCGTCTGCAACCCTGACGGCGAGGGCCTCGGCGTCTTCATCTCGAACAAGGGCCTGCCGAACTTCCTGCCCGGCTTCCTTGGCGGCGGCGACAACGGCGTCCTGCACGGTGACCTGGGCTTCTCGTCCAGCACCGGCTCCAGCGTCGCTTCGCTGATTGGCCAACGCGTCCTGCCGACCGCGATCCTGGCCGGGGTGTCGTTGCTTGTCTGGGTCCTGCTCGCGTTGCTGACCGGCGTCATCGCCGCTGTCAGACGCTACGGCAAGCTCGACACCGCGATCACGGTGTTCAACTACGTCGGCTTCTCGTTCCCGACGTTCTGGCTCGGGCTGATGCTCATCGTCGTGTTCGCGGCCCAGCTCCGGATCCTGCCGGCAAGCGGCATGTGGGACACGCGGACCGTGCCGATCTTCGGCAGCGCGGAGTACTGGGCATTCCTCGGCAAGAAGCCCGACGTCGCGATCATCGACCTCGTCAGGCACCTGATCCTGCCGGTGGTCACCCTCGTCTTCGTGAACATTGCCGGCGACTCGCGCTTCATCCGAGCTGCGATGATCGACTCGCTCAACCAGGACTTCGTCCGAACAGCACGGGCGAAAGGTGTCGCCGAGCGGGGCGTCATCTTCCGGCACGCCCTTCGGAATGCTCTCCTGCCAGTCGTGACGAACGTCGCCCTCGAGCTGCCGTTCCTGTTTGCGGGCGCGATCGCGACCGAGACGATCTTCAGCTGGCCGGGCATGGGTCTGGCGTACATCAGCGCGGTTCGTCAGTTCGACTACCCGGTCCTGATGGGCATCCTCGTCATCACCGCCCTGGTCGTGGTCCTGGCCAATCTCCTGGCGGACATCCTGTACGCCATCGTCGATCCGAGGATCAGCTATGGATAGCGCCGGCACGACGACGCTCGAAGAGCTGGAGCAGTCGCCCGATTACGACGTCCAGCTCGAGTCGCTCAACCAATGGCAGATCGCGTGGCGTCGCTTCAAGCGCCATCGGATGGCGCTCATCGGCTCCGTGCTGTTCCTCGGCATGGTCGCCGTCGGCGTCTTCGGGCCGTTCTTCCTGCCGTACGACCACACGGTGATCGGGGCGCCCGACGCCAAGTTCAACGCGGGCCGGCCGCCGAGCCCAGCGCACCTCTTCGGCGACACGGGCCGCCTCCACCGTGACGTCCTGACGCTCGTCGTCAACGGCGTCCGCCTGTCGCTGCTGATCGGCATCCTCGCCTCGGCGATGGGCGCGATCATCGGCACGATCGTCGGTGGCATCGCCGGCTACTTCGGTGGCTGGGCGGACACGATCCTGATGCGGATCGTCGATGCGCTCCTGGCGCTGCCGCTCCTGTTCGTGATCCTCGTGTTCAGCCAGTTCCTCGGCGAGGGCCATGCCAGCTGGTGGACGATGACCCTGATCTTCGGAGCCTTCGGCTGGCTCGGGATCGCCCGGCTCGTCCGGGCCGTGATGCTGAGCCTGCGCGAGGAGGACTACGTCGACGCCGCGCGCGCGGCCGGCGTCTCGGACCTGCGGATCATCTTCCGGCACCTCGTGCCGAACTCGCTTTCGCCGATCATCGTCGCGACGACCCTCGGCGTCGCCGGCGTGATCATCGGTGAGGCGTTCGTGAGCTTCCTCGGCTTCGGCGTCGACCCAGCCCAGCCAACGCTCGGCAACATCCTCAGTGGTTCGCTCGAGTTCATCAGCCAGAAGAACTGGTGGTGGGCGTTCTTCCCGGGTGCCGCGATCGTCGTGATCGTGCTCGGGATCAACTTCATGGGCGACGGCCTGCGGGACGCCCTCGATCCACGCGCCAAGATATGACCGATGCGCTCGCCGCCCGGGAGCGGCGCGCCGGGGTCGGCGAAGTCCTCCTGGACGTGCGCGACCTGCGCACCCACTTCCATGTCATGGACGGCACCGTCAAGGCGGTCGACGGCGTCTCGTTCTCGCTCCGCCGCGGCGGCCGGCTTGCCCTCGTCGGTGAGTCGGGTTGCGGCAAGAGCGTCACGGCGCTCTCGATCATGCGCCTCATCGAGACGCCGCCCGGTGAATTCGCCGGCGGCGAGATCATCTTCGACGGCCGTGACCTCCTGAAGCTCGGAGGTCGCGACCTCCGCGAGATCCGGGGCGGCGAGATCGCGATGATCTTCCAGGAACCGATGACGTCGCTGAACCCGGTCATGACCGTCGGCGACCAGATCGCCGAGGCGGTCCTGCTCCACCAGGGCGTCAAACGCAAGGCCGCCGACGAGGTCGCCCTCCAGTCGCTCGTCGACGTCGGCGTCCCCGATCCGAAGCGCCGCCTCAAGCAGTACCCGTTCGAGCTCTCGGGCGGGATGCGGCAGCGGATCATGATCGCCATGGCCCTCAGCTGCAACCCGAAGCTGATCATCGCCGACGAGCCGACCACCGCCCTCGACGTCACGATCCAGCGCCAGATCCTGGAGCTCATCAAGACGATCCAGGAACGGACCGGGACGGCCCTCCTGCTCATCACCCACGACCTCGGTGTCGTCGCCGAGACGGTCGATGACGTGGCGGTCATGTATGCCGGCCGCGTCGTCGAGACGGGCACGGTCGACGACGTCCTGCTCAACCCGCGGATGCCGTACACGCGCGGTCTGCTCGAATCGATCCCGTCGCAGGCCAAGAAGGGCCAGCGGCTCTCGGCCATCAAGGGCGTCGTCCCGAACCCGTTCCGGATGCCGCCCGGCTGCAAGTTCGAGCCGCGCTGCCCGTACGCGTGGGAAGCCGGTGCCACCGAGGAGCCGCCGCTCATCGAGCTCGGGCCGGATCGGACGGCGCGCTGCTGGCTCTATGACCGCCGCTACCAGGACCACCTGGCTCAATATGACGCCCACATCACCAACGACAGCGGCGGGACCACGTCGTGACCGGTCCGGCTCCGGCGGCAACGCCGGTGAATGCCCCGGCGAACGCGCCGACCACGGGCCAGCCCGAGGCGCCGCTGGTCGAGCTGCAGGACCTCAAGACCTACTACCCGATCCGGGCGGGCATCCTGCGGCGGGTCGTGGGTCACGTCCGCGCCGTCGACGGGGTGAGCTTCGAGATCCGCCGCGGCGAGGTGTTCGGCCTCGTCGGCGAGTCCGGCTGCGGCAAGACGACGCTCGGCCGGACGCTCGTCCGGCTCGAGAAGGCGACCGAGGGACAGGTTCGCCTCGATGGCCGCGACGTGCTGTCGTTCCAGGGCAAGGACCTCAAGAAGATGCGCCGCAGGATGCAGGTCATCTTCCAGGACCCGGTCGGCTCGCTGAACCCGCGCATGCCGATCAGCGACATCATCGGCGAGGGTCTCCTCGCCCAGGCGGATGCGCAGAACGGCTGGGCCGATCGGAAGGTCCGCGACAAGCGCGTCAGCGATTACCTCGAGGTCGTCGGTCTGCGGCGCGACTACACGCGCCGCTACCCGCACGAGTTCAGCGGCGGCCAGCGGCAACGCATCGGCATCGCCCGGGCACTTGCCCTGTCACCCGACTTCGTCTTTGCCGACGAGCCCGTGTCGGCCCTCGACGTCTCGATCCAGTCGCAGATCCTCAACCTGCTCGTCGACTTGCGCGAACAGTTCGACCTGACGTTCCTGTTCGTCGCCCACAACCTCTCGGTCGTCCAGTACATCAGCGACCGGGTCGGGGTGATGTACCTCGGCAAGCTCGTCGAGTTGGCCGACGTCGGCGAGATGTACGCCCACCCCCGCCACCCGTACACGATCGCGCTGCTCTCGGCGATCCCGGATCCCGACCCGCGGGTCAAGAGCCGCCGTCTCGTCCTGACCGGTGACGTGCCATCGCCGGCAAACCCGCCGTCAGGTTGCCGATTCCATACGCGCTGCTGGCTGCGTCGCCAGCTGAACAATCCCGAGAACTGCGAGACCGAGGATCCGCCGCTGCGCGAACTGGCGACCGGCCATCGTGTCGCCTGTCACTGGGCGGAGAGCGTCGTGGACACAGCGGTCGCGGAGGTCGTCCCGACCGTCGACACGGAGGTTCCCACCGATCTCCCTGCGCCGGAGGACGTCGGCGCACCCGTCGTCACCGAGATCGAAACGCCCGCGGCGACCGATGTCGTTGCGGCAGCGGACGACGAAGCAGCGCCCGCCTCGGGTGGCTCGTCGGGCAATCCGACGAACGACCCGACGACGGGCCGCGTATGAACGAGAACGAAGACCACGGGCGACGCCCCGTCGGCGGCGTGGGTCGCCGGCGTCAGTAACAGGGGGACTGCCTCGAGTCATCAGATGTTCAAGCCATCGGGCCCACGCTACGATGTGGCCCCTGTTGCCGAGGCTCGCCGGGAGGAGGACCCGGCCGTGCGATCGGCTCATCGGTAGGAGGAGACAATGGTGGGATCCCGCCGCATCGGCGCACTCGCCGTCACCGCCGGCATGCTGTTCGCGGCCTGCGGGACGGCGGCCAGTCCGAGTCCAAGCGCACCGGCCGCGAGCGGGCCGGCGGCCTCTGGCAGCGCGCCTGCCGCGAGCCAGGCCGGTGAGATGAAAGAGGGCGGCACTCTGGTCGTCCAGAACCTCGGCGACGTGGCGACCTCGGACAGTGCCTTCTCGCAGGACTCGAACACGTCATATGTCCTGAACCAGGTCATCGAGAATCTCGTCACACTCAAGCCAGGAACCGTGGGTGAGCTCGCCCCGGCACTCGCCAAGTCATGGACGGTCAGCGACGACGGCCTGACCTATACGTTCGAGCTCCAGGAAGGCGTGAAGTTCCACGACGGTACGGACTTCAACGCCGAAGCGGTCTGCTACAACTACGAGCGCTGGAAAAACTTCACCGGCGCCCTGGCCAGCCCCGATTATGCGTACTACTACGGCGCGGTCTTCGGCGGCTTCGGCAAGGACTCGAACATGGAGTCCTGCACGGCCAACCCGAACGAAGTTGTCATCAAGCTCAACCACCCCTACACCCCGTTCCTGCTGAGCCAGACGATCTCGACGTTCGGCATCAACAGCCCCAAGGCCCTCAAGGACGGCGACGCTGACAACCCCGATCCGACCAAGAGTGCCTACGGCACCGGCGGCGCGGGCGCGATGACCGGTACGGGCCCCTTCAAGTTCAAGGAGTGGGTCGTCGGCGATCACGTGACGATCGTCAAGAACCCCGACTACTGGAACAAGGATGCGGCGGCGCACCTCGACGCGGTCACCTTCCGCAAGATCGCCGACACGGCAGCCGTCCTCAACGCGCTCCAGGCCGGCGACATCGACCTTGCCACGGTCTTCAACCCGGTCGATATCCCGACGGTCCAGAGTGACTCGAGCCTCCAGGTGATCGCCCGCGGCGAGAGCTGCAACCTGTTCCACCTGGCCATGAACCAGAAGCACAAGCCATTCGACAACCTGAAGATCCGCCAGGCCGTTGCCTACGCGGTCAACAAGCAGAACATCGTCGACACCTTCTACGGCGGCGACGAGAACGCGACCGTAGCCAAGACATGGCTGCCGCCGACGGCAGCCGGCTTCAAGGACGTCGGTCTGCCGGGCTACGACGTTGAGAAGGCCAAGCAGCTCATTCAGGAATCGGGGGTTCCGGAGTCCGACCTGACCTTCGAGTTCTGGTATCCGTCCGAAGTGTTCCGGCCGTACATGCCGGATCCGAAGGGCATCTTCCAGGCGCTCCAGAGCGACCTCGAAGCGGTCGGCTTCCACCCGACGCCAAAGACCAAGGCCTGGAACACCGGAACTCCGACATATCTGAACGACGAGTCGACGGGCAAGTACCCAATGTGGCTCATCGGCTGGACCTGCGACTGGGCCGGTCCGGACAACTTCCTCGACACGGCATTCTTCTACTACAGCGGCGGCAAGCCGAATCCGGAGTTCGCCTACCAGAACGACGAGCTCAACAAGCTGATGAAGGATGCCGAGAGCGCGAAGACCGATGCGGACGCGAAGCCGCTCTGGGAGCAAGCCCAGGACAAGATCGCGGCCGACATGCCGACCGTGCCACTCGTCAATTCGAAGCCGGTCGCGGGCGCCAAGGCGTACGTCAAGGGCTTCGTCGGAGCCGGCAACCTGACCGAGTTCCTCAATTCGGTCTGGCTGGACAAGTAAAGCGAGGCTGACCAGACGACCCCCGGGCCATCGGCCCGGGGGTCGTTGACTTCGAGGGGATGATCGCGGCCCGTGCTGAGATACATCGTTCGTCGCCTCCTCGGCGCGATCCCCGTTCTCTTCGGGCTGTCGGTCATCCTCTTCGCGTTCATCCACCTGCTGCCGGGCGATCCGGCAACCGCGATCCTCGGGCAGCACGCACGGCCCGAGCTCGTCGAAGCTCTGCGTGATCGGCTCGGGCTGAACAGGCCGCTCCCGGAGCAGTACGTGTCCTACCTGGGCCAGCTGTTGCGTGGCGACTTCGGCAACAGTTTCGTCAACAACCGTCCCGTCCTTTCCGAATTCGTCGTCAAGTTCCCGGGCACGATCGAGCTGACGATCGGCGCGCTCATCGTCGCGGTCGGCGCCGGCATTCCCCTCGGGCGCTTCGCCGCGCGGCGGCCGCAGAGTGCCGGGGACGCGGTCGTGACGTTCCTGTCCCTCGTCGGTGTCAGTATTCCGGTCTTCGTGCTGGGCCTGACGCTCGGCTACATCTTCGGCGTCGTCCTTGGCTGGCTGCCGGCGACCGGCCGCATCGATGCCCGGCTGCAGCTCGCGATCCCGCACCAGACCGGTTTCATGCTCATCGACACGCTGCTCGTCGGCCGGTTCGATGCGTTCGTCGATGCGCTGCGGCACCTGATCCTGCCGGCGATCGCACTCGGCTCGATCCCGCTCGCGATCATCACCCGTATCACGCGCGCCTCCGTCATCGAGGTCGCGAACGAGGACTACGTGCGGACGGCGCGGGCGAAGGGCATCCGCGAGCCGCGTGTCGACAGCCGGCACATCATGCGTAACGCCTGGCTGCCGGTCATCACGGTCATCGGCCTGCAGGTCGGCGGCCTACTGGCAGGCGCGGTCCTCACGGAGACGGTGTTCGCCTGGAACGGCGTCGGGGTGTGGGTCGTCGACGCGATCGGCAACCACGACTACTTCGTCGTCCAGAACACGATCCTCATCTTCGCCATCATCTTCGTCGTCGTGAACCTCATCGTGGACGTCGGCTACGCGTTCCTGAACCCCCGGATCAGGTACTCCTGATGGCGACGCAGCCATTGGCCCTCGGGGCGCCGATCGAGTCGCGAGTCAGCCGCGGCCTGTGGCGCGATGCCCTCACCCGGCTACGCCGGAATCGCCCGGCACTTCTCGGCGTGGTGTTCATCGCGATCTTCGTCGTCGTGGCGATCCTCGCCCCGGTTCTCGCCCCGTTCGACCCGAACAAGGGCGGGCTGGGCCGCACGTTCGCGCCACCGAGCGCCCAGCACCTGGCCGGGCTCGACAAGCTTGGTCGGGACGAGCTGAGCCGGGTCATCTTCGGCGCCAGGATCAGCCTGATCACGGGCATCGTCTCGGTGCTGATCGCGCTGCTGCTCGGTGGCCTGGTCGGCGCGCTGGCGGGTGGCATCGGGGGCTGGGCCGACACGGTCCTCATGCGTATCGTGGACGTCTTCCTGGCGGTGCCGGGCATCCTGTTGGCGATCGGGATCGTCGCGTGGCTCGGCCAGGGCCTGCCCCAGATCATGGTCGCGGTCGCCGTCGCGAACTCGCCGATCTTCGCGCGGCTGTTACGCGGCAGCCTGCTCGCCCTGCGTGAAACGGATTACGTGACCGCGGCGACATCACTCGGCGCGACGCGGGCCCGGATCCTCGTCCGCCATCTCCTGCCCAACGCGGTCAGCCCGCTCATCGTGGCCGCGACGCTGTCCCTCGCGACGGCCATCATCGACGTGGCCGGTCTCGGCTTCCTCGGGCTCGGACCGCCGGATCCGCGCACGCCGGAGTGGGGGACGATGCTGACCGACGCAAGGGAAGCAATGCGCCGCGCCCCGAACCTCGTGTTCGTGCCGGCGGTGGCCATCGTCATCAGCGCGATTGGCTTCAACCTCGTTGGCGACGGTTTGCGCGAGTCACTCGACCCGCGCCTGAAGCGCTAGCGGATGGCACTCCTCTCGGTCGAGGACCTCGTCGTCCGGTTCCGGACCCAGGACGGCACGGTCCATGCCGTCAACGGGATCACCTTCGAGGTCGAGGAGGGCGAGCGCCTCGGTCTTGTCGGCGAGTCGGGCTGTGGCAAGAGCGTGACGAACCTGGCGATCATGCGTCTCCTGCCGAAGCCGGCCGGGCGGATCGAGAGCGGCCGCGTGCTGTTCGAGGGGATCGACCTCGTGGCCATGCCCGAGGACGGCATCCGGGACATGCGGGGCAAGGAGATCGCGATGATCTTCCAGGACCCGATGACGAGCCTCAACCCGGTGCTGACCGTCGAGGAGCAGATGGTCGAGACGATTCGGGCGCATCGGAAGGTCTCCACCGCAGACGCCCGGCGGCGGGCGATCGAGCTGCTCGGCATGGTCGGGATCCCACGCCCGGAAACGCGGCTGGCGAGCTTCCCGCATCAGTTCAGCGGCGGCATGCGCCAGCGCGTGATGATCGCCATGGCGCTGGCCCTCGAACCCAAGCTCATGATCGCCGACGAGCCGACCACCGCCCTCGACGTCACGATCCAGGCACAGGTCCTGGAGCTCCTCGAGCGACTGACGACCGACT
>Ga0081539_10003665_pt1 | contig 18471 bp, 14 predicted proteins | sample TabmetS4T2R2_FD_71023 | JGI IMG/M metagenome (GOLD analysis project Ga0081539, IMG submission 71023) | Tabebuia heterophylla rhizosphere microbial communities from the University of Puerto Rico - S4T2R2 | ecosystem: Host-associated > Plants > Roots > Rhizosphere ...
GTCTTCTCGCCCGCGCCTGTCCCGGCCGTCGCCTGGAACCCGAACGACCAGCGGCCCACGGGCAGCCGCATCGTCGCGACGTACCGCATCGACGTCGCGTACGTGCCGCTCGTCGCGGTCATCGCGGTCTGGCCGACGCCCGGGACGATCGCAAGGACGCTGCTCGGCTCGCACCCGGCCGTGTCGTGGTACTGGACGGTGAACGTGATCGTCGTCGACGGGGTGCCACTCCGCGGCGCGGCTTCCGGGGCGGTCAGCGACACCTCGTGGGATGCGCCGTTGCAGCTCGCGGCCACGGCCGCCGGAACGACCTCGATCGTCGGCGCGAGGAGGGGACCCGCGAGCGCGGGCAGCGCGAAGACCGCCGCCAGGAGCAGTCCGGCCCTGGCGACGGTCCGTCGAGCAGTCCTGCCTCGCGCGCGCACGCCCGTCGAATGCCTCGAATCCCCGGCCATGGTGTGACCGTACGAGGGCCGAGCGAGCACGTCCTTGGACCAATCGGCTACGAGGTGTGGGACCTTCGGCGACGGACAAATCGACGCACCTGCCGTAGACATGTCGGGCCGGGGGCGAACTGAGGGTTCGATGGCCGCACCGTTGGAAGTTGACGCGATGTGGCGAGATCGCGGACGGCTTCGGACGATCCGCATCCGCCTGACATTCGGCATGCTCGTGCCCTTCGTCGTCCTGATGGCCGTGTCCGCGATCGAGGGCTTCTGGCCCGGCGGAAGCGCATCACGGCTGCCCGCGACGCTTGTCCTCGTCGGCGCCGCCGTCCTGCTGCCGACGTTCATGGCCCTGATGGGTCGCGGAGTCCTCCGCCACGCCGCCGCGATCGACGCGGAGCGGACCGAGCTCATCGAGCTCTACAACCGGGCCAAGCTCGATTCGATGCTCGACGGGCTGACCGGGCTCGGCAACCATCGCGCGTTCCAGGAGGAGCTCGCCCGGCAGCTCGAGACGGTCGAGCACGAGGGCCAGGCCGTCGCGCTCATGCTCATCGACCTCGACGACCTCAAGAAGGTCAACGACACGCGCGGCCACGCCGCCGGCGACGACCTGCTCGTCGCGGTCGGACGGATCGCCGCGACGACCCTCCGCCGCGCGGATCGTGCGTTCCGGGTCGGCGGCGACGAGTTCGCCGTGCTGATGCCGGGCGCCGACCTGGCCGCGGCGATGGTCGTCGCCCGGCGGATCCTGTCGGCGGCGATCGGCGGCGACCAGACGACCCACGGCGACGGCTTCTCGCTGTCGATCGGGGTGACCGCGATCCCGAACCCCACGGCCGACCCGCGCCAGCTCTACCGGAACGCCGACGCGGCGCTGTACTGGTGCAAGCGCCACGGCCGGACGGCCGCGACCGCGTACGACCCGCAGCTCCACGGCTCGGGCGGCGACGATCGCTCGGCCCCCGAGCTCACCGCGGACGTCGACGCGATCCTCAGCTCGCGCGCCCTGCGCCCGGTCTACCAGCCGATCTTCTCGATGACGACGGGCAAGCCGATCGGCTTCGAGGGGCTCGTCCGCCCGACCGAGGGCGCGGCCTTCTCCAACGCGGGCGCGATGTTCGCCGCGGCCGAGGTCGCCGACCGGATCGTCGAGCTCGACTTTGCCTGCCTGGAGACCGTCGCCGCCGGCGTCGGCCCGCTCGAGCCGGACCTGTACATCAGCGTGAACCTGTCGCCGCGGACGATCGAGTCCCAGATGTTTCATCCGGGAGAGGTGAAGGCGATCTTCCACCGCAGCGGGATCTCGCTCGACCAGGTCGTTCTCGAGCTGACCGAGCGCGAGGAGGTCCAGGACCTCGACCAGCTCCGGCGGAACCTCGAGGCCTGCCGCCGGGCTGGCATGCGGATCGCCGCCGACGACGTGGGCGCGGGCAACGCCGGGTTGCGGCTGTTGAGCGAGATGCGCTTCGACATCGTGAAGATCGACCTGTCCCTCGTCCAGGGTGGCGCGCTCCATGACCCGTCGCACGCCGTCCTCGGCGCGATCCGCGAGCTCGCCGCTCGCTGGAAGGCGTCGGTCGTCGCCGAGGGGGTCGAGACGGCCGAGCAGCTCGCGCTCGTCCGCTCGATCGGGATCGCCTCGGGCCAGGGCTACCTGCTGGGCCGGCCGGCGGAGACCCGCGAGATCGTCGAGCTCGACCTGGACGCGCTCGGATGGGTCGATCCGGCCGACGACGCACCACCGGAGCTGCGGGCCTTCACGAAGCCCCTCTCGAAGAGCGCGTAGGTCCGGCGGCCGGGATCCGTACCGCCCGCGGGCCGGGTCAGTCCCGCCCGCGGCGCAACCCGCGACCCGGCCGGGCGCCGGTGGAGCGGCCGCCGTCCACGACGATCGTCCCGGCCACGATCACCGTCTCGATCCCCTCCGGGCGCCGGGTCGGATCGTCGATCGTCGCGTCGCTCCGAACGGTCCTCGGATCGAAGATCACGAGGTCGGCGACCGCCCCGTCGCGGATCGTGCCCCGGTCGCGCAACCCGAGCCGAGCGGCGGGCAGCCCGGTCATCCGGGCCACGGCATCCTCCAGCCCGAGAAGCGCCTCATCGCGGACGAACTGGCCGAGGATCCGGGGGTAGCTGCCGAACGTGCGCGGGCTGGGCCGGGCGCCCACGAAGACGCTGTCGGTGCCGATCATCGCGCCGGGATGCTGGAGGAAGCGGCGCGTGCCGGGGAGGTTCGGGCCGGGAGTGACCTCGTTCGGACGGAGGTCCTCGTCGATCAGGAGGTCGCACAGGGCGTCGACCGGGTCCTTGGCGGTGTCGTCGATCAGCTCGCCCAGGGTCCGGCCCTCCCAGCGGAGGTGCTCGGGCCGCCGCAGGTAGCCGATGACGATGTCGCGGAGGCCGCCCTGGCCCGCGAAGAGCTGGCCGCGCTTCGCCAGGTCGTCGCGGATCCGGGCTCGGACTGCGGCATCCGCAAGGCGCTCCTTCGTCCGCGTTGGGCCGCCCTCGAGAACGTCGATCGGGATGAGGATCAACAGGCGCGTGCTCGCCCACTCGGACGGATAGAGATCGAAGCTCACGTCCTGGCCCCGAGCCGTCGCATCGTCGACCAGCTGGAGCATCTGCTCCGGGGTCCCGGGAAACGTCGCCCGATGGTAGAAGTGGGTGATGTGAGCCGGCGCCTCGCCCAGCCGGCCGATCTCGATCGCCTCCCGGAACGGGTCCAGGAAGCGGTCGCCCAGCGCGTAGCGAACGTGGGTGTGGTAGATCCCGCCGAGCGCGGCGGCCTCGTTCGCGAGCTCGGCGAGCTCCTCGGTCGTGGCGTAGGCGCCGGGCGGGTAGTCGAGGCCGCTGCTGATCCCGAAGGCGCCCTCCTCCAGCGCCTCGCGCAGCCGTGCCCGCTGGTCGCGGATCGTCGCCGGGGTGGCCTCGACGTGATCCCAGCCGAGGGCCGCGATCCGGAGCGGCGTGTTGCCCACGATCTGGGCGACGTTCACGGCCGTGCCCGTGTCGTAGCGCTGGAGGACGTCCTCGACGGTCGCCCAGTCGATCGTGATCGGCTGGCCGCGGCCGCTCGTCCCGCGCGCGCCGTCCGCGTCGCGGGGGTCGCCGTCGAGCCCCGCGTTCATGTGGACGAGCTGCTCGAGGTCGCGCGGGTTCGGGAACGGCGCGTAGCTCAGCCCGTCCACGCCGACGAGCTCGGTGGTGACACCCTGGCGGACCTTCGCCCCGTGGTCCGGGTCGGCCAGGATCATCAGCGCGGCGTGGGAGTGGAGGTCGATGAAGCCCGGGGCGACGACGCGGTTCGAGGCGTCGATCCTCCGGCCGACCCGGTCCGGGCGCGCCTCGCCCGGGCGGACCTCGCGGATCCGCCCGTCGATGATCGCCAGGTCGTCGTCGCGTGCCGGCGCCCCCGTCCCGTCGAGGATGCGGGCCCCGGTGATGAGGATGTCGGCGTGGTCGAGGCTCATCGTCGCCCGATGTCCCACGCCGCGGGAAATCCGACACCCGGCCGGACCGTCGCCCGACCGGCGTCCCGCTGCGTGGGCCAAACGGCCGGCGAACGCCGTCGCGGACGCCCGCAAGCGAGGCAACTGGGCGGTTCAGCCGCTGGAATACCCGCCCGGCGGGACAAGGGCCCGCTCGCTGCGGCGCCAGCGGCGTTCGGCGGGTTCAGCCGGGACGCCCGGGCCGTGCTCCGTGCGCTCCGGCGGGGTGAGGACCCGGGGTGCGACGCGATCATCCTGGTCTGACGTCGGACCACGACTGCAGCTCGACGGCGTTGCCTTCGGGATCGGTGACGTACGCCCACGTGACGAAGCGGCCGTCGGCCGTCTCGAGCGTGACGACCTCACCGATCGGCCGGCCGCCCGCGCCGAGCACGGCCTCGCGCGCCTCCGCGGCGGACGGCACCACGAACGCGATGTGCTGGAAGCCCGGGCGGTTCACCGCGGGCGGCAGTCCCTCCGGCATCGCGCCGTACTGGTAGATCTCGATCGTCGGTCCGTCGGGGCCTAGACCGGGCAGGCGCAGATGGGCGCCACGCAGGGTCGCGCCGGGAACGCCGGTCCCGCGCTCGAGATCCGCCCCGGCGTAGTCGCGCTCCGGGGGGACGAAGACGCAGCCGAACACGTCCGTGTAGAACGCCGCCAGCGCCCGCCAGTCGCGAGCGATGACGTTGACGTGCCCGAACCGGGCGCCCTCGACGATGCTCATCCGGGTCCCTCCAATCGCCGTCCGCGGACCCACGCGCCGCGGACCATCGAGTCGGTCGCGCGGAAGATCAGCCGGCTGATGAGCTGGTCCGCGTCCGACAGGTCGACATCATCGTCGGTCGAGCCCACGAGCGGCGCGGTCGCGCCCCGGTCGACCGCGATCAGGTCGGCCTCCTTGCCGGGCTCGATCGAACCGATCCGGTCCTCCAGCCCGAGCGCCCTGGCGCCGCCAAGCGTGCCGAGCCGGAGCCACTCGAGCGGGCTGAACGGAGCGTCCGCCTGGCTCCCGTCGATCAGCACGCGCCGGGCCTGCTGGGCGTACGCGCCGGTCCTCATCACTCCGAAGAGCGACAGCTCGGCGCCGCCCGAGACGTCGGACCCGAGGCCCACCGTGATCCCAGCAGCCAGGCGCTCGGCCAGCGGCATGACCCCCGCGCCGATGAACAGGTTCGAGGTCGGGCAGTGGGCCAGCCGCGTGCCGGTCTCCGCGATCCGTGCCTGCTCCCGCGGGGAGAGATGGATCGCGTGTGCCAGCACGCTCCGCGGACCGAGTCCACCCGCTCGGTCGTAGACGTCGAGGTAGTCCCGCGCGTCGGGGAACAGCCGCGCGACCTCGTCGATCTCCGCGCGATCCTCCGACACGTGGCTCTGCCACCAGCAGCCGAGCTGCCGGGCCAACGCGGCCGACTCGGCGAGGAGCTCCGCCGTGCACGACAGCGCGAACCGCGGCGTCACCGCGTAACCGAGCCGGCCGTCCGCGGCGCCGTGCCACCGCTCGGCCAGGCGTCGGGACTCCGCGAGCGTGCGGGCGAGGATCGCGGACGGCTCGATCGTCGCGTCGTATGTCAGCCGATCCATCATCACCTTGCCGAGGATCGCCCGGATCCCGTGGGCCTCGGCCGCCCGGAACGCGGCGTCCGTGGCCGCTTCGTAGACGACGCCGTAGGCGAGGACCGTCGTCGTCCCGGCGGCGGCGAAGGCGCGGAAGATCGCCGGGGCGAGCCGCTCGGCGACGGCCGGGTCGGCCCACGAGCGCTCGATCGGGAAGGTCAGCCGGTCCAGCCAGTCGAGGAGCGGCAGCGCGTATCCCAGCCCCGCGTTGGGGACCTGGGGCAGGTGGGCGTGGAGGTCGATGAGGCCTGGCAGGACGACCCACGGCCGGAGGTCGACCGCCGCGGCGCGCTCGGCGGGACTCGCCTCGTCGGCGGGCCGGACTGACGCGATCCCGCCGGCGGCGTCCACCTCGACGATCCCGTCGGCCACGTCCCGAACCGACCCATCGGGGAGTGGCGTGACCAGCCGTCCGCGCAGGAGGAACGGCGGTCGATCCGGAAGCGTGACCGGCGGGCGGACCTCCCTCACCGGCCGATGATAGGCGCGGGCTGTGCGCGCCGGGCGATGCGCCGCTACGGCCCGGCGGTGAAGCTCGGGTCGATCGCGTCGCTTGTCGTGATCGCGTTCGCGACGAGCCCGAGCGTCTTCAGGTACTCGATCGACGCGTTCCAAGCGGCCTCGTCGACCGCGCCCGTCAGCGGAGCGCCGGCCGCGGCTCCGCGAGGTGCCCACGCCGCGATCGTCGCCGCGAGCACCGCGGCTTGCTTGTCGCGCGCCCCGGCCAGCTCCGGGACCGCGGCGATCGCCGCCTCGAGCCCCACCGACGGCGTCGCCGCGATCTCGTTCATCGCCTTGAGGGTCGTCCGCACGAAGCCCTCGATCGCCGCCCGCTTCGTCTCGATCGTCTGCGTCCCCGCGATCAGCCCGGGGCCGGGCAGCGGCGTGATCGCGTCGATCGTCAGGACCGAGGCCTTCGTCCCCGTCAGCTCGAGCTGAACGGGCTCGTTGTTCACGAACCCGGTCGCCGCATCGACGGCGCCCTGGGCGAGCGCCGCCCCCTGGCCGAAGTCCGGGTACTCGACGATCGTGACGTCGGCCGGGGTCAGACCGGCCGAGCCGAGAAGCGCCTGGAGCATGACCCACGAGCTGCCGTACTTGCCCGGGATGCCGATCTTCCTGCCCTTCAGATCGGCCGCCGCCTCGATCCCGGACGACGCCTTCGCGAACGCGACCGAGGGGAACTTGCCGTAGATCGTGGCGAGGTAGCGGATCGGCACGCCCTGGCTGACCGCCGGGATCACGCTCGTCCCGTCCGACAGGCCGAGATCAACCTGGCCGCTCCCCACCTTCGGCACGAGATCCGCATCGATCGCGTTCTGGAACGTGACATCGAGGCCCTCGGCGGCGTAGTAGCCCTTCTGGTCCGCGAGGTAGAACGGCGCGAACTGGACGCTCGGGATGTAGCCGAGGCCGACGGTCAGCGGGGCGAGCGCGACCGAGCCACCGGACGATGGCAGCGCCGTCGCGCCGGAATCGCCCGGGCCGCACGGGGCCACACAGGTCGATGGGACGGGCGTCGTCGCGGTTCCGCCGCAGGCGGCGAGGGCGAACAGCGCCGCGAGCGCGAGGACGGCGACGATCCGGAACGGCGAGTGGGGCACGAGCTCCTCCTGGATGGTTAGCGGACGCCGACGAGCCGTCGCTCCGCGAGGACGACGAGGCCGTACGCGACGATCCCCAGCAGGGCGATCGTCACGAGGGTCGCGAACAGCAACGGGGTATCGAACAGCGAGCCGCGCGCGAGGTTGATCAGGACGCCGAGCCCCCGGTCGGGGCCGGCCCACTCCCCCACGATCGCGCCGACGACCGCGAGCGTCACGCCGACCCGGAGGCCGCCGAGGATCACCGGCAGCGCGGCGGGCAGCTCGACGTCGAGGAGGACCCGCCGGCGCGAGGCGCGGAGCGACCGGGCGAGCTCCAGCAAGCCACGATCGACCTCGCGGATCCCGACCATCGTCGCGACGGCGACCGGGAAGAAGACGATCAGCCCGCACACGACGACCTTCGCGAGCAGTCCGGTCCCGAACCACAGGCTGAGGAGCGGGGCGATCGCGAGGATCGGCACGGCCTGCGCCGCCACGAGGTACGGCGACGCGATCCGGGCCAGGACGCCGAACCGGGCGAGTCCGTATCCCACGATCACGCCGATGGCCGAGCCGGCCGCGAACCCGAGTCCCACCTCGGACACGGTCGTGACGAAGTGGGGCCAGATCGTCCCGTCCGTCCAGGCCCGGACGAAGCGCGCAGCGACCTCCGCGGGGGTCGGCAGGATGAACGCCGGAAGGCGGCCGAGGGCCACGACGAGCTGCCAGGCGATGACGAACGCGACGAACGCGACCGCCACCGGCCAGGCGCCCGCGACGGAACGGGTTCGCGCGGCCGCCGTCACGCGGCCGCCGCCCCGGTCTGGAGATGCCGCCGGATCTCCGCGGCGGCATCGGAAACGAACGCGACGTCGAGGGTCTCGAGCGAGCGAGGGTGCCCGGCATCGATCCGGACCTCGGCGGCGACCCGGCCGGGTCGCGGCGTCAGGACGAGGACGCGATCGGCGAGGAGGATCGCCTCGGGGATGCTGTGGCTGACGACGACGATCGTCATGCCGGTGTCCGCATGGAGTCGGAGGAGCTCGAGGTTCAGCCGCTCCCGGGTCAGCGCATCGAGTGCGCTGAAGGGCTCGTCGAGGAGGAGCACCTCGGGCGAGAGGGCGAGCGTTCGGGCGAGCGCCGCCCGCTGGCGCATGCCACCCGAGAGCTGCGCGGGCCGCAGCCGTTCGGAGCCACGGAGCCCCACGAGGTCGATGAGCTCACCGACTCGCTCGGCGCGCGGCGCACGGGCCCAGCCGGCAAGCTCGAGCGGCCAGCCGACGTTGTCGGCGACCGACCGCCACGGCAGGAGCCGCGGCTCCTGGAAGACGAGCCCGATCCGCGGGTCGGGTCGGCTGATGGGCTCACCGTCCAGCGTCACCTCGCCGCGGTCGGGCCGGAGGAGGCCGGCCGCGACCCGCAGGAAGGTCGACTTGCCGCAGCCGTTCGGGCCGATCAGCGCGACGATCTCGCCGCGGGCAGCCTCGAGCGACAACCCGTCGAGCGCGACCGTCGAGCCGAACGCGACCCGGACGTCGCTCGCCGCGAGAACCCCGGCGCGACGCTCGACGCTGGTCATGCGGTCGCCCTCGCGAGATCGCGGACGATCGGCGCGATCGCCGGATGGAGCCGGCGGTAGGCCTCGTACGTCGCGTCGTAGGTCGGGCAGGTCGCGGGATCCGGCTCGAGCCGGCGGGCGATCCGGGTCATGCCGCGAATGGCCGCGGGCAGGTCCGGCCACGCACCGACCGCCGTCGCCGCGAGCATCGCAGACCCTGCGACGGCGGTCTCCAGGACGGCGGGCACCTCGATCGGGAACCCGGTGACATCGGCCTTGATCCGGTTCCACAGCTCGCTCCGGGCTGGGCCGCCGCAGACGCGCAGCGAGCGGACCTCGGCGCCCGCCGCGACGATCGGCTCGGCGACGTGGCGGATCGCGAACGCCGAAGCCTCGAGGATCGCCCGCGTCAGGTGACCCCGGCCGTGGCCGAGCGCGAGGCCGGCGAACGCCCCGCGCGCGCTCGGATCCCACAGCGGCGAGCGCTCGCCGGCGAGGTAGGGCAGGAAGACGACGCCGCCGGCGCCGGGCGGCACGGTGCCGGCTTCCTCGAGCAGCGTCTCGGTCGACGCGGCCCCGGCGCCCACCTCGACCCGGAACCAGTCGAGCGCACGACCCGTGGCGGCCATCGCCCCGCCGACGGAGAAGAGCCCGGGCAGCGGCGCGATCGTCGAGAACGACCCCTCTACGCTCAGCGGGCGATCCGCATAGACGCCGAAGCCGCCGGCCGAGCCACCCGGATCCATCGCGTCGCCGGCGCGGGTCATGCCGGCGCCGTGGTAGCTGGCCCAGGCGTCGACGATCCCGGCCACGACCGGGATGCCGGGCCGCAGCCCGAGGCTCGCCGCCACCTCGGAGCGAAGGGCGCCGACCACGTCGCCGGCGCGGATCGACGGTGCGATCCGAGCGGCGTCGAGGCCCACGGGCTCGAGCGCTTCGCGCGCGGGAAAGGGCTGGCCGTCGACGAGGCTGGTCCGCGCCTCCCCGGTCAGCTGCATGGCGATCCAATCCCACGTTGCCAGCCACCACCGGGTCCGCGCGGCGGCGTCCGGCTCGTGCCGCTCGAGCCAGAGCGCGGCCGGCAACCCCGCGAGGCTCCAACCCGCGAGGCCGGTCGCACCCTCGAGCTGGCCCGCCTCGGCTGTCGAGCGAGTGTCCTGCCAGATGATCGCTGGACGCGTGGCCCGCCCGAAGGCGTCGACCGGGACGAGCGTGGGCCCATGCCCGTCGATCCCGATCGCGGTCACCTCTCCGGCGCCGAGGCGGACGAGCTCGCGGACGGCGAGCCCGACCGCGCCCCACCACGCCTCCGGGTCCTGTTCGGCCCGGCCCGAGGATGGATCCGTTTCCGTCCCATAGCCGGCCCGCGCCAGCCCCAGCAATCGTCCGTCGAGCCCCACGAGACCCGCCTTGACCTCGGTCGTCCCCAGATCGATCGCCAGCACGGCCGATTCCCGTCCGGAGCTCGCCGCGGGGCCGGACGTCGCCATCATGCGACCGCCTCCGCCTCGGCGAGCGCCAGGACCGCCTCGGCCGTCGGCTGGTCGGTGACGAGCGCGGTCAGGAGGCCGCCTCGGAGCGCGCCCAGGATCGGCCGGACCTTGGACGGCCCGCCGGCGACGCCGATCCGGATGGGGACGCGAGCCGCCGGCAGCTCGCGGGCATCGAACGCGATCGTCCGGTCGCGCAGGGCAGCGCACACGAACCGGCCCTGGCTGTCGAACGGGCTGACCAGCACCTCGCCGACCGCCCCGTCGCCCTCGAGCTCGCGGGCGATGTCCCGGCCGAGCGTCGCGACGTGCCAGGCCGGCCCGCCGATCCCGAAGGCCGCAACGTCCAAGCGGTCCCACAGCTCGGCGATCCGGCGGACGCCGTCGTGGGCGACGAGGGATCGCTTCGTCGCCGGGTCGTCGACGAGCCCGGGCGCCAGGAGCCCGAGCGCCTGGCCGCCGATCCCGTCGGCGACCCGGCGGAACGGCTCGCGGGCCGGGCCGGTGAACCAGTACCCACCGCAGAGCGGGACGACCGTTGCGCCGGTCTCGTGGAGGGGCTCATCGGCGGCGACCGCGTCGGCGACCGCCGAGATCGAGGCACCGTCACCGATCCCGACGACCGCTCCGTCGCGGATCGCCGCGCGGAGGATCTCGGCGCCGAGGCGGCCGATCATCCGCCGCCCAACGTCCGCCGGGCCGGAGACGGCGGGCGCGAGATGGATGCCGGCGAGCCCGAAGCGCTCCCGGAGCAGCTCGCCCGCGACCGACTCGACGGCCGCCCGATCCACGATCCGGATCTCGACGATGCCCTCGGCCCGGGCGCGCTTCAGGAGGCGCGAGACCTGCGGCCTGGTGACGCCGAGGATCTCGGCGACCCGCGACTGCGTCTCGCCGAGCTCGTAGTAGAGCCGGCTCGCCTCGATGAGCTGCTGGACGTCCGACACCGGCGCTCGCCCGTCTCCTGCACATCTGTGCGGTACAGATGTGCAGTGTCGCGGCGCGACCTGCGAGCCGTCAAGCCGGTGTGCGTGCTTCGTTCGTCAGCTCTTGGATGGTCACTCGCCGATCGTGGCCAGAAGCTGTCGTGCAGCGAGGGCGTCGGTGGCCGAGAAGCCCGGGTCGGTGGCCAGCGCGAGCGCCAGATCGCGACGCGCCTTCGCCTCCTGGCCAAGGGCTGCTTCGATGACGCCGGCGTGGTAGCGGAGGAGCGGGTCGATCGATCCCAGACGCAGCGCCTTCGCGAGATACCGGGCAGCATCGGGATCCCGACCAAGTCGGTGGAGCGCCCAGGCGACCGCGTGGGCCGATCCGATCGTCGATGCCTGACGATCTGCCGCCTTCGCGTGAGCCAGGGCGGATCGGACGTCTCCGTGATCGGCTTCGAAGAGCGCGAGGTCGACGTCGACCGCAACGCCGAACGAGGCTTCGAGCTCCAGCCGCGCCCGAGCGCGCTCATAGCTGCGCTCCGCGGCGTCTGCCTGGCCAGCCGCTTCCTGAGCGTCGCCGAGGACGATCAGGTGCTCGGCCGACGGGAGGACGTTGACCGCGTCACCGAACAGTCGGATCGCCTCGTCGAGCCGGCCTTCGGCGACCGCAAGCCTTCCTTCTCCGGCGAGCGCCGGCGCATGGTTCGGAACGATGCGGAGCGCTGAACGATAGGCCGCCTGGGCGCCGGCCCGATCCCCCGAGTAGAGGAGGAGGTTGCCCAGGAGTGCGCTGGCAAAAGCGGCGTTCTCGGGAACGGCCGTCGGCCGACTCGCCGCCAGGCGCATGGCCGTAACGGCCGGCTCCAGCTGGCCCCGCAGCTCGGCAAGATAGGAAACTCGGCTGAGCGTCGTCAGGTCCGAGGCCAGGCCGAACATCAGTCCTGCCGCCGCGTCGGCATCGTCGTACCTGCCGAGCTCCACGAGGGCATCGACCCTGGCGGCATGCGCGGTCACAAGCCCGGGCGACAACGCGATCGCCCGATCGGCGGTCACCAGGGCGTCGGCGAAGCGATGCATGCCCAACTGCACCGCGGCGATCCCCGTCAGGAGCTCGGGATCATCCGGCGACTTCGTCAGGGCGGCCTCGAATGCGGTCAGAGCGGGGCCGTACAGCGACGGGTCGTCGGTCTCGCGGAGGAGCTGGAGGAGGGCCGTCCCGAGCTCACGCCGATGATCCAAGCCGGTCGGATCCGCCGCGACGAGGTCCTGGAGGCGTCGCACCTCCGCCACGGTCTTCGATGGCGGGATGGCGGACGGCGCTGGGACAGCGCGTGGGGTGGCGAACGCGGTCCGAGCCGGATCGGACGTGCGAGGCGAGGGCGCCGTCGACCCGCCGCAGGCGATGACTGCGGCGCCCAGACCAAACAGTGCGAGAAGGGTGAGCGGTCGACGGTGAGGATGGTGGGTCACGGGGAGGAACGCCAAAGGTTCAGCGGGCCTCGGCGCGACCCGGACACCTGGCCCGGGTCGCGCCGCGGCGACGCGCTGGCTCAGCTCGGCGTCGGGCCGAGTGGGTGGTGGCTGTGCTCGTATCCCTGATGCGGGGTCCCGATGAACGGGAACGCAGCCAGGAACTCGACGTCGTTCTCGTCGACCCCGTCACCGATCGTGTTGTTCGGTGACTTGTTGGGCGTGAGCGATCCGTAGAAGCTGTTCACGACCGGACCGTACCCGTCGGCCACGGCGCGAAGCTCGATGTCGGTCACGTCGTCCAGGAGCCGGCGGCCGTTCGGGAAGCCGCACAGGTCCGCTTCGAGGACGCCGAGCCGGCTGGGAGTCCCGCCGCCGTCGACGCCGAAGACGCAGGCGCCGTCCGCGTTGGGCTTGATGCCCAGGTTGACGCGGAGCTCGTCGGCGAGCCGCGAGCCCGTCTTGTTGAGGTTGATGGGCCCGCCGACATCGCGCAGGTCGAGGCCGGTGAGCAGGATGGCGACGAGGTCGTCACGACCGCTCGTGCGGGCATCCTCGAGGGGCGGGTAGAGGACGTTGACCAGGGCCGCCAGCTCGGGCGACCGGTAGTACTGGGCAAAGCGATAGTCGTAGGCCGGGTTCTGGCGGTTCCAGAAATCCTTCTTGACGCGCGGGATGATCACCTCGTTGATGAGGGGGTTCCCGAGGCGGGAGATCTGGGCCCAGTTTCCCGATCCCTGGATCGTTCCGTCACTCAGGATCGTCCGGGTGGTCCGCCGGCTGGCCGATGCCCAGATGCCCACGACGGCACCCGAGGCGTTCGGGCTGGTCGGGTCTGTCTTGGTCTTGGTAACCGCGGCGATCGGGACTTCGATGGCGATGCTATTCGTGTTGAATCCGCCGAGTCCATCGACCCCGGGCTCCGCGTCGAGCGGCACCACATGGGCGGGGTTGAACGGACGCAGGCCGCCCAGGTCGAAGATCGACCCGAGGTCCACGTAGAACGGGTCGTCACGCTGGCCGGCGAAGACCTTCGTGCCGCCGCTCAGGGAGTAGACGCCCTTGCTCGCGGTGTTCGCATAGTTGGGCGTCGACCGCGGGCCGATGTTGGCCGGCGGCGTCGTCAGGTTCGACGCGATCCGGCTGCCGTTGCGGTAGACCGAGTACGACTGGCGGACGAGCCAGTTGGCGTCGCCCAGCGACGTGATCGGGCCGTCGTTGTAGAGGTACGTCGGAATGCCCGCGAAGTTGTTGGCCTTGGTGTGGTTTTGGAACAGGAAGTCGTACCGGATCTCGGTCTGACCGTCGCCGTCGTTGTCGATGTTGATCGAGTACTTGACCGTCGGGTCGAACGGGAAGAAGTTCGGGCCGCCAGCCGGCTCCTGGAATGGGCTGAAGTTCGCGATGATCGTCAGCTTCGAGTTGTCCGTCGGGCTGACGAACGCGTAGAGATCCGTGTTGTCGGCGCCGGGGTCACCGGAAATCAATGGCGCTTCGCGATGGCTCGAGGCCAGAACACCGGTCATCGACGAGGCCGCGAGCAACGCGGCGCCGGTGAGACCGACGATCTTGGATCGTCTGGACACTGGGACTCCTTGCGGGGGTCAGGGCCGTGGGCCCTGGGGAACGATGACGTCGCGAGTCGTCGAGCGTCCGGTAGACGACCCTCCTCCACGATCGCGGGCTCACCTCCGATCTCTGGACTCCGAACACACACGTCGCCTGAGGGATGGGTCAGGGTTGACGCACGCGACTCCGAGAGCTCTTGACCAAGACCTGATCGGTCTCGAGTCGGCCGGTCGCCCGGCTCGTCAGGCGTACGTCGGCGGAGTCGGCACGGATGAAGCGGAGCGTGATCGACTCCGCGCGGGTGGGCCGAGGATCAGATCACGCGACCGGGGTTCAGGATTCCGAGCGGGTCGAGCGCGGCCTTGATCGACCGCATCACGTCGATCGCGTCCGGGCCGATCTGATCGACCAGGGCCGCTCGCCGCGACAGCCCGATCCCGTGCTCCGCCGTCACGGTGCCGCCGAGGGCCAGTGCTGCCGCGAAGATGTCGTCGCGAACGGCCTCGGTGAGCTCGGCGGCCCGCGGGTCGTCGCGGTCGAAGATGAAGTTCGGGTGGAGGTTCCCGTCGCCGGCGTGGCCGAATGTCGCGACGCGGACGCCGTGCCGATCGGCTGCGTCCTGGATGGCGACGAGGAGCTCCGGCACGCGGCCGCGCGGCACGCCGACGTCCTCCATGCGGACCGTGCCCTGGCGTTCGAGAGCGCGAAGCGCGAGGCGCCGGGCTCCGCGGAGCCAATCGGCCTCCTGGGGATCCTGGGCTCGGACGACGGCCGACGCGCCCTCGCGTTCGCAGGCGGCGACAGCGGCATCGAGCTCAGCGGCCGCTGCGGCGAGCGGCAGGTCGCTTTCCACCATGAGCATCGCCCCGGCGTCCCGCTCCAGGCCGAGCTGGAAGGCGTCGTCCACGGCAAGGATCGTCTCGTGGTCCAACAGCTCGAGGGTCACCGGGTGGAGCCCGGCAGCAACGATCGCGGCGACCGCCCGACCCGCCGCGGGCACGGTCGGGAAGAAGGCGAGGAACGTCGACCGCGGCGGCGGAGCAACATGAAGCCGGAGCGTTGCCTCGGTGATGATCCCGAGCGTCCCCTGCGACCCGACGAACAGGTGGGTCAGCGCGTAGCCGGCCACGTCCTTCACGTTCCGACCACCGGTCCGGATGACCCGGCCGTCGGCGAGGACAACCTCGAGCCCCAGGACGCTGTCCCGGGTCTGGCCGTACTTCACGCAGCACAGCCCGCCGGCGTTCGTCCCCAGGTTCCCGCCGATCGAGCAGATCTCGTAGCTCGCCGGATCCGGCGCATAGAACAGTCCCTCGGCAGCGACGGCCGCCTTCAGGTCCGCGTTCAGGATCCCGGGCTGGGTGACGACGAGGAGGTTCTCGCGGTCGATCTCGAGGACCCGATTCATCCGGGTCAGGGCGATCGTCAGGCCGCCCTCGATCCCGGCCGCTCCCCCGCTCAACCCGGAGCCGGCGCCACGCGGCACGACCGGCACCTCGTGCGCGGCGGCGAGCCGGACGAGCGCCGCGACCTGGGCCGTGGTCTCGGGCAGGGCGACGGCCAGCGGCAGGCCGGCCGAGAGGTACGCCGTCTCGTCGTTCCGGTACGACTCCCGATCGGCGGCGTCGGTCAGCAGGCGGAGCGCGGGGAGCTCGGTGCGAATCGCCTCGATCAGGGCCGAGCCCGCCTCGACGGAGTCGGTCGGACCGGACGGCTCGGAGGACGAGATCGCCATCGCCGCAGTCTATCGGCCGGTCGACCGATCGCCGAGCGGGCCGTACGCTGACGGCGATGTCCCAGCGCGCAGGAATCCGCCTCGCCGCCGCGCTGCTCCTCGTCGTCGTCGCGGTCCTCGGCGTGGGTTTCGCGGGCCAGCGACCTCCCGAGGTCGGCACCGCCTCGTTGACGAGCCCCGCCACCGCCGAGCTCGCCGCCTCGACCGACCTTGGCCCACCGGCGTCGGCGAGCGAGGCGGCACCGGCGCCCTCGACGTCCCCAGAGCCGGCGTCGACCACGCCATCGGCGACGCCCGATGGGTCGGGCTCCGCAGCCGGCTCGGGAGCGACGACGTCGCTCCGGCCCGGCTCGATCAACAAGACGAGCCTGAATCTGACCGCCAGCTACGCGACCACGCTGACTGTCGGCTGGACGAGTCGGAGCTTCCGGGTCGTCACCGTGATCACGGTCACGAACACCTCCGGCGGCCCGATCGACCGGCTCGAGCTGAACACGATCGCCCCGCGTCTCGGCGCGATGCGCATCACCGGGGCGAGCGTCGACCGCAAGGCGGTGACGCCGAGCGTCTCCGACCAGACGATCCGCCTGCCGCTCGGCGGGATCCTCGACCCGGGGGCCACGGTCTCCGCGCGGATCGACTATGCCGCGACGCTGCGGGGCACGACCTCGGGCTCGACCTGGCTGTTCACCCGGACCAACGGCGTCCTCCAGGCCCACCGCTGGATCCCGTGGATCAGCCGCGCGACCCCCTTCGATCGCCCGAACCACGGCGACCCGTTCGTCACCCCGTCGAGCCCGCGGGTGACCGTCCGGATCGTCGCCGACCGGACGATCCGGTGGGCGACCACGGGCGAGCAGACGAGCCCGACCGGCCGGATCACGACGTTCGAGGCGACGAACGTCCGCGACTTCGTGATCACGGGCGCGCCGGACTACCGCACCGTCAGCGCGACGCTGAACGGCGTCCTCATCCACGTCTGGTACCGGCCGGGCTTCCCCGCTTCGACGGTGCTCGCGGCGGCGAAGACCGCGCTGAGCCGCGAGTCGCGGCTGCTCGGGGCGTATCCGTACCGGACCTACGACCTGGCCCAGACCGCCGGCGGCTACGGGATGGAAGCGCCCGGGCTCACCTGGATCCCGGCCGGTGCCGGCTCGCTGGGCTACCTGGTCGCCCACGAGACGGCCCACCAGTGGTTCTACGGGATCGTGGGCAACGACCAGGCGCGAAACCCCTACGCAGACGAGGCGCCGGCCGACATGGTCGCCCGGCACGTGCTCGGCCTGCGCCGCGCCTCGCGCTGCGCGACCGCCCGGCTCGACCTCACGATCTACCAGTATTCGAGCGCCTGCTACTACGAGGTGATCTACATCCAGGGCGGCAACTTCCTCGACGACCTCCGGGGGCGGATGGGCTCCACGGCCTACTGGGATGCCCTCCGCGACTACATCGACCGGTACCGCTTCAAGCTCTCGTCCACGAGACGCCTCCTCGACACGATCGACGCCCACACGAGCCTCGACTTCCGGGCGCGCTACCACGCCCGCTTCCCGTCGCTGTACTGAGCGTCATGGGCGATCCGCCGGTCGAGCTCTTGGCGGCCTACTGGACGCTGGCGGGCGACGTCTACCCGGGCGCACCGACCGAGGTCAGCCCGTTCCCGCTAGAGGACCGCGTGGCCGCCGCGGCCGCCGCCGGCTGGACCGGGATGGGCTTCGTCCACGAGGACCTCGTCGCGACCGTCGCCCGGATCGGCTACGGCGGCATCCGGCGCGTCCTCGCCGACGGCGGCATCCGGTACGTCGAGGTCGAGTTCCTGAGCGACTGGGATGCGGATCCAGCCAGCGCCGAGCGGCGGGCGTCCGACCGGATGCGCGCGGACCTGCTAGAGGCCGCCGCGGAGCTCGGCGCGCGGAACCTCAAGGCGTCGCCTCACCTGTTCGTCACGCCGCCAGCCGATCTCGATCGGATGCGGGACGCCTTCGCCCGCCTGTGCGAGGAAGCGCGGCCCACCGGCGCGAGCGTCATCATCGAGATCATGCCGTTCACCGATGTCCGCTCGATCGAGGACGGGCTGGCGATCGTTGGCGACGCGCCGAACGGCGGCCTGCTCCTGGACATCTGGCACGTGGAACGGGGCGGGATCGGCCTCGCCGAGATCGCACGGATCCCCGCCGGACGCCTCCTCGGCGTCGAGCTGGACGACGCCGGTCCGCCGATCGGCGATCCGTTCGACGACACGCGCTTCCGGCGCCGGCTGCCGGGCGATGGCGACTTCGAGGTCCCGGGCTTCCTGCGAGCCGCGCGAGCGGCCGGACTGGCGGCGCCCTACTCCGGGGTCGAGATCATCTCGGAGACGTTCCGACGGCAGCCGCTCGAAGCGATGGCCCGAACCGCGTTCGATGCGACGATACGCCAGGTCCGGCTGGCGGCCGTCGACCTGCTCGAGGCCGGCCGATGATCGGGGTTGCGGTCCTCGGCGCGGGCCGGATCGGGCGGATCCACGCCGCGAACGTCGCGGCGAACCCGCGCGCTCGCCTCGTCGCCGTGTCGGACGCCGTCCCAGCGGCGGCCGCGACG
>Ga0081539_10003666_pt1 | contig 18444 bp, 18 predicted proteins | sample TabmetS4T2R2_FD_71023 | JGI IMG/M metagenome (GOLD analysis project Ga0081539, IMG submission 71023) | Tabebuia heterophylla rhizosphere microbial communities from the University of Puerto Rico - S4T2R2 | ecosystem: Host-associated > Plants > Roots > Rhizosphere ...
TCGCGCAGAAGATCGGATTGACGATGATCGGGCGGGCGACCAACAAGCGCTACCTGCTGTTCACGGGCGGATCCCGATTCCGCGCGGATCACCCGCACGTTTCGTGAGCTCCGAGGCCGCCGCCCGCACCCGCAACGAGGCGCGCGGTCGCTGCCTGTGCGGACGCGTGCGATTCGTCGCGCAATTCCCGTCGCGGTTCTGCGCGCATTGCCATTGCGAGAGCTGCCGGCGCTCCCACAGCGCGGGCTTCGTCACGTGGGTCGGTTTCGCGAAGGCGCAGGTGACGGTCCTGCAAGGCGCCGAGGAGCACGTCGCCTATGAGTCGTCACCCGGAACGCGCCGCACGTTCTGTCGCGTTTGCGGCACGAAGCTCTTTTTCGAGTCCACGCGCGACGAACGCTGGGCGAACGAAACCCACGTGGCGCTCGCCGCATTCGAGGACCCGATCGATCGCGCGCCGTCAGGTCACGCGTTCTTCGAGGAGCACGTACCCTGGATCCCGTGGCCGCAGATCGACGCGCGCGGCACGTGAACGGCGTCACGGGCGTGGTGCTTGCCGGGGGCCTCGGCCGCCGCATGGGCGGCGTGGACAAGGGCCTCGTCGAGCTCCAGGGAAAACCGATGGTGCAGCACGTCGTCGAGCGCCTCGCGCCGCAGGTCGAGGACCTCCTCATCAACGCGAACCAGAACGTCGAGCGTTACGGCGCCTTCGGCTTTCGCGTCGTCGCCGATGCCATCACCGGCTTCGCCGGACCGCTTGCGGGACTGCATGCCGGCATGACGGCCGCGTCGACGGAGCTCGTGGCGACGGTTCCCTGCGACTCGCCATTTCTGCCGAGCGACCTCGTCGAACGGCTGCGCCGCGGAATGAGCGAAGGGCAAGCCGACTTCGCCGTCGCACGCACGCACGATCAGCCGCATCCGGTGTTCTGCATCGCGCGTCGCAGCTTGCTGCCGCAGCTCGAGACGTTCCTCGCCTCCGGCGGACGCAAGATCGATGCGTGGTACGCGGCGCTGCGCGTCGCCGAGGTGCGCTTCGACGACGAGGCCGAGGCGTTTCGCAACATCAACACGCGCGCCGAGCTCGACGCCGCGCAACCCCAACCCACGAGTGGCACCCGATCATGAGCCAAGCTTCCTCGCTGCGCGAGCTCTCCTGCGCCGACGATTACGATCCCAATTCGATGCCGGTCGACAAGGCGCGAGCGCTGATCGCGCGATTCCTCGTGCCCGTCGAGGGCGTCGAGCGCGTGCACATCCGCCAGGCGCTCGGACGTGTCATCGCGTCGAACGTGATCTCGCCGCTCGACGTGCCGGGTCACGACAATTCCGCGATGGACGGCTACGCGGTACGCTTCGCCGACCTCGCCGCCGATCGCGAGACCACGCTCGAGCGCATCGGCGAGAGCTTCGCGGGCAAGCCGGCGAACGTGCGCGTCGGGCCCGGCCAGGCGGTGCGCATTTTCACCGGCGCGGTGATGCCGGAAGGCGCCGACACCGTCGTCATGCAGGAGCGCGCACGCGAAGATGCCGGCCGCGTGTCGATCGCTGCCGGCGCGGTCAACAAGGCCGGACAGAATCGCCGGTTCGCGGGCGAGGACCTCAGGGAAGGCGAGGTGGTGTTCGCGGCCGGTCAGCGCGTGCGTCCGGCGGAGATCGGCATGCTCGCCTCGCTGGGCATCAACGAGGTGAGCGTCCGCCGTCGCTTGCGCGTGGCGTTCTTTTCGACCGGGGATGAGCTGCGATCCATCGGGACACCGCTGTCGGTCGGCGAGATCTACGACAGCAACCGCTACACGATCTACGGCATGCTGGCGCGGCTCGACTGCGAGATGCTCGACATGGGCGTGGTGCCGGATGTGCCGGAGCAGCTCGAAGCGGCATTCGCGGCCGCCGCGGCGACCGCGGATGTCGTGATCACGTCGGGTGGCGTGTCCGTGGGCGAGGCCGACTTCGTGAAGCAGCTTCTCGACAAGCTCGGTGAAGTGCTGTTCTGGAAGATCGCGATGAAGCCGGGACGTCCGCTCGCTTACGGGCGCCTCGGAAATGCGCATTTCTTCGGCCTGCCCGGCAACCCGGTGTCGGTGATGGTGACGTTCTACGAGTTCGTGCGCGATGCGCTGCGGGTGTTGCAGGGCGAGCGCGACGTCGCGCCGCTCCCGTTGCTGAAAGTCGCGCTCGGCGCGCCCATCCGCAAGGTCCCCGGGCGCACCGAGTTCCAGCGCGGCATCCTGTCGCTGAATGGCTCGGGCGAGTGGATCGTGCGCACGACCGGTGATCAGGGTTCCGGCATTCTCTCGTCGATGTCGCGCGCGAATTGCTTCATCGTGCTGCCGGCCGACACAGGAAATCTCGATGCGGGCGCGGCCGTCGAGGTGCAGCTCCTGGAAGGGCTGATCTGACGGGCGAACTGGCGTCTCAGAGCTGCCCCTCGAGCAGCGACGCCGCGCGCTCGAGCAGCTTCTCCTGCATCGGCCGGTTGCGGTACGCGTCGAGGGTCATGCGTCTCGATTTCGCGAGATCGTCCTCGAACACCGCGGTCTGCTGCCGCGCGAACTGCGCGTCGTAGATGTTGAGGTTCGCCTCGTCGTTGAGGCGGAACGACCGGTTGTCGAAGTTGGTGGAGCCCACCGAGACGAGCGCGTCGTCCACCACCATCACCTTCACGTGGTACATGGTCGGCTGGTATTCGTAGATCTCCGCGCCTGCCTCGAGCAATGGACCCCAGCGTGCCCGCGAGGCCTTGCGCACGGTTTCGGCGTCGACGATCGGACCGGGCGTGATGATGCGCACTCGCACGCCGCGCCTGAGCGCACCCAGGAGGGCCTGCATGGCGAGATCGTCGGGCACGAAGTAGGAGTTGGAGAGATCGATGGTGCGTTCGGCGGCCGTGATCGCAAGCAGGTACATGAGATGCATGCTCTCGCTGCCGCCGGTCGGCGAGCTTTCGAACACCTGCGCGGCGCCGGCGCCGACCCGTTCGATGGGCGGAAAGTAGTCGCCGCCGTGCAGGACTTCGCCGGTCGCCTTGGTCCAGTTGTCCATGAACACGGCCTGCATCTCGCCGACTGCGGGGCCCTCGATGCGCACGTGGGTGTCACGCCAGTGGTCGGCATCCTGCGCATGGCCGCTCCACTTGTCCGCGATGCCTACGCCGCCGGTGAAACCGATGCGGCCGTCGGCCACGAGGATCTTGCGGTGCGTGCGGTTGTTGAGGCGCGCGAGGTTGTACCAGCGCGGCTCGTGATAGCGCCTGATCTCGACGCCGCTCTCCTTCATCGTGCGAAGGAGTTGCGCGTCGATCTTCGAGCTCCCGATCCAGTCGAGGAGCAGGTGCACGCGCACGCCGGCGCGCGCGCGATCGACGAGGGCGTCGGCGAACGCCTGCCCGACGTCGCCCGACCAATAGATGTAGGTCTCGAACGTTATCGTCTTGCGCGCGCCGCGAATCGCGGACAGCATCGCGGGAAAGATCTCGTCGCCGTTGCGCAGCACCTCGAACCGATTGCCGTCGACGATCGGCGGTCCCAGTAGCACACCCATCGAGCGACGGAACTGTGGATCGCTCGCGCCGTAGAGCCGCGGCACCTCGACCTCGATCTTCTTCTCGCCAGGAACGAGGTTGAGAACCAGCAGCGTGGCGAGCACCGTCACGGCAACGCTCACCGCGACGATTGCCCATGCAGGCCAGCGTGATCGACGCCGGCCGTTCGGCCGCGCGCGTTTGGCCGCCGGGCGCACGCGAGACGCGCGGCGCCCGTCCTCCAGGTCATCCTTCATGCCGCCCCGGGAACGCGAGACCGAAGGCAGCGTCCAACGCCCCGTAACTCACCACTGGTCCGTAACAAGCTCATGCCATCGCTTCTATGTGCTCACCGCTTCGCGCATCGCCACCTGGTGGCCTGCGCGTGCGCGGCCAGCATCGCATTGTCCGTAAACCTCGAGGCAGCCGCGACCGATCGCCACAGCCTGCCCACCGCCTCCCCCACTGCCATGAACAGCCTGCACGTCATCGCGCCCTATAAATACCACGGGATGTGGGTGTTCGACGATGCGCGCGTGGGGCTCGATCGCGAGCCCTTCGTGAGCGGGGCCGACACGATGATCGACCGCGCGGTCGCGAACATTCCCGATGCAGACCGCGGATTCCTGCTCGTGTTCTCGGCGACACCCTTCCCGGGCCATCAGATCACGCTCGACTGGACGCGCGGCGACGCCGGGGGCAACTGGTATTTCTCGCGGGAGCTCGACATGGAAGGCTGGCTCTGTCCGGCGCTGTTCAAGTACTTCACGGAGGCACCCAGCAAGATCCACGTGCGTGTCGAGCCGCGCAAGGAACGCAGCACGACATGAGACCGATGTCCCGCGGCGAAATTCGCATCGGCATCTCGGGCTGGCGTTACGCGGGCTGGCGTGGCGTGTTCTATCCGCCTGCGCTCCCGCAGCGCCGCGAGCTCGAATACGCGTCGCGCGCAGTCTCGAGCATCGAGATCAACGGCTCGTTCTATTCGCTGCAACGCCCGGAATGCTACGCGGCGTGGTATCGCGACACACCGGCCGATTTCGTCTTCGCGGTCAAGGGTGGGCGCTACATCACGCACATGCTGAAACTGCGCGGCATCGAGACCGCGCTCGCGAACTTCTTCGCGTCGGGCATCTTCAATCTGAAGGAGAAGCTCGGTCCGTTCCTGTGGCAGCTTCCACCGAATCTCGGTTTCCATGCCGATCGGTTCGAGGCGTTTCTCGCGATGCTGCCGCGCGACACCGCGCAGGCGCTGTCGATCGCACGCCGGCGCGATGCGCGCATGACGGGCCGCGCGCGGCTCGCGATCGACGCCGTCCGGCCGCTGCGGCACGCGGTGGAGATCCGGCACGAGAGCTTCATCGACGAGAGGTTCATCGAATTGCTGCGCCAGTACCGCGTGGCGCTGGTGGTTGCCGACACCGCGCGCAAGTGGCCGCTGCGCGAGGACGTCACCGCCGATTTCATGTATCTCCGCCTGCATGGCGAGGAAGAGCTCTACAGCAGCGGCTACACGGAACGGTCCCTCGACGATTGGGCGCGCCGGATCCGCGCATGGAGCGAGGGTGGAGAGCCCGAGGATGCGCGGCTCATTTCCGCACGAAGGCCCGCCGCCGGCGCGCGACGCGACGTGTATTGCTACTTCGACAACGACGCGAAAGTGCACGCGCCCTTCGATGCGCGAAGACTCGCCCAGAAGCTGGGCCTTGCGGTCAGCGCGGAGCCTGCGCTGCCGCGCGAGATGATGGTCGCCTGATCCGCGACATGCCGCGCACACGAGCGCGGCGCTCGGCTCGGTTACGCCTGCCTGCCGCGGCCCGTGACCTCCTGCAGCTCGTCGATGCGCTTGGATGCCTCGGCCTTGGTCAGGTCCTCGTCGAACGGCACCTTCGCTTCCTCGGACAAGGTCTTGAGATACGAGCGCTGCGCGCCGGTCATCGGCTCGTCGCCCGTGGTCCAGTCATCCGGGTCCTTGATCGTGTTGCTCTCGTCGGCATGCTCCTGCGTGCGCTTGTCGGTCATCGGCGCCTCCTGATGGTGTATCGAACGCACGTTCGACCGAGCGTGCCGCCTCGAGTTCCGCTCCTAGCGCCGTGTCGCTTCGAGCACTCCAGGAACGTCGCGGATGAGGCCGAGGGCGCGCTGCAGGAGATCGAGACTCCTCACCTCCACCGTGAACGCCATTCGCGATTGCATGTTGCGCGTGAGCGTGTTGGCGGCGGTCACGTTGATGCGCTCGCGGGAGAGCACTTCGGTGATGTCGCGCAGCAGACCCTGACGATCGGTGGCCTCGATCAGCACGTCGACCGGGAACACCTCGTCGCCCGGATCGCCCCAACCCGCGGCGATCAGGCGCTCGGGCTCGCGCGCCTGCAGCCGCGCGACATTCGCGCAGCGCTGGCGATGGATCGTCACCCCCTTGCCGCGGGTCACGAATCCCACGATCGGATCCGGCGGCGCAGGCTTGCAGCAGCGCGCGACGCTCGTCATCAGCCGATCGACGCCGACCACGAGGATGCCGCTCGCGGAGGTGCTCGCCTTGCTCTTTTGCGTCGCGACCTCGGGCTCGCTCTCGTGCGCGATGGCGCTGGCCGGCGCGGTCAAAGCGCGGATCGCAAGCTGCAACTGACGCACGTTGATCTCGTCGCGGCCGGCGGCGATGAAGAGATCCTCCGCCCGTGAAAATCCCGCCTGCGCGGCGACCGCATCGAGGTTGAGCGCGGTCGCGCCCGCGCGCTGCAATTCGCGCTCGACGATCACCCGGCCATGAGCAACGGTCTCCTCGTGCTGCTGGGCCTTGAACCACTGCCGCACCTTGGCGCGCGCGCGATGGCTCTGGACATAGCCCAGGTCGGGATTGAGCCAATCGCGCGAAGGTCCGCCCTGCTTCGCCGTGAGTATCTCGACCTGCTGGCCGTTGCGCAGCGGCGTGTTCAGCGGAACCATCGCGCCATTCACGCGGGCGCCACGACAGCGGTGACCGAGATTGGTGTGCACCGCGTACGCGAAGTCCACGGGTGTCGACCCGCGCGGCAGGTCGATGACCTTGCCTTGCGGCGTCAGCACGTAGATGGTGTCGACGAAAAGACTGCTCTTGAACGCCGTCAGCCATTCCGACGCATCGGCGACCGAGTCCTTCCAGTCGAGCACCTGCCGCAGCCATGCGATCCGGTCCTCGTGCGCAGGATCGCGGTGCGCCACCCGACGCGCGCCTTCCTTGTACCGCCAGTGCGCCGCCACGCCGAACTCTGAATGCTGATGCATCTCGAACGTGCGAATCTGCACCTCGAGCGGCTTGTCCTCGGGTCCGATGACGGCGGTGTGCAGCGAGCGGTAATCGTTCGCCTTCGGCTTCGCGATGTAATCGTCGAATTCGCCGGGCAGCGGCGTCCAGAGGTGATGCACCACACCGAGCGCCGCATAGCAGTCCTTCACGTCGTCGACGAGGATGCGTACCGCGCGGATGTCGTACACCGCGTCGATGCCGGTCTGCTTGCGGCGCATCTTGCTCCAGATGCTGTAGATGTGCTTGGGCCGCCCGCTCACCTCCGCACGAATCCCCGCAGCCGCGAGCTCGCGCGTCAACGTCGCCATCACGTCCTCGATGTAACGCTGGCGATCGAGCCGGCGCTCGTCGAGCTGGCGCGCGATGGTCTTGTAGACGTCGGGCTCGAGCGCGCGCAGCGAGAGGTCCTCGAGCTCCCACTTGAGCTGCCAGATGCCCAGTCGATTCGCGAGGGGAGCGAAGAGATCGAGCACTTCGCGTGCGGTGGCGCGCTGCACGGCGGGATCGCTTCCGCCGGTTAGGTGCCGCAGCGCCTGCGTGCGCTCCGCAAGCTTGATCAGCACGACGCGAATGTCCTCGACCATCGCGAGAAGCATCTTGCGCAGCCGCTCGGCCTGCGCGCTGCGCTCGGCGGCGCCGGCGGCATCGGTCTCGGCGCGGATCTCGTCCATTCGCGCCACGCCCGTCACGAGATCGGCGATCTCGCGGCCGAACGCCGATGCGAACGCCTGCGGGTCGAAACCGGGCGCGTACGGCATGCCCATCAGCAATGCCGCACGGACCGAGGCGGAATCGAGCTTGAGGCCGGCGAGGATGCTGGCGGTGCCCATCGCGCGCTCGAGCATCGGCTCCCCGTCGCGCGTGATCAGGCTGGCGCAATGCTCCTGCGCATGCCGCAGGGCGGATTCGATGCCATCGACCTCCTGCGTCTGATAGGAACTGCGCAATGCATCGAGCCATTGCGCGATGGCGTCGGGCGCGATGTCGCGCGGACGGGCGTGGAGGACGGCAACCATCGCGAGCCTTGCGTGCCGCAGCCGATTATACGCGGCGGTGCCGCGCCGCCGGTGCGCGCCCGCCGTGCTCGACAACGCGCGCATTGTGCATCGACATCACTGCAATGCGTGCACCACAACCCGCAACGGGCAAATCGCCGTCACCTGCGCTGCCGCGGTCAGTCACCCGTAAGCACCCGATCCGCCCGCGGTGTGCCGTTCGATCCCGTTTTGCCGCCGCGCGTCCGCCACCCACTCGACCCCGCACGAATCCATGCCATTGGCATATGCATTGCTGAATCCCCTGCGCAGCGGGCCTGCGCGGTTGCCAGGCCGGACACGAGAAGCAGCGCGTCGCCTGCTTCGTGGTCAACAAACCCCAGGGAGTCATACCATGCAGCGGTTCGTGATGGCAGGTCTGCTTTGTGTTGCGTGCGCGGGAACGGCCTCCGCGATGGAAAGCATCAAGGCCATGGAAGGGATCAAGGCGAAGTCTGCCGTCGAGTTCTACAACGCCCAGGAGAAGCGGTTCTTCGTGAGCTCCGACACGCTCGAAGTGCAACTGCTCGACCAGGGAATGGTGTCGGGCTGGGAGCGCACCGGCCAGGTGTTCGCGGTGATCGATCCCAACGATACGGCAGCCCTTGGCGCGAATCCGGTGTGCCGTCTGTATTCCAGCGTGCCGGGTTACGAGAACCTTCACTTCTTCTCGGCGTCGTCGGCCGAGTGCGCCGCCGCGATCGCCAGCGGTGGCTGGACGGTCGAGACGTTCAACGCGTTCGGCGCGTTCCTGCCCGAAGCCGCGACCGGCGTCTGCCGCGACGGCACGCGTCCGTTGTACCGTACCGTCGACGCCAACAGCGGCGACCATCGCTACACGGTCGATGCCAAGGTGCAGGAGCAGATGATCGGCCAAGGTCGCGTGGCGGAAGGCTACGGCTTCTTCCCCGTGGCGATGTGCGTGCTGCAGCAGCAGTAAGCTGGTCGCGGTGCGCCGCGCGGCGCACCGAGTGATCCTGAAAAGAGGCGGCGCCGGAGACGGCGCCGCTTTCACATTGCGGCCGCGGCGACGACTTCGGCGAGCGCGCGTGCGTGACGATCGGCGAGACCGGCCTCGCGCGCTTCGACCATCACGCGCAGCACGGGCTCGGTGCCGGACGGTCGCAGCAGCACCCGACCCGCTTCGCCCAATTCGGCGACGGTATTGGCCTGCGCCGCCCGGATCGCCTCGTTGCCCTTCCAGTCGTAGCCACGCGGCACCCGCACGTTGATGAGCCGCTGCGGAAAGAGCTGCACGCCGCGCGTGACCTCAGCGAGCGTGCGCTCCTGCTCCACCAGCGCCCGCAACACGGCGAGCGCAGCGATGATGCCATCGCCCGTGGTGTGCTTGTCGAGACACAGCAGGTGCCCGGAATTTTCCCCGCCGAGCTGCCAGCCCTTTTCGAGCATGCGCTCGAGAACGTAGCGATCGCCGACCGGCGCACGCTCGAGCGGAATGCGCTCGCGCGCGAGCGCCTGCTCGAACCCGAGGTTGGTCATGAGCGTGCCGACCACGCCACCCGAGAACACCCCGCGGCGGCGGTAGTCCATGGCGATCACGTACAGAAGCTCGTCGCCGTCGTACACCCGACCGCTCGAATCGACCATGACGACCCGATCGCCGTCGCCATCGAGCGCGATGCCGAGCTGCGCGTCGTGCTGCGCGACGGCCTGTGCGAGATGCGCCGGCGTCGTGGCGCCCACACCGGCGTTGATGTTCGTGCCGTTCGGCTCGGCGGCGACCGGAATGACATCGGCGCCGAGCTCGTGGAACACCGGTGGCGCGACGTGATAGGCCGCGCCGTGCGCGCAATCCACCACGATGCGCCAGCCCTTGAGATCGAGCTCGCTCGGAAACGTGCTCTTGCAGAACTCGATGTAGCGCCCGGGCGCGTCGCCGACGCGCCGCGCCTTGCCGAGGTCCTGCGACGTGACGCACGACATCGGCTGCTCCATGCTGCGCTCGATCTCGTGCTCCATCGCGTCCGGCAGCTTCGCCCCCGCGCCGGAGAAGAACTTGATGCCGTTGTCGTCGAACGGATTGTGCGAGGCGCTGATCACGATGCCTGCGGTCAGGCGCAGTGCGCGCGTGAGGTAGGCCACCGCGGGCGTGGGCAACGGGCCCGACAGGTACACGTCGACCCCGGCCGCCGAAAGCCCCGCCTCCAGCGCGGCCTCCAGCAGGTAGCCCGATATTCGCGTGTCCTTGCCGATGAGCACGGTCGGCCGCTCGCCCGCGCGGCCGTCGTTCGCCGCGAGCACGCGTCCTGCAGCCCAGCCGAGCTTCAGGACGAGCTCGGGCGTGATGGGAGATTCACCGACACGTCCGCGCACGCCGTCCGTGCCGAAGTACTTTCGTTGCATGCAATCACCCGGTGTTCGCCAGGACGCCAAGGATGCCACGACCCGGCGCACGTTGGGCAGAGGATATGACGAGCGGTGGGCCCGCGCGTGTGTGGAGCTGTTACAAGGTGTGACAGGTCGTCCCGCTCACGGCGCGTGCTCGATCGCGTTCCACACCTTGAGCGCATCGACCGTTTCGCGCACGTCGTGCACGCGCAGCATGCGCGCGCCGCGCGCCACTGCAGCCAACCCTGCGGCAAGGCTCGCCGCGAGGCGTTGATCGACCGTGCGGCCGGTGATCTCGCCCAGCGACGACTTGCGCGAGACGCCCATCAGCACGGGATAACCGGTCGCCACGAACACCGACAGGTCGCGAACGAGCGCGAGGTTGTGCGCGAGGCGCTTGCCGAAGCCGTAGCCCGGATCGAGCACGACCGACTCCCGCGGAATTCCTGCCGCCACGCAGGCTTCCGCGCGCTCGACCAGGAAGTCGCGCACCTCGCTGACCACATTGTCATATGCCGGCGCGGCCTGCATCGTGCGCGGCTCGCCTTGCATGTGCATGAGGCACACGCCGACATCGGCCGCCGCGACGATCTCGAGCGCGCCGGGCGCGCGGAAGGCGTTGACGTCGTTGATCATCGCTGCGCCCGCGGCGATCACCTGCCGCATCACCTCGGGCTTTCGGGTGTCGACCGACACCGCAATGTCCGCAGCCGCAAGCGCTTCCACGAGCGGCAGCACACGCGCGAGCTCGTCGTCGGCACTGACCGGCTCGGCACCCGGACGCGTCGATTCGCCGCCGATGTCGATGATGTCCGCGCCGTCCCGGATCATCTGCCTCGCGTGCTCGAGCGCGCGCGGGAGATTGAAATAGCGTCCGCCGTCGGAGAAGGAATTGGGGGTGACGTTGACGATACCCATGACCCGCGGTCGCGCGAGATCGAACGTGTGACGGCCGCAGCGCAGGACGGGAAATACGGGGGTGGCGGAATCAGGCATAAGAGTGTTTCGTTGAAAAACGCGGAGGACTGCTAAACCGCGTTTTCCAACGAGCCAAGCAAAAGTTTGAGCGGCGGCTTCGGGCGGCGGGGCGCCGCCGCTAGGAAAGAGCTACAGAACACCGAGCAGTTTGCCAGCGCAGCGCGTCGCGCTAGCTACGCCGGATTGGCCGACGGGGCCGCATCCGGGCCGGCACCGGGGCCGATGGTGTTCGGACCCGCCGGCGACGTCGTCGGTTTGGGTGGACGCGGAGGTTTGCCGGCCATGATGTCGTTGATCTGGTCGGCATCGATGGTCTCGAACTCGAGCAGCGCCTTGGCCATCGCCTCGACCTTGTCGCGGTTCTCCTCGATCAGCTTGCGCGCGCATGCGTACTGCGTGTCGATGATCTTGCGGATCTCGCTGTCGACCTTGCGCATGGTCTCTTCCGACATGTTCACGGTGCGGGTGATCGAGCGGCCGAGGAACACCTCACCCTCGTTCTCGCCGTACACCATGGGGCCGAGCACGTCCGACATGCCGTAGCGCGTGACCATGTTGCGCGCGATCTCCGTCGCGCGCTCGAAGTCGTTGGAGGCTCCGGTCGTCATCTGGTTCATGAAGATCTCTTCGGCGATGCGTCCGCCGAACAGGACCGAGATCATGTTGAGCATGTGCTCGCGATCCATGCTGAAGCGATCCGCTTCCGGCAATTGCATCGTCACGCCGAGCGCGCGCCCGCGTGGAATGATCGTGACCTTGTGCACGGGGTCGGTCTTCGGCAGCAGCTTCGCGACCAGCGCATGCCCGGATTCGTGATACGCGGTGTTGCGGCGCTCCTCTTCGGGCATGACGATCGAGCGGCGCTCCGCGCCCATGATGATCTTGTCCTTCGCCATCTCGAAGTCGTCCATGTCGACCAGGCGCTTGTTGCGGCGCGCGGCGAACAAGGCGGCTTCGTTCACGAGATTGGCGAGATCGGCGCCGGAGAAGCCCGGCGTGCCGCGCGCGATGATGTCGGCCTTGACGTCGGAGGCCATCGGCACCTTGCGCATGTGCACGAGCAGGATCTGCTCGCGGCCGCGGATGTCGGGCAGCGGCACCACCACCTGGCGATCGAACCTGCCCGGACGCATCAGCGCGGGGTCGAGCACGTCGGGTCGGTTGGTCGCGGCGATCACGATCACGCCGGCGTTGCCCTCGAAGCCGTCCATCTCCACCAGCAATTGATTGAGCGTCTGCTCGCGCTCGTCGTTGCCGCCGCCGAGACCCGCACCGCGCTGACGCCCCACCGCGTCGATTTCGTCGATGAACACGATGCACGGCGCGTTCTTCTTCGCCTGCTCGAACATGTCGCGCACGCGCGCCGCACCGACGCCGACGAACATCTCGACGAAGTCGGAACCGGAGATCGAGAAGAACGGCACCTTCGCTTCGCCTGCGATGGCCTTGGCGAGCAGCGTCTTGCCAGTGCCAGGCGAGCCCACCATCAGCACGCCGCGGGGAATGCGGCCGCCGAGCTTCTGGAACTTGGACGGATCGCGCAGGAACTCGACGAGCTCGGAGACTTCCTCCTTCGCCTCATCGCAGCCCGCGACATCGGCGAACGTGACGGTGTTGTTGGCCTCGTCCAGCATGCGCGCCTTGCTCTTGCCGAACGAGAACGCGCCGCCGCGCCCGCCTCCCTGCATCTGGCGCATGAAGAAGATCCACACGCCGATGAGGAGCAGCATCGGGAACCACGAGATGAAGATCTGCGCGAGGAACGATTGCTCCTCTTCCGGCTTGGCCTCGACCTTGACGCCGTCGCGGACGAGATCGCCGACCATCCAGATGTCGCCGGGGCTGTAGGTCACGTACTTCTTCTTGTCGCTGGAAACCCACTTGATCGTGCGGCCCTCGATGGTCGCGGACTCGACGGTGCCGTTCTTCGCCTTCTCCATGAACTCGGAGTAGGGCACGGCATCCTTGGTTGCCTGCCGCGAATCGAACTGCTTGACGACCGTGAGCACCACGAGCCCGATGACGAGCCAGATGCCGATGTTCTTGAGGAGATTGTTCAAAATCGCTCCTTGCGCGGCCGCGAGCATGCCGGCCTTGTATGGACCTCTTTCGGCGGCGCAACGCACGCGGCCGAACATTGCATTTTAGCGGGTCGCCCGGTCCGAGGCCACCTTGGGCGGCCGCGCGGTCACCGGTACACGACAGCGGGGCCTCAGGTGCGGGGCCTCGCTCCCTTTCCCACCAGATACACCTCGGCGCTGCGGTCCCGCGACGATCTGGGCTTTCGCACGTGCAGCGCATCGAATTGGCGCTGCATTTCCTGCCGGAACTCCGAAAATCCGGTGCCCTGGAACGCTTTGACGACCAAATCGCCTCCCGGTTGCAGCCATTTCACCGCGAAGTCCAGCGCGAGCTCGCCCAGGTGAACCGCCCGCGCCTGATCCGCGCTCGGGATGCCGGACAGATTGGGGGCCATGTCCGACACCACAAGGTCGACCTTCCGGCCGGAGAGCTCGTTTTCCAGAGCGTGCAGCACCGATTCCTCGCGGAAATCGCCCTGCAGGAGCGTGACTCCGGGCAGCGGATCCATCGGCAGGAGATCCACGGCCACGATGCGACCGCCCGGCCCGGTGCGCTGCCGCAGCACCTGACACCAGCTTCCAGGCGCGGCACCGAGATCCACCACGGTCATGCCCGGCCGCAACACGCGATCCTTGTCGTCGAGGTCGATGAGCTTGAACGCCGCGCGCGAGCGAAAGCCGAGGCGCTTCGCCTCCTGCACCCAGTGATCGGAGACGTGCTCCTGCATCCAGGACTTGTTGAACCGGTGCTTCTTCACGCTTTTCGCGGTCATGTACGTGCGATCCCGCGCTCTCGGATGCGGATAAAGTACCGCCATGAAGCCGCTCAGTCCCGCTCAACGCCGCGCATTGCGCGCGAAGGCGCACCACCTCGATCCGGTCGTGAGCATCGGCAACCAGGGTCTCACACCCGCGGTGCTGCACGAGATAGACGTGAACCTGCTCGCTCACGAGCTCGTGAAGCTCCGGGTGCACAGCGACGATCGCGATGAGCGCGAGGCGGTGCTCGAGCGCGTGTGCCACGCCCTCGACGCCGCGCCGGTGCAGCACCTCGGCAAGGTGCTCGTCGTCTATCGCGAACGACCGGAGGAGCGACCGGAGCCCGCGCCACCGCGCCGGCCGCGACCGCCGGCGAGCCGCGCGCGACGCCGACTCGGCTAGGCGGGGATCGCCGCGTCGCGAAGGCGGCGGCTGTCGCTCGTGGCGATCGCTGCCGCGATCTCCAGCGCCTGCTGCAGCCCTTTCGCGTTGGCGATGTTGCGCCCGACGATGTCGAACGCGGTGCCGCTCGCACAGGTGGCGACGGGCACCGGCAGTCCGCCGTGAAGCGTGACGCCCTGCTCGAAGCCCATGAGCTTCATCGCGATCTGCCCCTGGTCGTGATACATCGACACGACTGCATCGTAGTCGCCGCGCTGCGCCATCAGGAACATCGTATCCGGGGACAAGGGACCCGCTGCCGCGATGCCTTCCCGTTGCGCGTCCGCGACCGCCGGGGCGATCACGTCGATCTCCTCGCGTCCGATCGACCCGCCGTCGCCGGCATGGGGATTGAGGCCGGCGACCGCGATGCGCGGTGCGGCCTTGCCGCTCGCCGCGAGATAGCGATGCACGATGCGGATCGCGTCGACAACACGGGCCCTGGTGATGTGCGACGCGACGTCGCGCAACGGCACGTGCGACGTGACACGCGACGTCCACAGGCCCTGCGTGATGTTGAACTCGCTCACGAAGCCGTCGATCGCGAACAGCTCCTGCAGAAGACGCAGCTCGTCTTCCTGCTCGAGTCCTGCAAGACGCATCGCATGCTTGTTGAGCGGCGCGAACACGATGGCCTCGACCGCTCCCTGCTGCGCCGCTCGGGCCGCCGCAGTGAGGGAGGCAAGTGCGGCGCGGCCACCCGCCGCGCTCGCCTGCCCGGGGGTGATGGCACGCGCGTCGATCAGGTCGAGCGCGCGGATTTCGACGCCCGCGAGCACGGCGCGCGAAAGTCCCGTGACGGCGAAACCGGACTCGAGGATGGCGTCGTTCGTGAACAGCACGACCTGCGCGAGCCTTGCGGTGTCCGGATTGGCGAGGACCTTGAGACCGACTTCCGGGCCGATGCCGTTCGGATCGCCGAGCAGCATCGCGACGCGCGGCCTCGTGTCCTTCATCGCTGCGTGATGTGCTTTCATGATCCCTCGGCCTTGATGTTCGCGCTCTTGATGAGCTTGCCGAAGCGCTCGTACTCGGCCCGCTGCATCTGCACGAATTGCTCCAGCGGGATGCGCGCCGGCTCGCCACCCATGCTGCGCAGGCGCGCCTGCACGTCGCCGAGCTGCGCGATGCGCTCGAGCTCGGCGCTCAGCTTGTCGACGATCGGCCGCGGCGTGCCTGCCGTGACGTACAGCGCGTACCACGTGGTCATCTCGGCCGCGGGATAACCCGCCTCCGCGATCGTCGGCACGTTCGGAAGCTCGGGAACGCGCTGCGGCGTCGTCACCGCGAGCGGACGGAAGCGGCCGGCCTTGATCTGCGGCATCGCCGACGAGGTGGTGTCGAACATCATCTGCACCTCGCCGGACAGGATGTCGACGTGCGCCTGGCTGCTGCCCTTGTACGGGATATGCACCGTCTGCACGCCCGCGGCCTGGTTGAAGGCCTCGCCGGCGATGTGCTGGGTGCTGCCCACGCCCGATGACGCGAATTTGATCTCGCCCGGCTTCGCCTTCGCCGCCGCGACGAGCTCCTTCACGCTGTTGATCGGCACCGCCGACCCAACGACGAGCACGTTGGGCACGACCACGATCAGGCCCACCGGTTGCAGCTGTTTGAGCGGATCGAACGAGAGCTTGAGAAGGTGGGGCGCGATTGCCTGGCCCGTATTGGTGGCGACCAGGAGCGTGTAGCCATCCGGCGCCGCCTTGGCCGTGAGGTCGGCGGCGATGGTGTTCGATGCGCCGGGACGATTCTCCACCACGAACGGCTGCTTCATGGCATCGCTGAATTTCTCGGCGAGCATTCGGGCGATGATGTCCGTGCCGCCGCCGGGCGACGCGCCCACCATGATCTTCACCGGCTTCGTGGGATAGCTGCTTTCGACCTGTGCACCCGCAGGCGCGGCGAGCAGCGCGCAGCACGCCGCTGCGACGACCACGTTCCACACACCCATCGCGACCTCCTCCGTTGGCGAGCGCACGAGTCTACGCCTCCGCTGTGATAACCACCAGTCGCAATATCGCAAGGGGTGATAACCTACTGGAATGGCTCGCCGCTCCGTCTCCGAGCGTGTCCTCGGATCGCGTCTCAAGATGCGCCAGCTCGCCCTCGTGGTCGCATTGCACGAGCGCCGGAGCCTGCGCCAGGCCGCCGCCGACGTCGCGATCTCGCAGCCGGCCGCGACCAAGATGCTGCAGGAAGTGGAGGACACGTTCGGCGTGGCGCTGTTCGAGCGTCACGCGTGGGGAATGGCCCCGACGCTCTATGGCGAGACACTCGCGCGCTACGCACGGGCGATCCTCAACGACGTGCGCGAAGCCGGCGCGGAGGTGGCTGCGCTCGCGTCCGGCGCGCGCGGCAAGCTGCGGGTCGGCGGCGTGACCGGCGCCGTGCCGAAGCTGCTCGTGCCGGCAGTGCGCGCGGTCAAGGCCCGGGCGCCGCAGTTGCAGGTGTTCGTGCTGGTGAATGGCAGCGAGGTGCTCGCGGGTGCATTGCGCGAGGGAACGCTCGATGTCGGCATCGGCTCGCCGCTCGCTCCGGCGCTCACCCACGGCATCTCGAGCGACCACCTGCACGGCGAACCGCTTTGCATCGTCGCGCGGCCCGAGCATCCGCTGGCACGCGCGCGCCGGCTGCGATGGCGCGACGTGGATGGCGCGTCCTGGATCCTGCAGCCGCGGGGCAGTGCGCTGCGCGAGACCATCGATGCACTGTTCACGCGCGCCCGCATCGAGCCGGGCGTGGCGCTCATCGAGACCGTCTCGATCGTCGCGACGCTGACCCTGCTGCAGGAGTTCGATGCGTTGTCGGTGCTGCCGCTCGACCTCGCGCGCCATTACGAGGCGCAGCGCATGCTCGTGCGGCTTGCCCTGCCCGCGCCGGGCACCACCGAATACGTGATCATGGTGCGCGACGACCGGGAGCTCTCGCCAGCCGCGGCGGCCTTCGTCACCAGCGTGCGCGGCGTTGTCGCGGGACAGAAGCGGCGCCGGGCGCGAGCGGCAGCAGCGAACGCCGGTCGAGACTAGACGTACTGGACGGAGAGGATCTCGTACTCGCGCACGCCCCCGGGCGCCTGAACCTCTGCCGTGTCCCCCACGTGCTTGCCGATCAGCGCACGCGCGATTGGCGACGACACGGAGATCTTGCCGTGCTTGATGTCGGCCTCGTCGTCGCCGACGATCTGGTACGTTACGCAGTCGCCGGTGTCGCCCTCCTCCAGATCGACCGTGGCGCCGAACACGACCTTGTCCTCGACGTCGATGTCAGCGGGATCGATGATCTGCGCATTGGCGAGCTTGGCCTCGATGTCCGAGATGCGCCCTTCGATGAAACCCTGGCGCTCCTTCGCCGCGTCGTAGTCGGCATTCTCCGACAGGTCGCCATGCGAGCGCGCCTCGGCCAGAGCCTGTATCACCGTCGGGCGGTCGACGGTCTTCAGGCGATGCAATTCCTTCTTGAGACGCTCGGCCCCGTGGACGGTCATCGGTATCTTCGTCATGCTGAGACTCGCAAACACTACGCTCGCGACGCCGGAAGGCCCTGGCACGCCGCGTACGCCGTTTCAAAAATAACGACCGGGGTCAGCGGCGCCGAGCCCCGGCCTGAGCCTGGAACACGGACGCGCCCGTCGCGAGCGCGTCACGAGCTCATTATCCCATCACTGCAAACGCCGATGCAGGACCTGCATCGCGTAGGGCTCCAGCTCGCGCATGCGCGCCATGCCCATGGCCGCAGCGCGCGCGCCGGCCAGCGTGGTGTAGGTCGGAATCTGGTCGGTGAGCGCTTCGCGGCGAATGACGTAGCTGTCCTGGATCGCGGTGCGCTTTTCCTCGACCGTGTTGATGACGAGCGCGATCTCGTCGTTCTTCATCATGTCGACGATGTGCGGGCGGCCTTCCGCCACCTTGTTGACCGGCGTGACGGGAACACCGGCCGCCTGCAGCGCGGCCGCCGTGCCCTTCGTCGCCACCAGGGGGTAGCCCATGTCGA
>Ga0081539_10003667_pt1 | contig 18436 bp, 15 predicted proteins | sample TabmetS4T2R2_FD_71023 | JGI IMG/M metagenome (GOLD analysis project Ga0081539, IMG submission 71023) | Tabebuia heterophylla rhizosphere microbial communities from the University of Puerto Rico - S4T2R2 | ecosystem: Host-associated > Plants > Roots > Rhizosphere ...
GTAGTCCGACGCGCCGGCCTCCAGGCACTTCTCGCGGTCGCCCTTCATCGCCTTGGCGGTCAGCGCCACGATCGGCAGCCGGCGCAGCGCGGGATTGCCGCGAATGAGCGCGATGGTCTCGTAGCCGTCCATCTCGGGCATCATGATGTCCATCAGCACGATCGCGACCTCGGGCGAGCGTTCGAGGATGGCGACGGCCTCGCGGCCGGTCGTCGCCGTCAGCACCCTCATGCCGCGCCGCTCCAGTGCGCTCGACAGGGCGAAGATGTTGCGGGTGTCGTCGTCGACCACCAGCACGGTGCGGCCGGCCAGCATCTCGTCGGAGCTGTGCAGGCGTTCCAGCATCCTCTTCTTCTCTTCCGGCAGCTCGTCGGCGACCTGGTGCAGGAAGAGTGCGGTCTCGTCGAACAGCCGCTCCGGCGAGGCCGCGCCCTTGACCACGATCGAGCGCGCCATGGTGTGCAGCTTGGCGTCCTCCTCGGGCGACAGGTCGCGGCCGGTGAACACCACGACCGGCAGGTCGGCGAGCGCGGTGTCGTGCTGGATCTCCTCCAGCACCTCGAAGCCCGACAGGTCGGGCAGGCGCAGGTCGAGCACCATGCAGTCGAAGCGCTCCGAGCGCAGCTTGTCGAGGGCGCCGCGGCCGGAATCGACGGTGGCGATCTCGATGTCGGGATGCGACAGGAGCTCGGTGACGCCGAAGCGTTCGGCCTCGTTGTCCTCGGCGATCAGGAGCTTCTTCTTGCGCGGCCGCACGTAGTCGTTGATCCGGGCGAGTGCCGCGTTCAGGCCTTCGCTGGTCGTCGGCTTGTTGAGGTACGAGAAGGCGCCGCGGGCCAGGCCCTGCTGGCGGTCCTCGTCCATGCTCAGGATCTGCACCGGGATGTGGCGCGTCTCGAGCGTGCGCTTGAACTGGCTGAGCACGTTCCAGCCCAGCATGTCGGGCAGGAAGATGTCGAGCGACATGGCGACGGGCTTGTATTGCAGCGCGAGGTCGAGCGCTTCGGCGCCGCGCGCCGTGACCACGGCCTTGAGGCCGGCGGCATGGGCGGCATCGACCAGGATGCCGGCGTAGTTGGGATCGTCCTCGACGATCAGCAGGGTGCGATCGTCCGGCTGGATGGTGTGGCGGTCGTCGGGGAACTGGTCGGCGAGATGGTCGGGCAGGGCGACCTGCGGCAACGGCAGGGAGCCCGGCAGCGGCTGGCGCAAGGCGGTGCGCGGGCCGGTGTACATGGTCGGCAGGAAGAGGGTGAAGGTGCTGCCGAGGCCGGGCGTGCTGCGCAAGGTCAGCTCGCCGCCCAGCAGCATCGCGAGCTCGCGGCTGATGGCGAGGCCCAGGCCGGTGCCGCCGTACTTGCGGCTGGTGCTCGCGTCGGCCTGCTGGAAGGCCTCGAACACGATCTTCTGCTTCTCGACCGGGATGCCGACGCCGGTGTCGGTGACCTCGAAGGCCACGACCTGGCTCGCCTGGTTGAGCGCGACGTTGTCGGCGCGCCAGCCGGTCAGGGCCGGCACCACGCGCAGCCGCACGCTGCCCTGGGCGGTGAACTTCAGCGCATTGGAGAGCAGGTTCTTCAGGATCTGCTGCAGGCGCTTGGAATCGGTCACGATGCTGCGGCCAAGGTTGTGGTCGATCTGCACCTCGAACGACAGGCCCTGCGATTCGGCCTGGTGGCGGAACGGCCGCGCCACGGTCTCGAGCACGTTGGAGAAGAAGATTTCCTCGGCGTCGACGGTGACGGTGCCGGATTCGATCTTGGAGAGATCGAGGATGTCGCTGATCAGGTTCAACAGGTCGGTGCCGGCGCCGTGGATGGTGCGGGCGAACTCGACCTGCTTGGGCGCGAGGTTGCCCTCGGGGTTCTCGGCGAGCTGCTGGCCGAGGATCAGGATCGAGTTGAGCGGCGTGCGCAGCTCGTGGCTCATGTTGGCCAGGAACTCCGACTTGTAGCGCGAGGTCAGCGCCAGCTCCGACGCCTTCTCTTCGACCGCGCGGCGGGCCTGCTCGATCTCCTGGTTCTTGCGTTCGACCTCGAAGTTGCGCTCGGCGAGCTGGGCCGCCTTCTGCTCGAGCTGCTCGTTGGTCTGCTGCAGCTCGGTCTGCTGGGTCTGCAGCTCGCCGGCGAGCTTCTGGGACTGTTCCAGCAGGCCTTCGGTCTGCATGGTGGCTTCGATCGAGTTCAGCACGATGCCGATCGAGGCGGTGAGCTGCTCGAGGAAGGCGATCTGCAGCTCGGTGAAGTCGCTGAGCGAGGCGAGCTCGATCACCGCCTTGACCTGGCCCTCGAACAGTACCGGCAGCACGATGATGCTCTTGGGCGTTGCCTGGAACAGGCCCGAGCCGATCGGATGCGCCGTCTTGGGCATGTCGGAGATCAGAACCTGCCGGCTATCGGCGGCGCACTGGCCGATCAGGCCTTCGCCCAGCCGCATGGTGGCGGGATGGCCGCCCGGCGAGTCGGCGTAGACCGACAGAAGGTGGAGCGACGTGTCGCCCTGCTCGTTGGTCTCGGTCTTGTAGATCACCGCCTGGTGGGCGCCGACCAGCGGCGTCAGCTCGCTCAGCATCAGCCGGCCGACCACGCCAAGGTCGCGCTGGCCCTGCAGCATGTTGGTGAACTTCGCGAGGTTGGTCTTGAGCCAGTCCTGCTCGGTGTTGCGCTCCGTCGTGAGACGGAGGTTGTCGATCATGGTGTTGATCTTGTCCTTGAGCTCGGCCATCTCGCCCAGCGCATCGACCTGGATCGACCGCGTCAGGTCGCCCTTGGTCACGGCGGTGGTCACGTCGGCGATGGCGCGCACCTGGGTGGTGAGGTTGGTCGCCAGCATGTTGACGTTGTCGGTCAGGTCCTTCCAGGTGCCGGCGACGCCCGGCACCTGCGCCTGACCGCCGAGCTTGCCTTCGGTGCCGACCTCGCGCGCCATGCGGGTCACCTCGCCGGCGAAGCCGTTCAGCTGATCGACCATGACGTTGATGGTCTCTTTCAGCTGCAGGATCTCGCCGCGCACGTCGACGGTGATCTTCTTGGACAGATCACCCGTCGCCACCGCCGTCGTCACGTCGGCGATGTTGCGCACCTGGGTGGTGAGGTTCGCCGCCATGAGGTTGACGTTGTCGGTGAGGTCCTTCCAGGTGCCGGCGACGCCGGGCACCTGCGCCTGGCCGCCCAGCCGGCCCTCGGTGCCGACCTCGCGGGCGACGCGCGTCACTTCGCCGGCGAAGGACCGCAGCTGATCGACCATGGTATTGATCGTTTCTTTCAGCTGCAGGATCTCGCCGCGCACGTCGACGGACATCTTCTTGGAAAGGTCGCCCGTCGCGACCGCCGTCGTCACGTCGGCGATGTTGCGCACCTGCGTGGTCAGGTTCGCGGCCAGCAGGTTGACGTTGTCGGTCAGGTCCTTCCACACGCCGGCCACGCCCGGCACCTGCGCCTGGCCGCCCAGCCGGCCCTCGGTGCCGACTTCGCGGGCCACGCGCGTCACCTCACCGGCGAAGCCGTTCAGCTGGTCCACCATGGTGTTGATGGTGTCCTTCAGCTGCAGAATTTCGCCGCGCACGTCGACGGTGATCTTCTTGGAGAGGTCGCCGTTGGCGACGGCGGTCGTCACCTCGGCGATGTTGCGCACTTGGCCCGTCAGGTTGGTGGCCATGAAGTTGACGTTGTCGGTGAGGTCCTTCCAGGTGCCGGCGACGCCGGGCACCTGGGCCTGGCCGCCGAGCTTGCCCTCGGTGCCGACTTCGCGCGCCACGCGGGTCACCTCACCGGCGAAGCTGTTCAGCTGGTCCACCATCGTGTTGATGGTTTCCTTCAGGCGCAGGATCTCGCCCGAGGCATCGACGGTGATCTTCTTGCTGAGGTCGCCGCCCGCCACCGCGATGGTCACGTCGGCGATGTTGCGGACCTGGGTGGTGAGGTTCGCGGCCAGCAGGTTGACGTTGTCGGTGAGGTCCTTCCAGGTGCCGGCGACGCCCGGCACCTGCGCCTGGCCGCCGAGCTTGCCTTCGGTGCCGACCTCGCGGGCCACGCGAGTCACTTCACCGGCGAACCCGTTCAGCTGATCGACCATGGTGTTGATGGTCTCTTTCAGCTGCAGGATCTCGCCGCGCACGTCGACGGTGATCTTCTTCGACAGGTCCCCCCCCGCCACTGCGGTCGTCACCTCGGCGATGTTGCGCACCTGGGCCGTGAGGTTGGTCGCCATCGAGTTGACGTTGTCGGTCAGGTCCTTCCAGGTGCCGGCGACACCGGGCACCTGGGCCTGGCCGCCGAGTTTGCCCTCGGTGCCGACCTCGCGCGCCACGCGCGTCACTTCGCCGGCGAAGCCGTTCAGCTGGTCCACCATGGTGTTGATGGTGTCTTTCAGCTGCAGGATCTCGCCGCGCACGTCGACGGTGATCTTCTTCGACAAGTCGCCGCGCGCCACCGCGGTGGTCACGTCGGCGATGTTGCGCACCTGGTCGGTGAGGCTGCCGCACATGGCGTTCACCGAATCGGTCAGGTCCTTCCAGGTGCCGGCGACGCCGGGCACGATCGCCTGGCCGCCGAGCTTGCCCTCGGTGCCGACCTCGCGGGCCACGCGGGTCACTTCCGAGGCGAAGGAGCGCAGCTGGTCCACCATGGTGTTGATGGCTTCCTTCAGCTGCAGGATCTCGCCGCGCGGGTCGACGGTGATCTTGCGCGACAGGTCGCCGTTGGCCACCGCGATGGTGACGTCCGAGATGTTTCGCACCTGGGCCGTCAGGTTGTTGGCCATCGAGTTGACGCTCTCGGTCAGCTCGCGCCACACGCCGGTGACCTCGCTCACCTTGGCCTGGCCGCCGAGCTTGCCCTCGGTGCCGACCTCGCGGGCCACGCGGGTCACCTCGGAGGTGAACACCGAGAGCTGCTTGATCATGGTGTTGACGATGGTCGCGGCGCGCAAGAATTCGCCCTTCAGCGGGCGGCCGTCGACGTCGAGCCGCACGGTCTGCAACAGGTCGCCCTGCGCCACCGCGCCGATCACGCGCGTCACCTCGGTGGTCGGCCATACCAGGTCGTCGATCAGGCCGTTGACGGAGGTCTCCATCTCTCCCCACGCGGCCGTGGAGAGGGCGAACTTCACGCGCTGGCGCGTGCGGCCCTGCTCGCCCACCGACTTGCCGATGCGCTCGAGCTGCTGCGCCATGACCTGGTTGGCGCCGACGATCTCGTTGAACAGCACGCCGATGCGGCCCATCGCGCCGGCCCGTCCGGTCGGCAAACGTACCGAGAAGTCGCCGGCGCGCACGGCCTCGAGGGCCTGCTGCAGCTCATTGAGGTCGACGGGGGCGGCGCCGTTCTGGCCGGCGGCGGCACGACGAGACGATGGAGAGACCGGACTTGCCGCCGTTGCAGCGGTATCGACATCGGCCGTCATGGACACTCACCCTGCCTGGAATTGTTCAGTCACAGCGCCAGCGAGGCTCATGAGCCGGTATTTTGGGTTTCCGATGGCAACGGGCCCCCGCACACGCACTTAGTCCCCCCGCAGTCAACCAAACGTCTCCCGTACCGGGAAAGTTGCGTCATTGCGGTGACAATTTCGGGCACGCGGCAACCTCGATGGATTGGAACTGGCCGGCATGCGGGCGCTGCTGTCAGCGGTGCGAAAGGTTTCTGACGGGGAGCCTAGTAGGCTCGGAGATCGCCCCCCTATACGTTGGGCCTCGTTCCGTACTTCGATAGTTACGCAAGTTTAGATGTTGGAATCACCACATCGAGCCGCAGCCATCCGTCTTGAGTATATAACCAGAGTGCATTTAAGTCAAGAACTGTGGTCAGTGACAGAAAGTTTCATTTTTGCGTTTTTGCGTGCCGTAGAGGGGCCCCTTGTTTTTTCCCATTTCCAAGTGGTAAGACCACGGACTGACCATGGAAGACTTGGCCATACTCGACATCGTCCGGTCGGAGGGGGAGGACACACCCGGCGGCGCGGCGCGGGTCTTCACCTTCTTTCGCGACAAGCTGCTCTCGGGCGAGCTGAAGGCGGGCGATCGCCTGTTGGCCGAGCGTGAGCTCGCGCTGGTGCTGGGCATCAGCCGGCCAGTGCTGCGTGAGGCCTTGCGTTCGCTCGCCATGCTGGGCCTGCTCGACATCCGGCACGGCCGCGGCGCCTATGTGCGCGCGGCCGACGCCTCGGTGCTGGGCCAGGCGCTCACGCTCTGCCTCGCACCCGAGCCCAACATCCTCGATGACGTGCTGCAGGCCCGCATCGCCATCGAATGCCAGGCCATTCGCCTCGCCTGCGAGCGGGCGAGCGAGCGCGACCTGCAGGTGCTGGCCGGCATGCTCGACACGCTGGTCGATTCGCTCGACAACCCGGAGAAGGGTGGCCAGGCCGACTACGCCTTCCATCTCGCCATCGTGCGCTCAAGCGCCTCGAGCGCGCTGATGAAGATCTACGAGGCGATCTCGCCGCTCCTGATGCAGAGCCACGTCGAGCGCCGGCGCGACACCTTCCGCGAGCCCGCCATCACCTCGCATCTCGTCGGCGCCCACCGCGCGGTGTTCCTGTCGCTGGTCCAGCGCGACCCGGACGCGGCCGAGAGCCGGTTGCGCCAGCATTTCAAGATCGGCGACGAGTTGCGCCGCAAGAACCTGTTCACGAACTACCAGAACCAAGAGAGCAACTGATGAAGATCGTCGTCGGATCGGACCATGCCGGCTTTCCCATGAAGGCCGAGATGCTGGCCTTCCCGAAGGAGCAGGGCCACGAGATCGAGGACGTCGGCTCCTACGATCCCGATCCGGTCGACTTTCCCGACATCGCCCGCAAGGTCGCCGCGGCGATCACCGAGGGGACCGCCGAGCGCGGCCTGATGATCTGCGGCACCGGCGTCGGCGCCTCGATCGGCGCCAACAAGATGAAAGGCATCCGCGCCGCAGTCTGCCACGACGTGCATTCCGCGCATCAATGCGTCGAGCACGACGACGTCAACGTCATGTGCATCGGCGCGCAGATCGTCGGTCCCTGGCTCGCCAAGGATCTGATCGCCGCCTATCTCAACGCGAAATTCTCGACCGCGGAGGAGTTCCGCCGTCGCGTCGCCAAGCTCGCTGACATGGATGCGGATCGTTAGAAGATGGAATCGAAAAATCTCACCCTTCGAGACGCGCACTTCGTGCGCTCCTCAGGGCGAGGTGGCTTCGTGGAAGCAATGTAGAGTTGGAGGAAACATGAGAAGGGTGTTGTCAGGCATCGCCGTTGCGGCGATTGCGATCATGGGTCTTGCGCAGGGGGCGAACGCCGATGCGCTGGACGACATCAAGAAGTCGGGCAAGATCCGGATCGCCGTCGATCTCGGCGTGCCGCCCTACGGCATGACCGACGACAAGATGCAGCCGACCGGCTCCGACATCGAGACAGCCAAGCTGCTGGGCGCGGACTGGGGCCTGCAGTTCGAGCACGTGCCGACCACCGGCGCGGCCCGCATTCCCGCGCTGCAGACCGGCAAGGCCGATCTCGTGATCTCAACGCTGTCGATCACGCCCGAGCGCGCCAAGGTCATCGACTTCTCCAAGGGCTATGCCGTGCTGCGCACGGTCATCGCCGCGCCCAAGAGCATCGCGCTGAAGAGCATGGTCGACCTCGACGGCAAGACCGTCGGCACCGTGCGCGGCACGACGCACGACACCCAGCTCACCAAGGAAGGCCCCAAGGGCATGAAGCTGGTGCGCTACGAGGACGACGCCACCGAGGCCCAGGCCTTCCTCAGCGGCCAGGTCGACATCTTCTCGACCGCCGAACTGCTGGTTGCGCCGATCGACAAGAAGAACCCGGCCCGCCAGGTCGAGGTGAAATTCGTGCTCGACACCTTCAAGCTCGCCATCGGCGTCAAGAAGGACGAGAAGCGGCTGGTCGAGGAAGTCGACAAGTGGATCCTGGCCAACCTCAAGAACGGCAAGCTGGACGCGATCTACAGGAAATATCACGGCAACGGCCTGCCTGACGTCATCCTCAATCAGTAGGGAAATCATGAACAAGCGTATGCTGCTGCGCCTCATCGCAGGCGCGGCCCTCGTTCTGGCGTCCGGCCTGCCTGCGCACGCCGACACACTCGCCGAGATCAAGAAAGCCGGGAAGATCCGGGTCGCCATCGATACCGCGATCCCGCCCTTCGGCATGACCGACGACAAGATGCAACCGACCGGCTCGGACGTCGATCTCGCCAAGCTGTTGGCCAACGATCTCGGCGTGCAGCTCGAGATCGTCACCACGACGGGCCCGAGCCGCATCCCCATGCTGCAGACCAACAAGGCCGATATCGTCGTCTCGACGCTGTCGATCACGCCCGACCGCGCCAAGGTGATCGATTTCTCGATCCCCTACGCCGATCATCCGTCGGTGGTGGCGGGGCTGAAGACCGTCCAGATCAAGAGCCTGGGCGACCTCGATGGCAAGAAGGTCGCCGTCGTGCGCGGCACCACCCAGGACAGCGACCTCACCAAGCAGGCCAAGGGCGCGCAGATCGTGCGCTACGAGGACGACGCCACCATGGCGGCCGCGGTGGCCTCGGGGCAAGCCGACATCCTGGCGACGGCGCGCTCGCTCCTGCCGGCGATCAGCAGGAAGAACCCGGCCCGCACGGTCGAGCCCAAGATCACGATGCAGACCAACTGGCTCGCCATCGGCGTGCGCAAGGACGATCCCAAGCTGCTGGCCTGGATCAACGACTGGGTGAAGACCAATCTGAAGAACGGCAAGCTCGCCGCCATCTACAGGCAGTATCATGGCGTCGACATCCCGACCGACGAGCTTCTGGCCAAGTCGGGAAGCTGACGGCGATTCCGCCGATGAACCATGTCCTATAAATTCGACTTCGAGTTCCTGGCCGAGCGATGGCCGGATTTCGTGGCCGGGGCATGGCTCACCATCCAGCTCACGGTGCTGGCGATCGCCTTCGGCTTCCTCGTCGGCACGGTCTGCGCACTTGCCCGCGCCTATGGCGGGCCGGTGCTGCGCCGCGTGGCGGGCGGTTATGTCGAGATCATCCGCAACACGCCGCTCCTCATCCAGATCTTCATCGTCTATTTCGGCCTGTCGAGCCTCGGCCTGAAACTGTCGGCCGAGGTCTCGGCGGTGCTGGCGCTCACCATCAACATGGGCGCCTACACCACGGAGATCATGCGCGCCGGCATCGAATCGGTGCAGCGCACCCAGCTCGAAGCCGCCGACTGCCTTGGTCTGACGCGCCTGCAGACCATCCTTCATGTCGTGCTGCTGCCCGCCATGGAGCGGGTCTATCCGTCGCTCGGGAGCCAGGGCGTGCTGCTGATGCTCGCTTCCTCGATCACCTCGCAGATCTCGGCCGAGGAGCTCACGGCGACCGCCAACCTCGTGCAGTCCGACACCTACCGCAGCTTCGAGGTCTACGTGATCGTGGCCGTGGTCTATCTCGCGCTGTCGGCGCTCTATCGCCTGGGCTTCTGGGCGATCGGCCTGATCCTGTTCGAGCGCCGCCGCCGGCTGGGGACGCCCCTGTGAGGACGTCACCGTGATCCAGCTCAGCGTCAACCATGTGCTGTACCTGGTCGAGGCGGCGCGCTGGACGATCCTTTTGTCCGTGATCGCTTTCGTGGGCGGCGCGGTCGTCGGCCTGCCGGTCGCGCTGATGCGCGTCTCGAGGTCAGGGGCGCTGCGCGGGATCGCCTGGGGTTACATCCAGCTCATCCAGGGCACGCCGCTCCTGATCGTGCTGTTCCTGTCGTACTTCGGGCTCGGCATCCTCGGCTACAAGCTCGACCCGCTGGTCGCGGCCGGCATCTCCTTCACGCTCTATGCCGCGGCCTTCCTGGGCGAGATCTGGCGCGGCAGCATCGAGGCGGTGCCGAAGACCCAGTGGGAGGCCTCGGACTGCCTCGGCCTCAACCCGTTCCAGCAGTACGCCTACGTGATCCTGCCGCAGGCGCTGCGCATCGCCATTCCGCCGACCGTGGGCTTCATGGTGCAGATCGTGAAGAACACCTCGCTCGCCTCGGTGATCGGCTTCGTCGAGCTGGCGCGCGCCGGGCAGATCGTCAACAACTCGACCTTCGAGCCGTTCGCGATCTTCACGGCCGTCGCCGCCATCTATTTCGTGCTGTGCTACCCGCTCTCGGTCGCCGCCCGCACGCTGGAAAGGAGGGCACATGCCGGCCGCTCTTGAACAGGCAAACGAATCCGTCGTCAGCGTCGACAACGTCGTCAAGGAGTTTGGCCCGCTGCGCGTGCTCGACGGCGTCAGTCTCGACGTGACGCGCGGCCAGACCGTGGCCATCGTCGGCCGCTCGGGATCGGGCAAGAGCACGCTTTTGCGTTGCATTGCCGGGCTGGAGACGGTGCAGGAGGGTATGATCACGGTGTGCGGTCATGCCGTCGGCCGGCCGGGCAGCGCCGCGCGCGCCCAGCTCCGCCGCGACGTCGGCATGGTGTTCCAGAGCTACAATCTCTTCCCGCATCTCAACGTCGAGCGGAACATCACGCTCGCGCTCACGCTGGTGAAGAGGCAGTCCAGGGACGAGGCGAAGAAGCGGGCCGCCGAGGTGCTGGCGATGGTCGGCCTGACCGACAAGATCGCTTCCTACCCGGAGCAGCTTTCGGGCGGCCAGCAGCAGCGCGTCGCCATCGCCCGCTCGCTGGCGCTGCAGCCGCAGGTCATGCTGTTCGACGAGGTGACCTCGGCGCTCGATCCCGAGCTCACCGCCGAAGTGCTGGGGGTGATGGAGAACCTGGCGCATCACGGCATGACCATGATCAGCGTCACCCACGAAATGGGCTTCGCCCGCCGCGTCGCCGACATGGTGGTCTTCATGCATCAGGGCAAGGTGTGGGAGACCGGTCCCACGGCCGATGTCTTTGCCAACCCGCGGACCGCGGAGTTCAAGCAGTTCGTGGGGAGCGAGCTCTAGACTGGGCGACCGCAAAGCCTGCCGCCCGCTCGTGATTCAAGCTCTTCCGGACCGCGCGCGTCCTCGCGCGTCTCATGATCATGAGCGCGCGAGGACGCGCGCGGTCCGGGAGACGAAGAACATGAGCGGGACCTGGCGGTCCGCGTCGCAATCAGGCCAGCGGTGCGACCGACAGGCCCTTGACCTTGTGCTTCTCGATCAGGCTCGCCACAAGGCCCGACTTCTTGGCGTGCTCGACGAACTCGGCGATGTAGCGGGCGCCCTCGGTGGCGGACTTGTTGCAGCCGACGGCCTGCTGGACCGCGGTGAACTGGCCGTCGAGGATCTTCAGCTCGGGATGCTTGGCCAGGTCCTTGAGCAGGCCCGGCCGCAGGCCGGCCAGGGCATCGGCCTTGTCTTCCATGAACTTGTTGAAGGCGCCGTCGAGGCCGGAGACCTGGATCAACGTCGCGTTCTTGATGTTGTTCTCCAGCCAGAGGCCGTAGGCCGAGCGCGCCGAGACGACGAGGCGCACACCTTTCTTGTCGACGTCGGCGATGGTCCTCAGCGGCGAGCCCGGCGGCACCATGTAGGTCGCCTCGATCTCGACATAGGCGGCGCTGAAGGTCATCACCGCCGCGCGCTGCGGCTCGGCGCCGATCAGGCCGATGTCCCACACGTTCTTGCCGGCCTGGTCGGCGAGCTCGCCAGGGGACTTGAAGGTGACATAGGTGATCGGCACGCCGAGCGAGGCGGCGATGGCCTTGGCCATGTCGGGTGCCACGCCCACCGGCTCGGCCTTCTCGGTGCGGCCGGTGACCAGCAGGAAGTTGGAGAGGTTGATGCCGGCACGCAGAACGCCGGTCGGTGCCAGTTCGGCTCGGGCTTTGTCGGTCATGGCGGCAGTCTATACTGAAGCGCTTCGGGAGCGAAACGCATGCGCGGCGAACCGTCTTTTCGTTCGCCGGAAGAGGACGCCATGAAGATCACCGATGTCAGCCTGACCCTGTTCGCTTGGGACGACATCCCGCCGACGCAATACGGCCAGCACAGCAGGTTCGCCGGCTCGAGTGCGCTCGGCCTTCTGCGCATTGCCACCGACGATGGCGTCGAGGGCCATGCCTTCCTGGGCTCGGCGTCGAATTCGGCGGCGATCGACGGGCAGGGCCTGATCACGCATCTCAAACCGATGCTGATGGGCCGCAATCCACTGCATCGCGAAGCGCTGGTCGTCGATCTCTGGAAGCGCCAGCGCCCGGCGGGCGTGCGCACCATCGGCGCCGTCGACGTCGCCCTCTGGGACCTTTTAGGCAAGGCGGTCGGGCAGCCGATCCATCGCCTGCTCGGCACCTATCGCGAATCGGTGCCGGCCTATGCCAGCTCGGCCGTGCTCGCGTCGGCCAGCGCCTACGCCGAGCAGGCCGTCGAGTTCAAGGAGGCCGGCTGGGCCGCCTACAAGATCCATCCGCCGACGCGCTGGCGCGAGGACATTAAGGTCTGCGAGGCGGTGCGCAATGCCGTCGGCGACTTCACCATCATGCTCGATTCGACCTGGGCCTACGACTATCCGGCGGCGCTGCGCGTCGGACGCGCCGCCGAGGAGATGGACTTCCACTGGTACGAGGACCCGCTGGCCGACCAGGACATCTACAATTACGTGAAGCTGAAGCAGCAGCTCTCGATCCCGATTCTCGCCACGGAATATCCCATTACCGGTCTCGATTCGTACCAGCCCTGGATCATGCTGCAGGCAACCGACTACCTGCGCGGCGACGTCGCCGTGAAGGGCGGCATCACAACCCTGGTGAAGGCGGCGCACCTCGCCGAGTCATTTCGCATGAACTACGAGGTCCATCACGGCGGCAATTCGCTCAACAACGTCGCCAACCTGCATGTCATCGCCTCGATCCGGAACACCGAGTTCTTCGAGGTGCTGTTGCCCGACGGCGCGCAGAAATACGGGCTGGAGCAGGACATCGTGGTCGGCCGTGACGGCATGGTGCAGGTTCCCAACGGGCCGGGGCTGGGCGCGGCCATCGATTTCAAGCTGATCGAACGCAAGAAGATTGCCGTTTTGAGCTGATCTGCGGCCGGCATGACGTGCAACCGCCCCAATCGGGGGGCGTTGAGCGGGCATCCACTCTTGTTCAGGAGGTGCCCCATGCAACGCACGTTGCTTACCCTCGCGCTCATTGCCACCGCCGGCGTTTCCTATGCCCAGACCATGCCGGCCGGCGAGCCCAAGGATCCCTATGGCCGTCCGCTGGTCGGCCGCAATGACTGGGTTCGCCAGCCCGGCGACCAGCCCGGTCCCCGCGGCGCCGCGATGCAGCCCACCATGCAGTACAGTGGTCCTGCCGCTACCAGCGTGACCACCTACAGCGGCAACGTGGCCAATGCGCCTGCGTCGCAGCCGCCGATGCCGACCACGGAAAAGACGAACCGCTACAATAAGCTCGAGCAGGGTCACGCCGTGGGCCAGGAGCCGATGCCGATGGATGCCGCCGGCCAGCGCCAGGCCACGATGAAGGACGAATACGGCTTCCGCTACGACAGCCAGGGCAATCGCCTGGATGCGCGCGGCAACATCATCTCGCCGCACATCCCGCAGCGCTGATCGATCGGAAAACGGTGAGAATGCGCCGGCGGTCCCAAGGGCCGCCGGCGTCTCATTTTGGTGGACAATCCGGCCTGGCTGTTTGACTTGTCGCCGCACCATGATGTCCATTTACGTCGATGCCGACGCCTGCCCGGTGAAGAACGAGATCTATCGCGTTGCCGAGCGCTACGGCCTGAAAGTCTACGTCGTCAGCAATTCCTACTTGGGCGTGCCGCGCGATCCGCGCATCGAGCTGGTGGTGGTGAGCGACAGTTTCGATGCTGCCGACAATTGGATCGTCGAGCGCGTCGGCCCGGGCGACATTGTGGTCACGGCGGACATCCCCCTGGCCGACCGCAGCCTGAAGGCGGGGGCGGCGGTCATCGGCAATACCGGCGTGCCTTTCACCGCGGCCTCGATCGGCATGGCGATGGCCAATCGCGAATTGATGTCGAACCTGCGCGCCATGGGCGAGATAACCGGCGGTCCCAAGCCGATGGCCCCGCGCGACCGCTCGCGCTTCCTGTCGGCGCTCGACGAGACGATCCAGAAGCTGCGGCGGGGTCGGTAACGTCATCCCGACCGGAGCCGAGCAAAGCGAGGCGTAGCGGAGGGACCTATTTTTGAGACGCACCGACAAGACGAGGTCCCTCGACCACGCCACCCTTCGGGTGGCTTCGCTCGGGATGACGGGAGGTCACACGACGGTTCGATACCGCTCGACGCAGGTCGCCAGCACGCGGTCCATCGGCTGCGACCACCAATAATCGGAGAAGATCTCGGCCTCGATGAGGCCGGTGTAGCCGGCATCCTCGATGGCCTGCCGGATGCGGCGCAGGTCGACGACGCCGTCGCCCATCATGCCGCGGTCGTTCAGCATGTCCTTGGTCGGCACCAGCCAGTCGCAGACGTGATAGGCGATCAGCCGCTTGGCGCGGCCGGCGCGGGCGATGCCGGCGTAGAGATCAGGATCCCACCAGGTGTGATAGACGTCGACCGCGACGCCGAGCGCGGTGCCGCCGGCATCGAGCCTGTCGGCGATGTCGAGCGCCTGGGCCAGGGTATTCACGGCGGCGCGGTCGGCGGCATACATCGGATGGAGTGGTTCCAACGCCAGCGGCATGCTGGCCTGGCGCGCATAGGCCAGCAGCTCGGCGATGCCGTCCTCGATCATCTTGCGCGCGCCGACGATGTCCTTGGAGGGCGTCGAGCCGGGCCGCGCGAATTGCGGCAGGCCACCCGCCACCAGGATGACGCAGGGCGCCCCCAGTGCGGCGGCCTCATCGACGGTGCGGCGATTGTCGTCGCGCGCTGCCATCACGTGCTCGCCGGTGGCCGGGAACAACCCGCCGCGGCAGTAGCCTGACAGTTTCAGTCCCGCATCCTTGATTGCCCGTCCTGCCCGTTCGAGGCCGACGGCGGCCACCTGGTCGCGCCACGGGCTGATCGCGGCGATGCCGTGCCGCGCGCAGGCCTCGATAATCTCCGGAAGACCGGCCTGCTTGCGCACCGTCGCCGTGTTGACCGACAGCAGCGATGGCGCTCCGCTCAGATCGCGCATCGCGGGCTACAGCGCCACGCCGCGGACGGCCAGTACCGCCTTCATGCGCGCCGCCGCGCGCTCGGGGTCGCGGAAGAGGCCCGCCTTGTCAGCCAGCCGGAACAGCTCGGCGAGGTGCAGGGTCGAGCGGGCGCTCTCCTGGCCGCCGACCATGGTGAAATGGTCCTGATGGCCGTTGAGGTAGGCCATGAAGACCACGCCCGTCTTGTAGAAGCGGGTCGGCGCCCGGAAGATGTGGCGCGACAGTGGAACGGTCGGCGCCAGGATGGCGTGGAACTTATTTAGATCGCCGCCGGCCAGCGCCGCCAGCGACGCTGCGGCCGCGGGCGCGATGGCGTCGAAGATGCCGAGCAGGGCGTGCGAATAGCCGTGCTCGTCGCCAGCGATGAGTTCCGCGTAGTTGAAGTCGTCGCCGGTGTACATCTTCACTTGTCTGTCGAGGCGGCGGCGCATGGCGATCTCGCGGTCCTTGTCGAGCAGCGAGATTTTTACGCCGTCGACCTTGGCCGCCGACGCATTGATGATCGCGACGGCGGTATCCATCGCCTTGCCGAGGTCCTTGGTGCCCCAGTAGCCGGCGAGCGCCGGATCGAACATGTCGCCCAGCCAATGGATGATCACCGGCTGGCGCACTTGGGAGAGCACGCGCTGGTAGACGCGGGCATAGTCGTCGGCCGAGCGCGCGGCGCGCACCAGGGCGCGCGAGGCCATCAGGATGATGCGGCCGCCGACCGCCTCGATGGCGGCGATCTGCTCCTCGTAGGCGCGGATCACGTCGTCGACCGTGTAGGTGCCGGCCGGGTCGAGATGGTCGGTGCCGGCGCCTGAGAACACCACGGCACCTTCGCGGCCGCGTGAGGCGGCGACCGAACGCTTGATCAGCTCCAGCGCCATCGGCCAGTCGAGCCCCATGCCGCGCTGGGCGGTGTCCATCGCCTCGGCGACGCCCAACCCGAGGTCCCAGAGATATTCGCGATAGGCGATGGTGCGCTCCCAGTCGGGGGCGGCCTGCAGCCACGGGTCGATGTCGGCGTGCGGGTCGGCCACGACATGGGCGGCCGCCAGGGCGACGCGGTTCAGCGGCCGCGTGATGCGGTCGGGGAAGTGCGCGGCATCGGACAGGGTGTAGGGGGCGAGGCGCCCGTCGGCGGCGGGCAGGGGCACGATGATCGACATGTTGCCTCCTCTCAGATCTTGAGCGCCGGGACGTCGACCCAGCGCCGTTCCTTCCAGCTCTGGTGGGCGCATTCGACGAGCTGCACGCCCTTGGCGCCCTCGACCAGCGTGTGCTTGAACGGCGCGTCCTCGACGACGTGGCGGATGAACATCTCCCATTCGGCCTTGAAGCCGTTCTCGTAGACGATGTTGTCCGGCATCTTCTGCCAACTGTCGTAGAAATCGATGGTCTGTTTCTGGTCGGGGTTCCAGACCGGCCGCGGCGTGGCGGTGCGCGGCTGCATCATGCAGTCGGTGAGGCCGGCGACCGCCGAGCCCAGGGTGCCGTCGACCTGGAAGGTGACGAGGTCGTCGCGATAGACGCGCACCGCCCAGCTCATGTTGATGTGGGCGATGATGCCGCCCTCGAGCTGGAACGACGCATAGGCCGCATCGTCGGCGGTGGCGGCATAGGTCTTGCCCGCCTCGTCGACGCGTTCGGGGATATGGGTGGCGGCGATGCACGACACCGACTTCACGTCGCCGAACAGGTTGTCGAGCACGTAGCGCCAGTGGCAGACCATGTCGAGCACGATGCCGCCGCCCTCCTCGGTGCGGTAGTTCCACGACGGCCGCTGCGCCGGCTGGCCCCAGTCGCCCTCGAACACCCAGTAACCGAACTCACCGCGCACCGCGAAGATGCGGCCGAAGAAGCCCGAGTCGCGCAAGAGCTTGATCTTCTGCAGGCCGGGCAGGAACAGCTTGTCCTGCACCGTGCCGTTCTTGATGCCCTTCTCCTTGGCCAGCCGGCAGATCTTCAGCGCCTCGGCGAGGTTGGTGGCGATCGGCTTCTCGCAATAGATATGCTTGCCGGCGTGGATGGCCTTCTCGAGCAGGGTCGGCCGCATCTGCGTCGTCGCCGTGTCGAAAAAGATGTGGTTGCGCGGGCTTGCGATCTCGGCGTCGAGGTCGGTGGTCCAGCGCAGGCCGCCATGCTGCTCGGCCAGCGCCTTCACCTTCTCGCCGGTGCGACTCACCAGCACCGGGTCGAGCATGACGCGCGAGCCGTCGGACATCAGCACGCCGCCCTGGGCGCGGATCGCCGCCACCGAGCGGATCAGATGCTGGTTGACGCCCATGCGGCCCGAGACGCCGTTCATGATGAGGCCGAGGGTGCGTTGGCTCATGAATAAAGGTCCCTGCTGGAAGGAGAGATCAAGCGACGCCACTAAGTAACCGGATGGTTAATAGCTCCTATAGGGCGGCTTTCTTGTCAAGCCGCGGCCGCCGTCCCGGTGTGGCGGCGATGCCGCGCAGCACCAGGCCGACGACGTGATCGATGCGGCGGTCAAGCGCGCTGCGTGCCTTGAGATCGCGCGCGAACACCACCGTGAGCGTGTGAATGTTGGAGAGGTAGAAGAAGCAGAGCGAGGCGATCGAGATATAGAGCTGCAGCGGGTCGATGCCCGGCCGCACGACACCTTGGCGGGCGCCCTTGGCGAGGATGCGGCCGACGATCGCCACCACGGTCGAATTCATGTCGGGGATCTGCCGCGATTTCACGAGATGGCGGGCGCGATGCAGGTTCTCGGTGTTGAGGAGCGCCATGAAGCTGGGGTTGGCGTTGAAGTAGTCCCAGGTGAAACGCACCAGCCGCTCGATGGCGGCGAGCGGCTCCAGCTCCTCGAGCCGCAGCTCGCGCTCGGCCGAGCGGATGTCGGCGTAGGCGCGCTCCAGGGTGGCGAGATAGAGGGCTTCCTTGTTGCCGATATAGTAGTAGAGCAACCGCTTGTTGGCCTGGGCGGTCCGGGCGATGCGATCGACCCGCGCGCCCATGTAGCCATGATCGGCGAACTCCACGCGCGCCGCGGCGAGGATGCGCAGCTTGGTGGCGCCGGCATCGCGAACGGCGAGCTTGGGGCTGGGGCGTTTCATGGTCCGGCAAGACTACTTGTCGAGCCAGACGTCCTCGAACCTGAAGCCGTTGTAGACGCTGTTGACCTGTTGCACGTAGCCCTTGACGTAGGGCTGCATGCAGGTGCCCGAGCGGTTCCACATGATGACCGGCCGCGCACCGTCCTCCAGGAGCTTGCGGTCGATCTCCCAGACGATCTTCTTGCGCTTGTCGAAGTCGGCCTCGGCCGACTGGACCTCGAACAGCTTCTCGATCTCGGGATTGCAGTAGCCGGTGTAGTTGCGCTCCGACTTGCAGGAGAAGTTCTCGAAGTA
>Ga0081539_10003668_pt1 | contig 18435 bp, 23 predicted proteins | sample TabmetS4T2R2_FD_71023 | JGI IMG/M metagenome (GOLD analysis project Ga0081539, IMG submission 71023) | Tabebuia heterophylla rhizosphere microbial communities from the University of Puerto Rico - S4T2R2 | ecosystem: Host-associated > Plants > Roots > Rhizosphere ...
CAAGTTCTTTCTCAACCCAATTCCTCATGTTCGCCTCCTGGGACTGGGGGTAATTGAGGCGATTATTCCAACCGCTTGCTTTTAGAAAGATCATGGCGGGGAGATGTGTATAAGACTCAGCGCGCCGCCTCAGCCGCCGCAGCCCAACCGCTGCTTTTCAGGTTCAATAGGAACCGCTCGCGGGCTGTGGTCAGGCTGGAGGTGCTGGTTAGGCCACTGCCTAGAGTGACCACCACAGCCTGCCCTTCGGGGTTTCTCGGTGCTGCCAGCTTTCCTTGCGGCCCGGTGTTTTGCTCTTCCTGTGACCCCTCCTCCTATTGCTGGCGTCCCGGCCTCTCCTGCTGCCTTCTCTCCTCTCCCGATCTCTACCCCGTATCCTCAGGCTCATGATGCCCCGTGCAGGAAGGCTTCTTCCGCAGCGTGCGGCAACTCGATGGGAACGAAGAACCTTTGGGGGTAGAGGTAATCTTCTCCTGATTCGTCAATCACCCGCACCAGTTTGTGTTTGGCGGCTTTCTCATCCGGCAGCACTTGATAAATCTTCCGTACCTCTAAGGAAGCTGGGTAGCCGGTATTATCGATACAAACGGCAAACTGTGAGTGCGTTTCTTCTGTCTTCATAACGTTTACTCCAGCACTTCCTTCACCTTCATTTCCTTTTTGCCCAGGCCATGCGCTTCATACCAATGTAGTTCAGCCGCGGACTCCGTTCCATCCTCCAAGCGGACCAGCGCAAAGCCCTTGAGCTTCCGCCATCGTCCTGAGCCATAAGTCTTGCGCAACCGCTCGATGTCATGAATTCTGCTGCCGACAGCAATGACTTCTATGTCCGTGATTTCGCCAATCACTTCAAAAATCATTGCGCCATGCTGCCAAGTGCAACCATAAGATTCAAGGGCGCGGCCTAACATCACCGCTCACTTGCCGCTGCCCAAGCCGAGACTTTTCACGTTCATTCCAAACCGCACGTGGGCGGCGGTCACGAACACGGGCTGGTTAGGCTCAGCCTCTCGGCTCTGTCCTTCTCCCTTGTACCCTGTCCTCCATGCTCGGCCGCCTCGGCTTCTTCTCCGTACTCGCACGTGACTCACCGAGAGTCTGGGCCGTCGGGGAGCTGCAGAGGGTGTAGTCGTGCCCTTCAATCCGCCCCGCGCGGATGATCAATCACGAATAACCATGTCCCATCCGGCTGACGACGCACTACCTCAACATTATTGCCCGTGATCGTGACTGGTTTGCCATCCGGCCCGGTGCTGGTCGCACTCCACGCTGCGCGTAACATCGCCAGATTCCCATCTCCGCTTTGAATCGCCGTGATCTCCCGGGTGAAATGGACCTCCTCGAAGGCCAAGAAGCCTTTGAGGGCCTCCCGAATAGCTGCTTTGCCAGTGACAACCTCCCCGGAGTCGAGGACCAAGCTGGCATTAGGTTCGTACAGCGCGACGGCAGCGTCCAGGTCGCGGTTCTTCAGCGCTTGGTCTATCAGGATGTCACACTCTTCTGGCTTCCGTGCTGGCATATCTTTTCTCCTTTGACTTTGCAGAAGTAAGCCTAACGCCTCCGCGCACCGCAAGCGGCCCAGACACGCCCTTTCGGCTTTACTCCAAACCGCAACCGGGTCGCGATGCGGTGGCGCGACTAGTTAGCGGGCGCAGCCCGAATGATGAGCAGATTCCCAGATAATCTCTCCCTCTCTCACTTGGTGTTGAGGATTCGCTGGACGTTCTCAGGCGCGAAGAACTCTGGCACCGGCACTGTTCCTGCCCACGTGCCCAGGAAGCGGTTGGTCTCAGTTTGATTTCCGCTCAGCGCCGCCAAAAGTTGCTGCATCTCCGGAGAAGGCGGTTCGGCTAGGTTTGCCAGCTGGCAAGTGAATTCGTACATGGGCAACACCGCCGCATTGCGCTGACATTCGTACTCGGCAAGCGCGTCAGCAAGCGGCTGACGCTCAGAGAAGCCAGCATCAATCGCTTCAGTCAAAAGCTCGGCATCTCGAAAGCTGTCTGAGATTCCTTGTGCCGTAGCCGGGTCCTTATGGTAGCCGGCGTCTCCCACCAACGCCCAGCCAGATCCGTAAGGCTTGCGGAAGAAGTTTGCCGTCTCTGCCGTTCCCGCAAAGCGCTCCTCGCGCTTGCCGCTGCGCACGCGTGCGGCCAATTCGGGGGCGAGATCTAGGCTTCTAAAATAGTTCCCTTCAATGTCGGCTCGAAACTCATGGAACTCCTGGTGCGGACAGCCAGCCAAGACGACGAGGAGGCCGTCGTGAGTGGGGCCGGCAATGAGGACGCGCCGCTCGCGCAGGTAGACTCCGATCCCTGCTGCAGACACGCCACTCCAGTGAGTGTAGTACCAGCAGGTGAGAGCTGGCTTGGTATTGTAGGGAAGAGCCTGTACCGCGCGGGCCACAATGGAGTGAATGCCGTCCGCGCCAATCACGATACGGGCTTGTTCTGTTACTGGTGCGCCGCCCCGGGCGTGGCCACGGATGCCGGCAACACGCTCACCATCCCACATAAGCTCCTGTACGGTAAAACTTTCGCGCAGTTCAACTCCCGCCGCCACCGCGGCATCTACGAGAATCTTGTCGAGCACGGTGCGGCGTGGGGCATACGCCTCAGTCACGTCACCTACAGGTGGCGGAGCACCGGTGAGGGCAAACGTGCCGAAGTCGAAGGTGAACTGGCGGATCGGCGGACAGTTGGAAGCATGGAGCCTGTCTAATAGGCCCCAGCGTTTGAGCCGGGCGTTCCCGTGCTGCTGGACATAGTAGCCGTTGATCACGTCGCTCGGAAACGTTGCTTTATCCACGAGCAACACCCGATAGCCTTTACGGGCTAATAACATAGCCGTCGGTGATCCAGCACAGCGGGCTCCAACGATGATGGCATCATACATGATTGTACTCTTTTCCAGTGTGTGACGGTTTACTCATCTCTCCCACGAGCCGAGCGCCTGCTAACGTTTCCGGTCACCGCGAGCGGCCCAGGCGCGGCCCTTTACCTTCATTCCAAACCGCAACAGGGCAGCGATGTGGTGGAACGGATGGTTAGGTGGTGTGTTGTCCATCTGTTTTCCTCACTTTTGATCCGCAAGGACTCGGAGGAGATCCTCTGACCGAGCGACCCACCCAAAGACTCTTTGGATGACCAGCAGTGAGGCTTCGTGATTGCTCCTCGCTAATGGAGCTCCAATCGGCTCCCCTGTGCAATCCGCCAACAGCACACAACAATAGTCCCTGAACATGGCGTCGCGGATCGTCGATTCGACGCACACGCTCGTAGTACATCCTGTGACGATGAGATACTTGACCCCGAGTCTTTGGAGTACGGCGTCCAAGTCCGTCTGGTAGAAACCGCTGTATCTGGTTTTGTACATGACGGTGTCCTCTGGCTGCGGTGCCAGTTCTTCAAGTATGTCCGTGTTCCATGTGTCGCGGATTAAGATTCGACTCTCTGCGCCGTTGGGAGTATGCATGCGCGTCCCAACCGCCAGAGGGAGATGCTTGATGCGATTCGGCGAGTCTGGCGGGCCAGCGTCCGAGAGATCGGCGCGAAACCCCATCTTAAGATACACGATGCTGATGCCCGTCGTCCGTGCTGCGGACAGAACCCTTGCCGTTGGTGCTATAGCGCTGCGAATGGGAGAGAGGTCGATCCCCGCACGGTCCAGCATTCCGCCTTTGGCCCCAAAATCATTTTGCATGTCTACGACAAGTACGGCCGTTTTGGCGGTGTCGATCGCAATAGGCTCTGGTTGTGCTTCAATTGTGATGACCCGGCCACTTATTTTTGAGGAAAGGCTCGCTCCCATAAACGTTTCTCCCCAGGGACTCATCCTTTCCATTGCCACCTAACAGCACTGCACACCGCGAGCTGCCCACCTACAGCTTTTCACATTCAGTTACAACTGTCACCGCATCGCTGCGCGGTGGCGCGACCAGTTAGCTGGTCTACTCGTCCTCCCAATAATCGAGCGCCTCGTTCAGGCGAAAGAACCCCTTAAGCGTCCCCTGCTTTTCTGGCCCTCCAGGTGCAGTACCGGCGAATACGCCAACCTTCGACGTATCAGGATAGAGGGTGAGGTCTGGCTCTAACATCGTGGAAAAGCAAAGATACACCAGTGGCTCATCAGAGTCATTGATGGTCTGATGGACATTTGCTTGACCCGGCAGTAACGCCACGTAATCCCCGGCGGCAACAGGAATCTCTTTCTCCCCAAGGGTTATCTTCCCTGTGCCCTGCAGAATGTAGAGGGCTTCCTCGTTGGTCAAGTGTGCGTGCCGGGGCCAAGAGCGTTTGCCTGGGGCAAGTTCCATGAGGCTACACCCCAGTTTGTCGCTGCCTGCGGCGGCGCCGAGCTTTTTTCTCTGAAAGGCGACGATACCGCTAGGCGAGGACTCTTGCGTCCACTCTAGGTCCTTGCTGCTGACGACAGGAAGAGCAGACTTTGGTAAGGCCATCATTCACCGCTTGTCGTACGGTCTAACACTGACAGTGTCCCTTCGTCTAGAGCCAGCTAACGCCCCCGCGCACCACGAGCGGCCAGAACGCGGCCTTTCAGATTTATTCCTTCACGCCACAAGGCCGCGATGCGGTGGCACGAATGGTTAGACCTTGTCCCTGTGTTCAAGCATGCTGTTCACATTCTCGTATAGGTCCTTCTCTAGCTTCTTGCAACCGCGTGGCGAATACTCATATACAAGTGCTCGTCGATGCCTGAGGTCGAACGGCACGTCGTCGATTGATTGGGTCATCAACAGCACTTGCTTATTGAGGGCGTGCGCTATGCCAACTTCGTAAAACACGTTGGGGTTTCGGCCAGTAAGGTCTGCGATGATCAGTCGCGCTTTTCTAATACTCTTTGTGATGTCGTCCATGACTACGTTTGATCCAAACACGTCGTCGCCGCGTTCTGGGCGGAGCTGACATCGATCGACCAAAGTTGGTCTCACAAAATCTTCGTAGACAATGTTCAGAGATTCGACGGAGAATGGCATCACGATGAAGCACATATCCTCATCTATGTCGGGCAAATCAACTACCGTTGTAGCGCTAGTGGGCTGAGCTATGGGCTTGCCGCGAAACGCGGCAACTGCCTCTTGCAGAACCTTCTTTAGCTCGGTCAAAGCTGCTGGATCAAGTTCTTCGACACGTTCCCCAGGCTTAGGGATCTCTGTTGCCCTCCGCGCAGGCTTAGCACTCGAGGCAAGGCTCTGAAGATCGTGTACAAGCCGATCGAGAACCAAGCGATACTGCGTCTCGTCGCGAAAATCGACCCATTGTTTCGTGCGCAGCATGGGGGGAATCTCGCAGTCTCTGTAAAGAATTGGGATCAGCCGGACACCTTCACTATTGATTTCGTCTGCGAGACCGTACTGCCACTCTTGCTTAGTCCAGGCAGACTGGAAATAGTTCGGGGACATCACGATTAGAAGAAAACGCGAATCTCTAATGGCGTGGTCTATGGCTTCGGCAAAAGAGTCGCCAGGTTTGATGTTCCATTGATCCAACCATACTCGAAGGCCAGCTTCGGCCAAGTCCGAAGCCAAGCGCATGGTGAACTCGCGATCCTTCGCTGAGTGACTCAGGAAGACGTCGTAACTTGCGTCCTGGCTCTTGCTTGTCATTTCTTCGTCTCTCCGAGAGGTCTAACGCCCTGCGCACCGCGAGCGGCCAGACCGCAGTGCTTCGGCTTTTTCACAGACTCAACATGGCCGCGCTGCGGTGGCGCGTACAGTGAGCCCGCCCTATCCGCCATCAAAGCCACGAGCACCGGCGATGTTCAGACCTTTGCTAATCGGCGCTTCTTGCTCATCGGCAGCTTGCTCATCTGAATGACCAGCCGCAACGCTTCATTGATTGCTCCGGTGTCGTTCGCAAAGGCCTTTGCCACATCGGGGGCGAGCAGCACTAAATTTGTCCCTGCTCTGTACCGTGCAGCATACTTGCCTCGTACACCTCCTTTGAGCAATTGGCGGAGGTCGTACTCAGGTCGTAACTCCTCATTCATTTCATCGGTTGATTTCTTCTTCATAGGCTTTTCGTTCCGCTGGTGTCAGTGGTCGTGCGCTAATGATCCGCGTCCGTTCGCTCCGCTCCGTATGAGACACCATCAAAAGACGGTGACGTTGTGACAGGCCAATGATGATGTAACGGTCCTCTTCCTCCGAGTGGTCAGGGTCGGGAACGGTGATGCTGAGGGTATCACCAAAGACCGTTGCAGCTTCGCTGAACGTGACTTTGTGCCTCCGGATATTCTTCGCTTCCTTTTTCGGGTCCCACCCAAATTCCACGTGAGCAGTGTAGCGAGTTTGTCGTCCTTTGCGAATCCGGTCATCGCCTTTTGAAGGGTCTCAATGTTGTCGTACATCTTGGAGCCACAACAGGATACCTATTTTGCCAAACGTCGCATCATCTTTTTTGACCCGCCCGCTGTTGCTTTTGCCTTTCTTGCAGTCGTTTGGAATGCATTTTGGTGAGCTTTGCGTGGCGCTGGAGCTATTGGTTTAGTATGGATTTTGCGGACTTCTTTGAGGTGCTGAAGGTATATTCGCGCCTCGATCCGTTGTGCCGCATCGTGGACAATGTGTGAGACGACTGAATCTTCCTATTGTGCATCTTCTTGTCAGCAAGGTTTGTTGACGAACTTTTAATTCTTAGGTCTGAAGTGAGCAGGCTAACGTTTCGCCTCAGCCGCCGCAGCCCAACTGTGTCTCTTCGCGTTTGCCCGGAACCGCTCGCGGGCTGCGGTCGGCCTGGCGGCGCGGGTCGGTTCGGGGATTGGTGGCTATTTTCGTTGTGCCAAATAGAGGATCGTGAGATACTCTTTGGTGATGTGGCCGCCAAAGTGTGTTTCGATCAACTCGGCAATCCCACGAAAGAGGTGCTCACGTGTGGCATCGTCCAAGCTTCGATGATCAGAATATGTGTTGAGCAGATTGATGTATGTCGTTGCATTATACACCTCATCCCATTTGTACGTGCGTACTGTTACTTCCCCGAACAAACCAGTGTGCTCTATCTCGTCCTTGACCGGTGTTGGAACGTTGGTTGGATGCGGCAATCCGGGGAATTGCTTTGCCAGAGTCGGTACGACGCGCTCGTAAACCGCTTGCACTGCCTGGAAGAAGTCTGCACTGATCCCTGTTTGGACGTGAATACTCCAAAATAAGGCAATCGCACCGCTAGGCTTGAGGGCTTGGGCCGCCTTTTGGTAGCGGACAGCGGGGTCAATCCAGTGAAAGGCGGTAGCCGAAATCACGAGATCATAACTTCCGTTCTGGATGGGCCACAGTTCAAATGCACCAATCGATACAGCAGCCGTAGGATACGACGCAAGGTTACGTTGAGCAACAGCAGCGAGTCCTACCCCAAGTTCGATACAATGGATGGAGTAGCCACGACGAGCAAAGGGGAGGGTGGCTTGACCGGTGCCACACCCTATCTCCAAAATATGTCCGCTATGTGGAATGTGCGAGAAGGCAATGACATCGTCGAACAAGGCCTCGGGATAGCCTGGACGTGCTTGATCATACAGCAAGGCCACCTGATCAAAGGTGGTGCGTCGCTGATTATGGTCAGTTGTCATACCTACGCTCCGTACTCTGGTTCCTGCCGCATACGTTGTTTGCATCGGCAATGCGAGGGCCGCGGGGCTTACTAGCGCCGCCCAACGGCTCGCCTCAGCCGCGGCCCAATCGTATCGTTTCGTGTTTACTCAGAACCGCCGCGGTCCGCGGTCAGGCTGGAGGCGCTTGTTAGCCCACGGCTCTCTTTCGACCCCTTCTGTACGGCTTATCTCCGTATTCTGATTCTGTGTGCCTCCACTACAAACAATTGTCCCTCGTAGTCGCTCATGCCTGGATGGGTGGACAGATAAATCATGAGACGCTGCATGAGTTTGGGAGTCACTTCTGGATGGTCTTTCACTTGAAGAGCGATGATGCCTTTGTAGCTGGACGGTGGATACCTCACGATGTCAGCAAAATCACCATTCAACGACACCAAGAGAGCCTCCAGCTCTTGTGCCTTAGCGATCACAATAGGATCGTCGGAATCTGGAGGGATATGCTCCTGGAGAATCAACACCTCATGTCCAGCCGCGCGCAGTGTCTGGATCACTGTGTTCCCAACGCAGTGATCCGTAAAGAAGCGTAACGGCATCAGACGGCCGCCTCAAAGTTCGCTAACTCTCGCGCATAATCCAGGCAGGCGGCAATGTGCTCGTGTCGCAAATCAGGAAACTCTACGATGATTTGATCTGGATTGTATCCGGCGGCCAGGTAGCCCAGGAGCAGGCTCACCGGAATCCGGGTGCCTTTAATCCGCGGTTTGCCCCGGAGTACCGTCGGGGTGCTCTCGATATAGTCTTGCCAGGGGATAGTCATTTTCACCCTCACTTCTTCTCATGAGGTCTAACTGTACCGCGTTCTCACTTCAACCCTGCCTTCCGTAAGCCGTCGAGAAGACGCTCTAGTTCTGTCTGGCCTTTGAAGGGAAGCCTTCGCCCTAATATTTCCAAAGAGAAATTGGGGGTTTTCCACAGGATTTCTGCCGCCTCAGCTTGGGCCTCCGCCTCCCGACCTGACTCACTATAGCTGGCAACCAGGTTTAAGTGAGCAGGCAGAAAATTGGGGTTGCTAATGAGGCTCTCCTGAAAGCGGCAATCGCTTCCTCATGCCGAAATGTCAGGCGATAGGCAAGGCCTAAAGTGAATAAGTAGCAGAAGGAGTCATGGGGATTAAGGCGTCGCGCCTTCTCCACTAACCCAATGGCTTCCTCCGGTCGTCTCGCAAGGTTGAGGATAACGCCCAGCCACACATGCCCCTCAGCATAGTTAGGACCGAGCGTGATAGCCTTCTCACCTTCAGCGATGGCCTGCTCATGCCGCTTCTGCCACAGATAGGCCATTCCTAGCATCGCATGGGCCAGGGGTAGGGAGTCATCTAGGACTACCGCCCGTTGTGCCGCGGCAAACCCTTGTGCCAGCACCTGCGGGTCCTGACTCCATTGTAAGAGCCACTCGATAAAGTAGGTCCGGCTCAGGACTGCATACGCCCCCGCATACTGCGAGTCCAGCTCAATGGCTTTCTCATACATCTGTCGCGCTTGACTATTCACCTCTCGCGTGAGGCGCCAAAAATACGCCTGCCCGCGCAGGAAATAATCATAGGCATCAAGATTGGTGGTGGGCGCCTGGCGAAATCGTACCTGTTCGTCCGCAGTGAGCTGGATTTTTAGCGCGAACACAATCTTCTGTGTCACCTCATCTTGCAGGGCAAAAATATCCTGCAGTTCCCGATCATAGCGCTCAGCCCACAGGTGCCCACCTGTGGTCGCATCGACCAATTGCACGTTAATGCGCACCCGGTTCCCCGCCTTGCGCACACTGCCCTCTACCACGTATCGCACCCCAAGCCTGCGGCTTAGCTCTGCCACATCTACCGCTTTGCCCTTATAGGGGAAGACCGAGTTGCGCGCGATGATAAACACGCCCGAGAGTTTGGAGAGATCGGTGATGAGGTCGTCCGTCATCCCATCGCTAAAATACTCCTGCTCGGGGTCGCCACTCATGTTGGTAAAGGGCAGGACAGCAAGCGAGGACTTATCGGGCAACGCCAGCGTCGGCTCCGTGCTCGGCGTGGAGACAACGGCCCCAGGCGTCGGCTGTACCCGATACACCCGTACCGGCTTGGTGATGTTCTTGACGGCTTGCTCGCCCATATACTCGTACTCTAAGGCCAGCTTATTCTTAATGTGGTCGTAAACCCTCCCCGAAATGCAGATACCCCCAGGCTCCGCTAGCCCTTCCAGCCGGGCGGCAATATTGACTCCATCCCCGTACAATCGCTCTCCCTCTACGACGACATCACCGACGTTGATGCCGATGCGAAACTCCATGCGACGCTCAGGCGGTAACTTGGCATTCTTGACTTTGAATCCACGCTGAATCTCCACCGCCCCACGCACGGCATCGACCGCGCTGGCAAACTCGGCCAGCAGGTTATCGCCCGGAGAATCGACCACTCTGCCGTGGTGCTACGCGATGAGGGTGGCCATCGCCTCGCGATACGCGGTAAGGGTGCGGATGGTCTCCTCTTCATCCTCACCCATGAGGCGGCTATAGCCTTTGACATCGGCACTAAGGACGGCGGTGAACTTGCGTTCCATACTGAGCCACTCCTTCACTAGGTGAAGACCATGATGTCTGTAAGCGTGATTGCCGCCTGCCGTCGAATCTCTGTTTGTACCACGCTGGGGTGTTGCTCTTCATAGTCCGGATTATTCTGCTGGCATTGCGTTACTGTCAACCTCTACCGTTTCTGGTGAGGCATCCAGGCTGACTGTCAGAACTTCTTGTGAGCAGGTAGTCGTCATGCGGGCTAACCCGTCGCGCCACCGCATCGCGGCCCGCTTGTGACTCTGAAAAAGCCGCAGGGGCGCGGTTGGGCCGCTCGCGGTGCGCTGGGCGTTAGCCCGCGAGCTACTCATCTGATTTCGGAAGTAACCGAATCAGAGAAGACAATTCCACAGCCTCCAAGTGAGCAGGACATTCCCTCCAATTCTCTCGCCAGTAGACAGGGAAGCTCCACTCAGTCGTTTACTTCTCCTGTCCTGGCTTCTTAGGAAGAATGAGACGGAACTGAAAGCCACTGGCATCCAGCACCCTGACAAGCGCCTGCCCCTTGGCAGGTCCTAGACCACCGGTCGCGCCCACAATCGTCTGTGGATAAGTAAGGGTGGTCTTTACCAGTCCACTCGTATCGAGCGTCCCCTTGCCGTCGATACGAAATTGCCAGTCTACATACGCGAGATCATCTGCCGCGGCTGCGGGCAACCCAGAAACTATATTACCACGTGCAAAGAACGTCCCGATCCGTAAGCCCACGATATCGCTGCAGTCAGAGCCAGTTCCACCTGCTGGGATCGTTCCTCCAGGAACGATAGTCCCTACGTATACAATCACGGAACCTGGATTGAACCCATTAGAGACAACAACTGTCGTAGGATCAATACACACCTCAAACTCTTCTGCCAGCGCCGGGCTCGCCAGCGTGGCCGCTAGCAAAAGCGCTAATCCGTAGTAGAAAACCTTCATACCGCACCTCCTTGTATGGCGTCATAAAAACGAACGATTATATGAACGTGGCTAACGCCTGCCCTCAGCGCGAGCGGCCCTGACGCAGCCTTTCACGTTCAGCAGAACCGCAACCGGGCCGCGATGCGCTGGAGGGCCGGGTTAGGCAACGTCTAACATCTTGTTTGCATAGTCTTTCCCACTGGTGGCGGGAGGTAGGGGTTTCTTATCTTTCTTGTACAGAGCAATCGTTTCGTCCACGATTTCACACAACTCGGCAAACACCACTTGCTCGTCGTCTCCGTGACAGCCTCCATACAGTAACCCCGGACAACTCCCAACAAAACATTGATCCTCGTCCGACCATTCGACAATCTTGACGTACCGGGCACTCTCTTTCATCGTTGAGACTCCTCAATGGCCGTCTGCACGGCTTTCTCTTGATAATGTTTGGCATCCTTGCCCAATTTCCCCTAGATCGTGATGGGTTTGGTGACCTTGGGATGGACGAAATTGCGATGATCTCCTTTGCCTCCCCGATTCACAAAGCCCGCAGTTTCCAGGTCGCGGATAAGGTCTCGTATTTTTCGTGGCATCGGTCCCGGAGTATAGCAGAAGTTTTTCGGAAAGTTGCCTAACGCTTGCGCACACCGCGAGCCGCCCACTCGCGGCCTTGCGGGTTTTTCAGAACCGCAAGCGGGCCGCGGTCAGGCTGGAGGCAGTGGTTAGGCGCCGTAACTTTCTTGGTGGATAACGCTTTGTTTGCGCTCATTCTATTGTGTTGACGTAACTGTTAGTAGTCACCATAAAGGCTCAAACTGAATGAAGCACCGGTTTTTTGGCTATCATTTGGGGTTATTCAACTTTACCAGACGTAGATACGGGTCAGCCGATCAGCTACAGCACCACGCTGAGCTGACCCTTGACCAAAGCGAGCAAGCACCTCTGACAACGTTGCGCTATGCACGCCAGGTGGCAAGTCTCCGTCTTCGTTGAAGGCTGGTAATGGCACGGGGAAGCCTCACAAATCACTCGCTAACAACACTTCAGACTGCCCTGACTCTCAGGTCGTTGCAAGTGTGCTGATTTCTTATTTCCGTGATTCACTTTTAGTGATTTATATTCCTGACTGCATCAGCGGGCTTCTTGAAAGCGGTCTAACGCCCCCGCGCACCGCGAGCGGCCCAACCGTCTCGTTTCGCATTCGCTCAGAACCGCTCGCGGGCCGCGGTCAGCCTGGAGGCGGTTTGTTAGGCCGCATGTCTACTCGGTGATGAACTCAAATGCCGAACTAAATCCCGTCTACTCGCACCTAACCTCAGTAGGCAACGCACCAGCAAGTCAATACTGACTGTGGGATCTCCTGCCTCCATCTTCGCGACGCGGGATTGGCTCGAGCCGAGCAACTTGCCCAATTCCTCTTGCGTTAGGCGACGACGAACCCGCTCAGCTCTCACAGCTCGTGCCAGATCAAGTTTCAACTCAATGAGTGCAGCCTCTTCGTCAGTGAGCCCAAGAAACTCACTGACTGCGCCTACACGCCAGCCAGCCGCCTCAAGTCGTTTTTTCTTCTCCGGTTTCATCTTCGACTCCCTCGCCGTGTCAGACCGTCATAGGCTTTGAGCCGTTTCTGGCTCGTCGTTATTACCTCTGACGGAGTTTTCTTCGTTTTTTTACTGAATACCTCAGCGATGATGATCGCATCAGGATCAATACGATAGATGATGCGCCAAGTCCGGTTTTGGTCTTCGATGCGCAGCTCGTGGCAGTGACTTCCGATCCCCGGCATAGGCCTGGAGTGAGGAAGCGCCAGCAATACTCCCTGTTGCACTTGCCTCAATAAGAACCCAGCCTCTAGGCGTGCCTCCTGGGAGAAAGGCGGAGTCTTGATCTCGCCATGGAGCCACACGAGCGGCTTGTCTGAGAAAAGGGCCATCAAAGAAAGAATATGTCATGCCTGACATGACTCGCAAGTGCGGTCTAACGCTGCTGGTCACCTGCCGCCGCCCCACCGCAGCCGTTGAGTTCAAGCATATCCGCCCGCGGGCGGCGGTCAGGTGAAACAGACAGTTAGATGACACCTACCGCCCTCCCTACGATAACTCTTCAATAAGCCTCTTCGCCTCTTGCAAATCTTTCGTCTCAAATCCTTCGGTGAACCAGCCGTAGATCTCGGCCAGCAGTTGCTGGGCTTCGTCCTTCTTGCCTTGTTGCTGCCACAATCGGGCAAGGCTCGTCGCCGCTCGCAACTCCCATGACTTCGCTTCCTGACGGCGGGCGACTTCGATGGCCTTGTGAAAACACTCCTCCGCCTCCTCTTCGACTTTGGATTCTGACCCTTGGACTTTCGACTCAAGCGTGAGTTCCCCCTTGAGTCGATATAACTCTGCCTTGTATTCACGCTCCCCGGTTTTATTCACTGTAATCAACGCTTCGGCCACCACGCTCAGCCCTTCTTCTGCCTGTCTCATTTTCCCATACGCCTCGGCCAGCAAGGCAAGATAGTGCGGTCGTCACAGCCCTGCTCCTGTAGCCTGGTAGGCAGTTAGGCCCCGGCGTATCTGCGCAATCATCCCTTCTCTATCTCCCTGCTCAACCAGCGCCCAGCCCCGCAGGATGTTTCCCCATTCTGCCCAGAACGTAAATCCCTGCTCAGTTGCGAGGGCAATGGCCGCCTCGGCCCGTTCCTGGGTCGTCTGTACCTCTCGGCGGAACTGATGGAGCCGGGCAGCAAGGCCTAGGGCATAAGCTAGGCTAAACGGGTGAGCGAGCTCCTGGGCCAAGGCGAGCGCCTCTTGGATCCTTTCCAGGGCTAGATCCGGATAGCCAAGAGACCACAGGGCCAAGGCCGCAAATGATCGGGAACCCACTCCGGGGTCAAAAGACCCATAGAGGAAGGCTAGAGAACGATGCTGCTGGGGATCATAAAGCGCAATGCCCTGCTCTAAGTGTGCTCGGGCAGAGGCTAACTCCCCACGTTGAACTAAGGTACCCCCCAGCGCATAATAGGCCTCCAGCAAGAGAACCGGGTCTTGTACACTCTGGGCCAGGCTGAGGAGTTGCTCCCCTAGCTCAGGGGCTGTGTTGTAATCCCCCCGCACAGCGTAAAACGCCCACAGTCCCCAAAGCACCGGGAAGAGCTGAGGGGCCTCACCCAGCTGATGGCACAGCTCCCGGGCCCGGCTGTAGGCCTTTTCTACTTCTGGGGCAGCCCAACTTTTGGTGGCGATCAAAGCCGGACCCAGAGTGGTTTGCAGGACCAGCTCCTGCTGGGTGCGCTCGGGCGTGTCCGGCAGGAGCTGGAGCAACTCCAGCGCCTTGGTGAGGTGAGCAATCGCTTCTACATTGCCCGAGCGCTGGACGGCTCTCTGTCCCGCCTTTTGCCAATAGGCGATGGCCTGTGCGATGAGGCCTGCCTCAGTGTAGTGATGAGCTAGCAGCTCAGGCTGAGCCTCTTTAGTCTCAGGAAACCGCTCCTCTAAAACTTGAGCAATCTGCTGGTGATGCTGCTGCCGTTTGCTCTTGAGCAGCGACTGATAGGCTGCATCCTGAATGAGGGCATGCTTGAAGAGATAGCGCGCTTGCGGCGGCATTCCTCTCTGATAGAGCACTTCGGCTTCGACCAATTTGGCCAGCGCCTGATGTAGGCTTGCCTCGTCCATTGGCGTGACAGCCTTTATCAGCTCGTAAGAAAACTCTCGCCCCAACGTGGCTCCTAGCTGCGCCGTCTCTCTAGCCATCGATAGCCGGTCGAGCCGCGCCATCAGCGAACCTTGCAGCGTGGCAGGAATGGCCAGTGGCGGCAGCGGGCTTGTTAGCTCATAGTGACTGTCTGTTTCTCTGAGTAGGCCCGACTCCACTACCATCTTGGTCAACTCTTCGACAAACAACGGCACGCCGTCCGTCTTGGCCACGACTTGTTGTACTACCTCGGCCGGCAAGGTCCTGCCTCCCGTGACCCGCTCGACCATTACCTCCGCCTGCTTGTGGGCTAAGCGACTGAGTGTGATGTGAGTCACATGCGAATGCGGGGGCCAAGGCGGAATAAACTCCGGGCGAAAGGTGAACACCACGAGCATGCGGGTCGTGGGAACCTGGTCCAGCAGGAGACTCAGGAACTCTAAAGTAGAGGGATCAGCCCAGTGCAGATCTTCTATGTCAAAGCGTACCGCTTGCCTCTCGGTTTCCTTCAGCAGCCAAGTTAACAAGGCTTCCAAGGTCTTCTGCTTCTGCCGTTGGGGACTCAAATTCAGAGGAGGATAGCGCTCGGGCAGAGGCAGGGACAGCAAGGGGGCCAACAGCGGCACCATCTCTCGCGGGGATAAGCCATACGGCTCTAGCGCTCCTTCAAGCTTCTTCAGCTTTTCCTCTGGTGTATCTTCCCTGCGCCACTGCAGCAGGCGCTGCAAGTGCTCGATCACGGGATAGAAGGCTGTATTCTGAAAATAGGGCGAGCAGCGAAATTCGATGCGGGTAGCGCCCTCTGCCACGGCCTGCTCTTTGAGCGTTTGCACCAGGCGCGATTTGCCAATGCCGGCTTCCCCTCTGAGCAACACGACCTGCCCTTCGCCCTGCTTGGCTCGCTCCCACCGCTCCTGTAATAACCCCACTTCGTGCTCACGGCCAACGAGCGGCGTCAAGCCCGCACTGACAGCCACCTCAAAGCGGCTCTGCGCCGCGCCTCCCTCGTGCACCCGATACAGCTCTAGGGGAGCCGTGACATGCTTCAGCGCCTGGGGCCCCAAGGCCTCACACCGAAAGAAGCCGTGCACGAGCCGATACGTAGCAGTGCTGATCACCACGGTGTTGGGCTCGGCTTGCCCTTGCACCCGGGCAGCTATGTTGGGTGTCTCCCCTACCGCCAGCCGTTCGCTGCGCTCCCCCGCGCCGATCTCTCCCACCACCACTGGCCCAGTGTGAATGCCGATCCGCACCTGTAATGGTGGCGTAAACTTAAGCTGGCCGACAGCAGCTACGATCTCCAATCCGCTGCGCACGGCACGGACCGCATCTTCTTCATGGGCAGCTGGATAGCCAAAGTACACCAACACACCATCGCCCAGATATTGGGCAATATGCCCCTCGTAGCGTGCGATGACTTGGTGACAGGCAGTCTGATAGGCTACCACGCGGGCATGATAGTCCTCGGGGTCGAGCTGTTGGGAGAGAGTGGTGGACCCCACTAAGTCAATGAACTCCACGGTCAACTGGCGCCGCTCACCAGCAGGGGGTCTAGCGTCTAGGGGCTGAAGTCTAGAGACTGGTTGCTCGTTTTCAGACGTGGACTGTGGCATCTGGGACGTAGACTCTGAGACGAGCGACGTGCCGATCCAGACTAGCACTTTGCCGTCTTCATCGACCGCGACGCGCTCGGCGCTAATGAGCTCGTCGGTGACCCCCGCCAGCAGCTCATCGTCCAGTTGATAGCGCAGCTTGAGCGAGCGATAGGTCACCCGGCCGCGCTGTTGCAGCAGCACTCGGACCTGGTCCAGCACTTCATCAAAGGTCATGGCATGTCTTCCCTATGCCTTGCCATCCTGTGCTCTGTCATTCTTTCGGACAGATACTTGTTTCTGTCATCTAACTAGTACCGTGTCTCATAAATGCGTTAGCAGGTCAGGCAGCAAGTAACTCGTAGTGCTGGGGTGCAACCGCCAGCGGCTTGCCCGTATAGGTCCACTCGAAGGGATGAGCAAAATGGGTGTTCCACGTTTTGATGAAGCGATGAATGCGGTCCCGCAAGTCTGGGGTGGAGCGGACACTGGTCCGGCGCAAGCACTTACGACTCAAGATCGAGAACCAAATCTCCACCTGATTGAGCCACGAGCCATGGGTGGGCAACCAGTGGAGGGTAACCTTGGGACGTTGGGCCGCGCACCAGTCCAGCACGGCTTGCTTCTTATGATAGCCGGCGTTGTCCACAATCAGATGCCAGCAACTGTCGGGGTCGCGGGCGCGCAGCGCGCGCAAGAAGTGGCGAAACTCCAGGTTCGTATGCCGCTGGTAGCCCTGGGCGAAGACCTCCCCGGTCCTCACGTCAAAGGCGGCAAAGAGATCAACGGTGCCATGGCGGACATACTCAAACTCCTGGCGCTCGACCAAACCCGGGCGCAGGGGCAACGTCGGGTACAAGCGTTCCAGAGCTTGGATATGGGTCTTCTCATCCAGACAGAGCACGCGACAACATCGGGGCGGATGCAAATAGAGGTCGACAATCTCAGCCATCTTCTCCTCAAACAAGGGGTCGGTACGGGTCAAGAAGTAGCGCAGGCGATGGGGCTTGAGCACCAAAGCAGCCAAAATGCGTTGCACGGTGGCCGGACTCAGGGTCACAATCTCGCCGCGTCCGGCGACCAGCCGGGCCAAATCGCGCACGCTGTAGTGCGAAAAGCCCCCAAACTCCTGTTCCTCAACGCCTTGGCACGCGACCGCGACGACCCTGTGCCGCGCCAGCGGGGGAAAACGCCGGCGGACGGCCCGACCGGGGTAAATCCTGCAGTGTCCCCAAGCGCGCAACCGGATCAACTTCCTCCTCTATCCCCAGCGGCGGCTCATATAAAGCAAAGCGTTTGCGCCACTTCTGCACCAAATTGCGCGAGGTCCCGACTTGGTCGGCAATCGCCTGATTGGACAGCCCTTCGTGCGCCAGCAGGAGAATGCTCACCCGCCGCACCGTCTGTTGCGGCGTTTTGCCCGCCCGCTGCAGGACTTGTAAGGCCTGCCGTTCGGCGGTACTCAACTGAATCTCGTAATGAGGCAGAAGCATACACACCTCGCAACGGGGAACGTTGCCTACACTATACCGCTAAGGAACTTGCAAGACACGGTACTAGTGGGTTTATTGCCACCTCACCGGTAGTATATCCCAATATTAAACTTTTCCATCCTCCGGTAAAATCTCTCGCAGTATCGGCTTGTTCTACACATTTTGTCAAGTTTTTCTTGCTTCGCACTGGCTGCTAGTTTGGCCGTCTATCCCGCTATCAGCCCGCGGTATAGCCAAATAAGTCTCACCGGCCGTCTATCCCGCTATCAGCCCGCAGTCTGTCCCTCTCGCACCCCTGCACAATCTCTACTGTCGATCCGCTGGGCTCTGTACTCCCTGCCCACCACGATTCCACCCCTGGCTGGCGATCACCCTCGTAGCGTGCCAACCGGAAAAACCGGCAGCTGCCCTCACGTTGTGAATAGCTGCTTCCGCTCGCGCTCCCCGCCAGTCGAGAGGGGCCTGACGGTCTGCCTTAGCCAGCGGGGGCTGTGCCCTGTTGTCAGACATAACCCAGAGTGACAATAAATAGAATTGTCCCGCACTGCTTTCCTAATGTCCGAGCACAATCCGATACCACCAGTGTCTTGGGA
>Ga0081539_10003669_pt1 | contig 18431 bp, 15 predicted proteins | sample TabmetS4T2R2_FD_71023 | JGI IMG/M metagenome (GOLD analysis project Ga0081539, IMG submission 71023) | Tabebuia heterophylla rhizosphere microbial communities from the University of Puerto Rico - S4T2R2 | ecosystem: Host-associated > Plants > Roots > Rhizosphere ...
ACGATTGATTAGGGAAGACGAAATCAATTCTGCGCCGGTTAGGTGCGGCAGTCAATGGGAGGGATGCGGGTGAAGACTGTCATGGCATTTTCTCAGCGCCTATCTCCGGATCTGAGCGATGCCTCGTGACGCTATAAATCAACTCCGGCCGCGCCGCCGCGTAGCGGGCGAAGGATTTCGCGGCCGCCTTCGGGGTCATCGCGCCGAGGTCGCTGAGCAGGTCTTTTTGCACCGAACGCGGAAAGTATTGATTGAGCACATTCGCCACGAAGTCGGAGCAGTTGCTGGTAATGGAATTGAAATGATTAACGTTCGGCGCGCGGTTGAACTCCTCGACCAGCGCGACATCCTGATCGAGCGTGGTTTTCACCGTGAAGCTATAAATGGTTCGACTCAACCCTGCGCCGAGCATGCTACTCCAATCTCCCGGTGGGATCTGGCCGGCTGCCGGAGCAGGGATCAGACTGTTTAAACGCTCTCGGCGGTAGGCTTCCACGAGAAGCGCCCGGACCTTCCCGTCGGCGTATAGCGGGACTTTGTCCTCCCCTTCCACACCATAAAGACAGGGCTCCAGGGGAAGCGCCAACCATTTGTAATTCTCCCGCGCGCCAAAATTCCTATAGGTTGAGAGCACTACGCCCTTTTCTCCCGGCTGGCAGAGCCGCAGCCGATTCCCCGAATCGGCGCATACGTTGGAGAGATGAATAGCCACATGGCCGAAGCTATGCCACCTGTTCGCCCCACTCACCGTTTCGTAAAGGAAAAGAGAAACGCTGGCCCGCGCGCCGGTTGAAAGCCAGAGCAGAAGAAGGACAATCAATCCACAGCGATCAAGACGAAAGAACATTGCTGTGCTTTTGAGCAATCTCATATCTCACATCCATGCCACGATCTTGCGCGGGCATTTTTCAATCGAACGGACAAAAAACAACGCTTTCATCGCCGCCACAATCCCTCAAGGCATATCACTGCTGTTCTTGTGTACCTGACCGTGTACGCGATGTTCTTATGACCCAGATAATCCTGCACCAGTCTCGTGTCGTAGCCGCGATTGGCCAGATAATATCCGGTTGAATGACGCAGCATGTGCGGGTGGACGTGGAAGCGTAGTTTCGCATGCTTGCCGATCTCTCCGACCAGATAGTAGTTTCGCATGCTTGCCGATCTCTCCGACCAGATAATTGACGGCCTGCCTGATCATTGGCCCGCACTCGCTCAGGAAGAGGTACGGCGAACGGGCATCACGGCGTTGCTTACGTTCTCGCAGCCAGGCGCGCAGAGCGCGCAGTTCATCTCCTTCTATCGGTTGATGGGGCAGCTTCCAGAAAACGTTTCATCTCGGCTTCGGTCAGGAAGTCCTTGCCTTGGCTGTCGACGGTCTGTTTTTTCAGTTTCTTGTTCATCTGCGGTAATCACTCTTTACTTTACGGATACCGGCGAGCAGTCGGCCATGCGCTCAAATGCCTGATTTTACTGCCCTGCGCTTTGACAACTCTAAACGAAAGGTGCATTCTGTCAAGACTCTACAGACGTACAATCTCATGCACCAAGGCGGTTTTCCAGCCTGCGGGAGGGGGTAACCACGGAATGCCAGAGCATTGGTTGACCGAAGCCGGGATTAGTCGCTTCACAAACTACCCGACAGAAATTTCCAAGGTAGACATCATTCCCTTCTTCACTCTGATGGATGACGATCGCAAGTCGATTGCCAGGTTGCATCACAATCCAAATCGGCTGGGCTTTGCCTTACAACTCTGTACGTTGCGGCATCAAGGATTCGTCCCGGATAATCTACAGGCAGCTCCCGCGCCGGTCATCAAGTTTCTTGCCCGCCAACTTGATGTTTCCCCAGAAGTCATCAACTCCTACGGGGAGAGGGCACTAATCAGATATTCTTATCATCTACTACTACAGTTGTAGATGTCCATGTTGCGCCTGACTGAGCCTACAGTGCGCGTTTCGCCTGCGCCTGGTGTCGTCTTCGCCATCTCGACCATCTTACGACTTGTTGGGGTCTCGGTGACAATCAGGAAAAATGTTACGCTAAGCCATACGATTTTGTATGACGCTGTATTCTCTTTATTTTCATACCTTTCAGGAGCTGTTTTGACCCAGCCTAATGAGTTCTCATGCTTCTTTTTGCATTGTCACAGTTGGCGAATGGCATTTTAGATGGCTCAAAGTTCGTTATCGGGAATGCTTTATCCAGGCAAAACGGCAAGCCGACATTTTTGTATCGCTTAGCGTAACATTTTTCCTGATTGTCACCGAGAGGCCTTGTTCCGCAGTTGGCGGCTTTCCCTATACTAACTCCCAAATCAGTCGTCGCACTTCCGGCACTGTTAGCGGAATGAGCTTTTCCGCTTCCTTGTCGCTCGCAGTTTCTTTTTTTATTGCTAAGTGAGTGGCCAAAAGAGTTTTGAAAAATAATCGCTAAAGACCAATAAATATAGGTGTTTTGTGAAACTTTATTGTAAACACTATTGGCGACTCAGTTAGACGTTCATGGGGCTGCGGTACGTGCGCGCACGACTGTTAAATATGCGTGCGCAAAGATCGCCAGTGTGAGGTGTCGATACCAGCCGTCCCAACTCCTCACCCTGATGTCAAGGCACATTTGATAAAGTCGCTTCCAGATTGAGTGTCGTCTGCAGAGAAAGCGCCGCAAACAGAGAGTGATTCTTTTGCACGAGAGCGATCATTGCGGAAACCAAGCTCAATTCACAGCATCCCTTTCGGCGCGAGGCAACTCACCGCAAGAGTTGTTTTGCTTCCGGGCCGCCTTGAATCAGTAACGCCATCCCAAGCGTCGTGAGCACAAGCAGGACGATAGCGAACAAGGCAAACAGGCTCGACCAAGCGTCAATGTCTGTGACCTGAGCTGCGGCGAAACCGAGATCCCATTTGGCGTCACGAAATCCTTCTTCGCCGCAGAACCGAAAACCGTATTCTTTAGCCATCGGTTCGGCCGCGCAGCCTCAGATTGCTAACTAAGTACCAAGTCTCCAGTTTGCCTTTTTTATTGCGCACGTGACTCATCATGATCCAGAGTTGGCGTGGCAAATTTTCGCAGTAATAGAGCCGTCCGAGATTGCGTCGTCGCGTGTTGCCCTCAAACCGGATGGTGTTGAGTTTAACCCACTGCCCTGACGAAAAACCTTGACTGAGCCTTTGACGCGGATGATGTAATCAATCTTCAGGTCATTGAGCACGGCAAAAAGATCGTCATCAGGAAACCCGCTATCGGCTGAGAACCGAATCCGACCGGTCTTGACGTCTTGCCAGGTCAGTTTGAAAGCGCTCTTAACGACGCCAATTCGTAACGCTTCATCCGTCCTTTGAGTGCGCGCAGTGAGTAGGCGCGCCAAAAGTCTAATCGGTAACCCGATATTTGACGACCATTTTGACAACCATGGAGGAATCATCAAACAAATGACTTGCCATTCAGAATGGTCTTGCGTATTTTATCGTCTCTCGCGTTCTTTTCACTTGATAAGCAATGAACAGGGATGAGCAGGGATGAACAGGGAAAGGTTACGCCACAAAATTGTCAGTTTGATTATCGGCGCGGTTATGATCGCGCCGTGGCTGGCATCGGTCTCGACAAATGACCTGAAGCTACCTCACCCGAACCTCACAAGCCAATACACTTCACTTTACCAGCAATTTCTCTTCGTCGACTTTGACGGAGATAGACTGCCTGACGAAGCGGAGCTTACTTCAAGCGGCCGGGATAAAGACATCAGCGTCAGCCTGAATGGTCTCCGGACGAAATCGATTTCATTCGATTCCGTGAGATCTGAGCCTGGCAAGCTGGTCTCGGGCGATATCGACCACGACGACGATCAGGATCTCATCTGGTACTCTCAAACCAGCCCAACGGAGATATTCTTCTGTCTCAACAATGGACGAGGAAGCTTCGGTCCTGCCACCCGCTATCAACCGTCTACTCAGCAGCATGGTCTCGACCTGAATCAGTTGATCGACCGCGAGACTGAATCGCAACTCTTCGGCCATCAGCCGGACAGCAGAACGGTATGCGCCTTGCGCGCGGATGACACACCAGTCATGGAAACGGCAGTCTGCCGGGAGATAGTCAAACCGATTCCACTGAATTTACTGAGAGATCCTCCCCTCGTCCCGTCCATCTATCTTAAGCACATCCTCAAACGAGGTCCTCCAGCCACTGCTCTCGAGTTCCATTCATATTTAAACATCTGAAATCTGATCATTATTCCGACAATATCCGTGGATGGCGTGCTGCATTGCACCGGATTTATCCAGGCAGTCGAGCGCGCTGAATCCATGGCAGCAATCCTTGTTGTCTATCTATGAGGGCCATCCCTCTCTGCGCGGTGGTTCTCTGGAACGACGGATTGCCGGCTCCGGCAGGCCGATGGTGCCGATTGTTCGGATGATGGAACGAGGCGCACGTTTGCGTTGTGCACTCATGCGCTTTTGTATCTGTTTTTGAGGAGAGAGTCGAATCCATGTTTAGAGTAAGAGCTTTATGTAATTTTCTATGCCTGACGGCGATCCTGTGCGCTTCCACGCTGTGGGTGGAAGCGCAGAGTAAGGCCAATTCAATACCCAGGAAACTAACCCTCATGGAAGCGGAAGAACTACTGCTCCAGCGCAACCTCTCGGTGATGGCGGCGCGTTACCAGGTCGATGCGGGGCGCGCAGCGAGATTGATTGCAGGTTATAAGCCCAATCCGGTGGTTACCGTCGGGTTGGAGCAGGTTCCATTCTATTCCCCGCTCAAGGGGAGTTTTCCACGGTTTTGGAATACGAACTCCGACGCCGGAGCCAATCCGGTATACACTTTTCGCGTGGATAAAATCTGGGAACGCGGCGGCAAGCGTGAACTGAGGGGCGCGCAGGCGGACGCGCAGGTGAAGGCTTCCGAAGCGCAAATGCTCGATGCTATTCGCGCTCAGGTTTATCAACTCCGGCAGGCTTTCGCGGTCGCTACACTGGCGCGAGAAAACATGGTCCTGGCGCAGAACACCCAGCAACAATATGACCAGACCGAGCGCCTGACACAGATCAAAGTTACACTCGGCGATCAGGCAGGAGTCGAGCTGTATCGCGTACGAGCCGGACGGCTACAGTTTCAACAGGCTATCCTCCAGGCGCATACCTCCTATGAACAGGCGGCTCGCGATGTGCTCAACCTACTGGGCCTGCGGCTGGAAGATCTAGCCCCGGTCACTCCAGCCACTCCTTCGGCGGCAAGCGCCGCCAAATTCCCACCAACTGCTCTTATAACGCAACCGGTCTTCGCTTCGCTCTCAGATGATCTGTTTTTAACACCTGCCTCCGAGGCACCGGGGGAGAACGCGGCGCGGAATGACGGCCCGGCGCAAGACACCGAATCATTGCCTGCGGTGCCGCTCGAACTGGTCTGGAAATTTGATGATCGTCCGGTTATCCAAACGCTCGCGGAATTGCGAGAGATGGCGCTCAACGAACGCCCCGACGTGAAAGCTATGCGCCACACGTTCGAGGCGGCGGAAATCACGCTCCGGCTGGCGAGGGCGCAGCGCACGCGAGATGTGGACGTCGCCTACGAATACCAGCGCGTCGGTAATGATCATGCGGCGGGTATGGTCGTACAGATCCCGCTGTTCACTTACAACAATCAGCGTGCCGGGATCACTCAAGCGGAAGCCCAGATGAAAGCCGCCGAAGCCCTCCTAAAGCAGACCGAGCTGCAGGCGATAACTGACGTCGAGAAGGCCTATCAGTCATACCGGACGTCGCGGCGGATGCTGGACCTCTATAGTTCACAGAACCTGACGCAAGTGGAGAAGCTGCGCAGCATCGCTACTTATGGTTATAAGGAGGGAGGGGCGAGCCTGCTCGAACTGCTCGACGCGCAGCGGTACTACAACCAGGCACTTACCGCTTATAACCAGGCCCGGGCCGATTTTCAGTCCAGCCTCTGGCAACTCGAGTATGCCGTCGGTCATTCACTGCGTTAAGTACTTCTGATTAAAGGGAGGAACTATGGAAGAAGTCAAGGAAGCAAATGGGGAAACGAAAATGGAGAGGACTCCTTCTGGCTCGGCCGGTCATCACTCTGGCAACCACTCCACACGGAGTTTGAAGCGCAGAGTCATAATCTGCGCGGTCGGATTTCTTGTAGCCGCCATAGTGTCGTTACTCTTCTGGCTGCAACGCGGGAAGCCGAATGCCGAGGCGCAACCAGGCCAACTCAACTCCGAGGTGGTGGCGGTGCCTTCGGATCTAGCCGTCGCGACCGAGGAACAGATGAAGCAGGTCTCGGTCGAGCCGGTCACCGAACGCGCGCTCGGCGTGGAACGCGAAACGACGGGTAAGGTCGCATTCAACGAAGAGCGGATGACGCCCGTCTTCACGCCCTATGCCGGCCGCGTCCTCGAAGTGAATGTGAGCAAAGGATCGATCGTACGGTCAGGACAACCCTTGCTCACGATCGAATCCCCAGATCTGGTGGCGGTACAGAATGATCTGGTGGCGGCCCGTTCCGATGAGAGCAAGGCGCGAATCGCCCTCGACGCGGCGCAGAAGGTCGCCGAACGGACGCGAAATCTGCACGAACGCGAGGCGCTGGCGACCAAAGACTTGCAACAGGCGGAAGCCGATCTGTTGCGCGCCAAGGACGAACTGCGGCGAGCTGAAGCGGCGGTGAAGTTTGTCGAAAGCCGGCTGGCAATCTTCGGCAAGAACGCTGGCCCGCTGGTCGAAGCCGGCAATACGGACGGCCCTGACCGGCGCGTCGTGATTCGCGCCCCGATCAATGGAACTATCGTCGAACGCAAGGTCGGCAACGGGCAGTTTGTTAAACCGGATGTTTCCGAGCCGCTGTTTATGATCAGCGATCTCTCAACGGTCTGGGTGATCGCCGACATCTTTGAAAGTAACCTGGCGAAAATCCGTCTTGGGCTGCCCGTGGAGATCACGGTTGCGGCTTATCCGGAGCGCCGGTTCCCGGCGCGCATCTCATTCGTCAACCCGACGGTGGACGCCGAAACCCGGACCGTTCACGTCCGATGCTCGGTTCCCAACCCGGATGGTTTGCTCAAGCCCGATATGTTCGCCCGCATCAACATCGGGGCCGCCTCGCCGCAGCTGGTCGCGGTCGTCCCAACGAATGCCATCTTCACCAGGGGCTCCGATTCGCTGGTCTTCGTGGAGGAATCGCCGAGGCGCTTTCAACGAAGGCGAGTCAAAACTGGGCGCGCACTGGAAGGTTACACGATGATCGAGGAAGGGCTCAAGCCCGGCGAGCGCGTGGCGGCTAGCGGGGTCCTGCTGCTCAATCGAATCATCGAGTCCGACGGGAGGAAAGGATGATCCAGCGAATCACCTCTTTCGCGCTTCATCAGCCGTTCTTCATGATCCTGCTGATCGGGCTCTTCATCGCCGGCGGAGTGGCCGCGTTCAAGGCTCTGCCGGTTGAGGCCTTCCCTGACGTGACCGACACCCAGGTGCAGATTATCACGCTCTTTCCGGGCCGGGCGGCTGAGGAGGTCGAAAAGCAAGTGACTATCCCGATCGAGATCGGCTTGAGCGGCATTCCTCACTCGCTCCGGTTGTTTTCCCACACGCAGTTCGGCCTCTCGTTCGTGGTGGTCACTTTCGATGACGACGTGGACGCCTACTTCGCGCGCCAGCAGATTCTCGAGCGGTTGCGCGGCGTCGAACTGCCGGCTGGCATCGAATCGGAACTGGGGCCGTTGGCGACACCGATCGGCGAGATTTACCGCTACCGGATGATGAGCGAGAGCGCCGACGCCATGGAATTGCGTACGCTGCAGGATTGGGTGGTTGCGCGCCAAATGAAGACCGTGCCAGGCGTGGCCGATGTCATTACCTACGGCGGGTTCGTCAAGCAGTACCAGGTTCAGCCCGATCTGGCGAAGATGAGGTCTTACAATATCACCCTGCAACAATTGTTCTCGGCCCTTGAGCGCGGCAGCGCCAATGCAGGCGGCAGCTACATCGAGAAGGGCGAGCAACAGTATCTGATCCGTGGGATCGGCCTGCTCAAATCCGTCGACGACATCGCCAACCTGGTCATCATCGAACGAGGGGGAACGCCGCTCCTAGTCAAGGATCTGGCCACGGTCGAGATCGGGTCTGTTCCGCGCCAGGGAATTTCCGGCCAGGGAAAAGAAGACGACATCGTGACCGGCATCGTGCTCATGCGAAAGGGCGAGAACCCGTCCGAGGTCCTCAAAACGCTCAAGGAGAAGATTGACGCGCTCAACACAAGCGTCCTGCCGAACGGCGTGCAGATCGTGCCCATCTACGACCGCACCTGGTTGATCGGGACGACGCTTAAAACCGTCTTCAGGAACCTGACTGAAGGCGCCCTTCTGGTAACGGCGGTACTGCTCCTGTTTTTGGGCAACATCCGCGCGGCCCTGATCGTGGCCGTCACCATTCCGCTCTCGCTGTTGGCGACCTTCTTGGGGCTAACCTTTCGCGGGATTCCAGCCAACTTGCTCTCCTTGGGCGCGATGGATTTCGGGATTATCGTGGACGGTTCGGTGATTGTGGTCGAGAACATTTTCCGCCGACTCTCGGAACATCAGGCGGAACATCCGGTCAGCCACTTCGGCGAAGGTCATCAGGAGAACGAGCACGAGTCTCTCCGCAGTCGGATCATCTGGGCAACCATGGAAGTGGGGCGACCGACGCTCTTCTCGATGCTGATTATCATCACCGCGCACATTCCGATCTTCACTCTGCAACGGCACGAAGGGCGCATCTTCGCGCCGATGGCCGTCACGGTCACCTCGGCACTCATCGGTTCGCTCATCTTTTCGTTGACGCTCGTCCCGCTGCTCTGCTACTTCCTGCTGCGCAGACGGCTGTCCGAGAAAGAGAACTTCGCCGTCCGGATCTGTCAGCGCCTGTACCGTCCAGCGCTCATCTGGACGCTGAAGCATCGCTGGACGGTGATCGCGATCTCGCTCGTGCTGCTCGCATCCAGCATTTTTACACTAACCCGGCTCGGCACCGAGTTCCTGCCCGAACTCAATGAGGGCACGATGTGGGTCAACATCTACTTTCCAGCCGGGATCTCGGTCAGCGAAACGCAACGGCTGTCGGCGCGTGTGCGGGAGATTCTCGGCGGCCATCAGGTCGTTCGCGCCGTGACTTCGAAGGCCGGTCGGCCCGAAGACGGGACGGATCCGAAGCCGATCAACATGGCGGAGTTTTTCGTCGACCTCAAGCCGCCGGGGGAATGGCCGCAGGGACTCACCCGCGAGAAGTTGATTGAGGAATTGGACAAGGAACTGGAGGAACTGCCCGGAGTCGAGCCGAGCTTCTCGCAGCCGATCCGCGATAATGTGCTGGAAAGCATCTCGCAGATCGACGGCCAGATCGTCGTCAAGGTCTTCGGGACAGACGGTGAGGTGCTGAGGGAGCAAGCGTTGAACGTCCTGCGGGCGGTCTCTTCCGTGCGCGGGGTAGCGCGGGCCTTCATCGATCGCTACGGTCAGGTTCCGCAGCTGCAGATCGAAGCCGACCGGAAACAATCCGCCCGTTATGGGCTGAAGGTCGCCGACATTCAGGATGTGATCGAGACGGCGCTCGGCGGCAAACAGGCGACCGAAATCTGGGAGGGCGAAAAAAGGTTTGCCGTCATCGTCCGTCTCAATGAAGGGCAGCGCCAGATGGACAACATCAAGAGCATGATGGTCGATACGCCCGACGGCCGGCGCATCCCGCTCGACCAGTTGGCCAAGGTCTCGATCAGGTCCGGGAGCATGAACATTAGCCGTGAGCTGGGATCGCGGGTCATGGCTATCGGCGTCTTCATCCGCGACCGTGACATGGGCAGTCTCGTGGCCGAAATGAAGGAGACGGTGAGCCGGGAGATCAAACTGCCGCCGGGGTACTACATCACCTGGGGCGGAGAGTTCGAGAACCAGGAACGCGCCATGAAACGGCTGATGCTGATCGTACCGGTGAGCGTGCTGCTGATCTTCGCCCTGCTCTTCAATGCTTTCGGCTCGGCTAAGAGCGCGATACTGATCCTGCTCAACGTGCCCTTCGCCCTGATCGGCGGCATCTTCGCCTTGCTCGTCACTGGCATTAATCTGAGCGTGTCGGCGGCAATCGGATTTATCGCCCTCTTCGGCCAGGCGGTACTCAACGGCGTGGTCATGGTCAGTTATTTCAACCAGCTTCGCGATGAAGGGATGAATAACTATCAGGCAGTGCTCAAGGGGGCGCTGGTGCGACTACGTACGGTGATCATGACGGCGCTGCTGGCGATGCTCGGATTGCTGCCGATGGCCTTGTCGCACGGCATCGGAGCTGAAACGCAAAAACCGTTGGCGGTGGTGATTATCGGCGGGCTGATCTCGGCCACGCCGCTGACTCTGTTTGTGCTGCCGGTGCTTTATTTACTCTTCGCCGGGAAAGAGTCTTATCTGCCGTCAACCGTCGGACAGGAGCCGGAGCGGTTGATGGAAAATGTGGTCACCGATTAGACGAAGACGGAGTTCGGCAATAAGGAATTCCGGGAGAAATGATGCCTATGCGACTGGGGGCTCTCACCGCATAGGCATCATTTCTCCCGGAACCAGAGATCGCCTGCTCCTCCAGGCTGCCGGTGCGGCCGTCCCAGAAGTAAAGACGACAGGCTTCCGTTCCGGCGCCGAGATAACTGACTTGCCAAGCAGAAAAGACTCGGTTATTTTCTGCTCCATATTTTTCTTGCTTGCTTCGTAAGGACTTAATGAATAGGTTAAGCCTCCGCGACAAAGTGATCAGATTGATAATAGGTGCGCTCATCGTCGCGCCGTATCTGACCTCGGTCTGTGCGGGCAACCTTAAATTAACCTTTCCTTCCACCGCAAGCCGCAATGCGGAACTCTATCAGCAGTTCTTATTGGCCGATTTTGATGGGGATAGATCGCCTGACGAGGCCGAACTTTCAGCAACCGGTCAGTACAAGGATATCGAGATCTATATAGACGGTCTCCGGAAGGAATCCATTACCTTCGATTCCGGGAGACCTGAACCTGGTAGGTTGGTCTCCGGCGATATTGACCACGATGATGATCAGGATCTGGTCTGGTACTCGCAGAATGATTCCAAGACAGTATTTTTCTGTCTCAACAACGGAAGAGGAATCTTTGGTCCTGCCACCCCTTACCGACCGTCTGATCAGCCCCGCCTCGACCTCAATCCGCTGCTCAGCCGAGAGAGTGAATCGCGACTCTCCGGCCAACCGTCAGGAGACGTGACGGACTGCGCGCTACGTGTTGATGACTCACCGGTAATAGAAACAGCAACCGGGCGAAAGATAGCCACACCAGCATCCCTCGACTCACGAAGGGAAATTTACGTCGTTAGATCCTTCCATCTTAAAAGCGTCTTCAAGCGCGGCCCCCCGGCGACCGTCCTCAATCGCAGGTCTTAGAGGCTGAGACCTGGCAAGCATCCCATGATTATCGCAGATGCGGTGCTCCGTCGTGCCCGCTATCTCTAGATAATTGGGCACCTCAAATTTAGTGACTTTATCTCTGGATCTGTCTCCTTGGGAGTCGGTCTGCTATGGCGAGGACGCCAGGAGCGTCCTTGTTTGTTCGGTTTGGGTCAAACGTTCCCGTCCGAGCGATAGTCGCGGTGATGAGGGCCGATCCCAATGATTGTGGAAGATGAATGAGATAAGCACTGAGACGTCAAGCACAAAGGACCTTTACATATGATCTATGATCAACGCGATCCCAACATCTCGAATATTGCCGGCCATTGTTCACAATCTGGCGAGCCCCAGATTAGGATACCCAACTGTGGTGGTCTTATCCCGCCGCTTGGATTCAATCTCTTGACTGTTGCCATAATCGTCATTACCGGCATTTATTCCCTGGCTACATCTTCTTGTTCGCAGCGGACCTCCACGACCTCAACGCCCGCGACTGCGCCTGAGCCTACGCCAACCTCTCGAAAGGGCGTCACAATGGCGAATTATAACAAGCTCCAAACCGGGATGAGTTACAGCGAGGTGGTAGAAATTCTGGGCAGTCCCGGCAAGAAGATTAGTGACGAAACGACCGCTCCCGACACTGCCACCTATATGTGGGGCGGCGACCAGGTCGGCAATATCAGAGTAACGTTTCAGAACGACCGGCTCTTGCAGAAGTCGGAATATAGCATGCAGTGATTGGTCTATCGGCATTTTGAACATCGCCCAATCTCTTCGGATTCGAGCGTGCGGCGAAACTCTAACCACTGGCGGATCTAGCCGTACTTCGCTCCTACTTTGTCTCGATGTTCGGCAATGTCGCTCGTCACATCTCGAATTAAGTCCGAATTGATTAACCAGGTCATCGGTGCGAGATGATGGCTAGCCAGTCGGGCTGCTTGTGATTACGGCCGGACTAAAAGAATAAACGTTTCATCGAACCCTTATCTCAATAATGAGCGACGTCACTTTTGAAATCATCTTCGTCCTTGTTTTGCTGATCGCCAATGGCATCTTCTCGATGTCTGAAATGGCGGTCGTTTCGGCGCGCAAGGCACGGTTACAGCAATTGGCCAATGAGGGAAATGCTTCTGCGCAGGCGGCCCTGGAACTGGCGAATAATCCCGGATCGTTCCTCTCGACCGTCCAGATCGGCATTACACTAGTCGGCATCTTGGCCGGCGCATTCGGCGGAGCAACCATCGCTGAAAAGATTTCTCCAGGGCTGGAGCGGGTTTCGTGGCTGGCGCCTTATGCCGAGACTGTCAGTTTCGGCCTGGTCGTCGCCGTCATCACTTATCTCTCGTTGGTGATAGGCGAGTTGATTCCTAAACGCGTTGCACTCCAGAACCCTGACAAAATCGCTTCTCTGGTCGCATCTCCCATGCGCAAACTATCGGCGATAGCTTCCCCGCTGGTGCGTGTGCTGGAAGGTTCTACTGATCTTATCTTGAGATTGGTTGGACTGCGCGAGTCGAAGGAAGTGCCGGTGACGGAGGACGAAATCAAGGTGCTGATTGAGCAGGGCATCGAGGCCGGAGTCTTCGAGGAAGCGGAGCGGGAGCTGATTGAGCGCACCTTTCACCTCGGTGATCGTCTGATCCGCGAACTGATGGTTCCCCGCACAGAAGTCGTCTGGCTGGATCTGGACGATCCGCCGGAAATAATTAAACAGATAATCATCGATAGCCGATTTTCACAGTTTCCAGTGATCAACGGCTCGCCGGACAATGTCGTGGGAATCCTTCGCTCGAAGGATCTGCTTGCCCGCGAACTTGACAATCACTCCTTCGACCTCAGCGCGACACTTATTTCCCCCATGTACCTTCCGGATTCAATGCCGGCTTTCAAGGCGATTGAGGCTTTTAAGAGAGAGCGTCGACACACTGGGCTGGTAATTGACGAATATGGGGGTGTCGAGGGACTGGTCACTATCAATGATGTGCTTGAAGCTCTCGTTGGTGATATTCCTTCGTTTGATGAGCAGATCGAACAATCGATCGTGCAGCGTGAGGACGGTTCGTGGTTGATGGATGGGATGTTATCGCTGGGCGAAGTGAAGACAGCCCTCAAGCTAAAAAGATTGCCGGGGGAAGATGAAAGCAATTTTCAGACCCTCGGCGGCCTCATGATGGCGCAACTTGGGCGGATACCCAAGGTCGCTGATCATTTTGAATGGAAGGGGTTGCGATTTGAAGTAATGGATATGGACCGTAATCGCGTGGATAAAGTGCTCGTCACTACTACCCGGCCAGCTTGAAAACTGCGGGAAGAGGGGACGAGACCGAAAAAAAGTGGGGGAGACGGCAAAAGCCCCACAGAATCAGTATGATAGATAATAGGAACATAAAAAGTGGGGAGATTGGGGCGAAATTCGATAGAATCGCCGCATGCCCGCCCCCTTAGAACCAAGCATCTATCGACTCAGAGTCGTCCTGATCGGAATCACTCCGATCATTTGGAGACGCCTCCTCGTCAAGAGCGATTCAACGATCGCTGATTTACACGAAGCCCTCCAAATCACCTTTGGATGGTCCGGCGACCACCTACATCGCTTCCTTATTCATGGCAAACAATCGGTATTGCCTACCTCGGTGGGATCAGCTTTCGTGATGACCCTCGAAGAGTCAAACTTTCCGACCTCGGTTTGCGTGCCAAAGAAAAATTCCTCTACGAGTACGATTTCATCGACCAATGGCAGCATTTGATCCGCGTCGAAGCGATTCTGCCGTCGGAACCAGATCACTGCTATCCAGTTTGCATCGGCGGCAAGCGGACAGCTCCGCCTGAAGATTGCGGAGGTCCCTGGGCGTTTATGAAGCGTCGCGACGAAGTGCCTTGCGAAGTCTGGAAGCGATTTTGGCAACTTAAAGAGGATGTGGAGGCTGGAGATATAGATGCTGTTCGAGATCAGATCGAGTCATTTGATTCAATGCGCGAGTGGCTCACGCTGGACCGTTTTGACCGTCGAGCAATCAACCGCCGGCTGAAACAAGACGTGGAGAAGACTAATGGTGACAGAGCGAATGTAGAAAGGATCAGAAGATGAAGATCAAAGTGCAGGTGATCGTTGAATCAGACGATGGAACTGGGGAGGTCGTCCAAGAGATTGCACAGCTTGAACGGGGACAGCTGCGGCCGGAAGAACTTGGTCTTACCCTGGCGGAGGCCAAAGGACTGCTCGAAGGCCTTCAACGTACGGTTGTCGAGCAACAAATTGCTGAGTACTCCAAACAACAATCCTCCTGCCCGCTCTGTGGCAACTATCGCTTGCATAAGGGCGCACACGACATAGTCTATCGCACTGTTTTCGGCAAGCTCGAGTTGAGCCGCCCGCGCCTGTTCCATTGTCTATGTCAGTCGCAACCTACCCGCAGTTTCAGCCCGCTGGCGGAGTTACTCGTCCAAAGAACGTCACCGGATCTTCTCTATCTCGAAGCAAAGTTTGCATCTCTGGTCTCTTATGGACTGTGCCTGAAGCTCTTTGAAGAAGTGCTGCCGATCGGCGCGGAAATCAATGCGTCAACGATTCGCAATCACACTCTGGCAGTGGCAGAGAAATTGGAGAGTGAACTAGGCGATGAGCAGGTGTTCTTTATCGATGGTTGTCAGCGAGATTGGGAAGAATTGCCGCTGCCAGAGATGCGGTTGACAGTCGGGATTGATGGGGGCTACGTGGATTCTTGTGAGCAAAAAGGGAAAAAAGACGGGCGCTTTGAGGTGATCATCGGCAAGAGCATGACAGCTGAAGGCGAGTCGAAATGTTTCGGTCTGGTCAACAGTTATGATACGAAACCGAAGCGGCGAGTGTTCGAAGTGCTGAAATCCCAGGGGATGCAGATGAACCAGCAAATCACTTTCCTCTCCGACGGCAGCGATACGGTTCGAGAACTGCAACTCTATCTGAATCCCCAGGCCGAACATCTGCTCGACTGGTTTCACGTGAGTATGCGTCTGACGGTGATGAATCAAATGGCGAAAGGCCTCGGCCCCGAGGAATCCGAGTCGCGGGTGAGCGCCTTGAAACAGTTGGAGAGTCTGAAGTGGTACTTGTGGCATGGGAACGTTTATAAAGCCTTGCAGAAGATCGAAGATCTGGAGACGGATTTAGAGGGTGAGGTCATCACGGGGGAAAGTTCGGAGAAGCTGCAGACAACGCTACAGGAATTTCAGACTTACATTGAAAACAATCAGCAATGGATTCCGAATTATGGAGAACTGTGGAGAGTTGGTGAGAGAATCTCTACAGCATTCGTCGAATCAGCAGTAGATCAAGTGTTAAGCAAACGGTTCGTCAAAAAACAACAGATGAGCTGGAGTCGTCGCGGCGCCCATCTGCTGCAGCAGGTGCGGACGCGAGTTTTGAACGAAGAACTACGAGACAAGTTCGGCGAATGGTACCCGGGATTCAATGCGAAGTCCGAGGATCAGGCGCGAGCCGCATAGCTCCCCGCTTTTTTTCGGTCTCCCTGCTCTGGGAGGCAGCCGGCATACTGCTCACTTCAAACGACCCGGACTCGATGCTCCACGGAATCTTCGAGCGCATGAGAGATCAGTTAGGACTCGACGCCTACTTCAACTTTATGATTGAGACTCCCGGCGCGACGCTGCGTCTGAAGTCATACGCCGGCATCCCTGAAGAAGAAGCCCAGAGGATTTCCCGGCTCGAATTCGGCCAGGCCATCTGCGGGACGGCCGCCCTCAGGCAGGCCCCGATCAACGTGAACTCAATCCAGGAATCGGACGAGCCGATGGTTCAACTCGTGAAGGAATATGGCATCCGAGCCTGCGCCTGTAACCCGCTGATAGCCGGCGAGCGACTCATCGGCACGCTCTCATTTGCCAGCCGCACGAAAGATAGTTTCTCCGGAGCCGAGCTGGAATTCTTCGAAACAATCTCGCGCTACATCGCCGTGGCCTACGAGCGCCTCCATTTAGTCGGGCAACTCCGCGAGGCCGACCGTCACAGGGACGAGTTCCTGGCGATGCTCGCGCACGAACTCAGGAATCCGCTCGCCCCGATCCGCAACGCCGCGCAAGTACTGATGCGGATCTGCCCACCCGACTCACAGCTGCAGCAGATGCGGAGTATGATCGAACGACAGGTGACGCACATGACGCGGCTGGTTGACGACCTGCCGAATGTCTCGCGCATTACGCAAAACAAGATCACGCTCCGCAAGGAGAAATTGGAACTGATGACTATCGTCGGAACCGCGGTCGAAACAAGCCGCTCGCTGATTGACGCGCGCAAGCACCGCCTGACCGTCTCTTTGACCGGACCCGCACCGATCGAAGGCGACCCGACGAGGCTGGCGCAAGTTATTTCGAACCTCCTGAACAATGCGGCCAAGTACACAGAGGAAGGCGGAAGTATCCTGCTTACGGCGGAGAAAGACGGCGCCGAAGTCGTGATGCGCGTGAAGGATGACGGGATGGGCATTTCTCCGGATGCGCTGCCCCACGTCTTCGACCTCTTTACGCAGGCCGACCGCTCGCTGGACCATTCACAAGGCGGGCTTGGGATTGGGCTGACTTTGGTCCGTCGCCTGGTGGAGATGCATGGCGGGCGCGTCGAGGCGTTGAGCGATGGGCCGGGCAAGGGCAGCGAGTTCGTCGTGCGCTTGCCGCTTCTGATGCGAGCGACAAGTGAAGAAGAGCCAGGGCCAGCGAAGGTGGGAGGCGAGGGCGTACAGAGACCGGCGACTTGCTGCCGGGCGCTCGTCGTAGATGATAACGTGGATTCGGCGGAGAGCACCTCGAACTTGACGGCCACGAGGTGGAGATGGCGCACGATGGGCCAAGCGCGGTTGAGGTGGCGCTGATCTTCCGGCCTGAGGTGATTCTGCTCGACATCGGATTGCCGGGGATGAACGGCTATGAGGTGGCGCGCCGGCTGCGCAAGGAGCCGGGGTTTGAGCAGACCGTGCTCATCGCGCTAACGGGTTACGGGCAGGACGAAGACCGGCAGAAGTCGAAGGAGGCCGGCTTCGACCACCATCTGACCAAACCGGTTGAACCGGAAGCGCTGTCATCACTAATCAACTCACACTGCTGATAGACACACGGCCTGGACGTCGTGCGCTATTCCTGATTGGATAGGATCTGGGAAGAGGGGACAATCTCTCTCCTTCGAACAGTCACTTCTGCTCGAGTTTATCCAAATTAGGCCGCGGTAGATAAGCAGGAAAGCGCGTGCTCCCACTGCCGCCGTGGCAAACTAACAAAATCAGCTTTGCGAGCTGACTTCACATCAAGACCGGAACTCCATAAATGCTTGCGCACCATCGCCAAACAATCGGAAAACGTCACTTCCACTTTGTCATACCAGGCGCTGCTCAGGATCGGTATTTTCCCGTCCGGTCGGAGTTTCCGGGCGTAGATCACGACCAGCGAAAAGAGTCCCATCAGGATCGGAGTCGTCCGCGCAATCGCCAGGTCACTCCACTGGCGCTGGGTTTCCAGGCCCATCTGCTCGCGCATCTCCTCGAAGGTCACTTCCAGTCCCCACCGCAGGACGAACCACTTGATGATCTCTTCAGCACTAGCCTCCGTGTCGGTGCAGGCAAAGACTTCGTCCCGCAATTTGCCTTCCGGATCGCGGGTCAGGACGTAGCGAATCTCGACCGGCGGGTAGCGCGGTGTATACCACAGAGCAGTCCGCGTGAAGATCAGCATCTTTTTCCGTTGACCGCCGTACCATTCGACCTCGCTCTCGGTCCAGGGTGTATCACTGCGTGCCGCCCAGTCCTTGGGCGAGCGCTGGCGCGCCCCCTTGAGCGCCGTCGGCCCACGCTGCCCCTCGGCTCGGGCTTTCGGGGCCTGATACAAGGCGGCATCCCAATGGAATCGCATGACCAGCGCGATCTTTTTCAAACGCTGGCAGGCCAACGCCAATTTGACGGCGGCATACCCTCCGTCGACCACCAAGACCAGGGTCCGCTCCGGCAACCAG
>Ga0081539_10003670_pt1 | contig 18431 bp, 18 predicted proteins | sample TabmetS4T2R2_FD_71023 | JGI IMG/M metagenome (GOLD analysis project Ga0081539, IMG submission 71023) | Tabebuia heterophylla rhizosphere microbial communities from the University of Puerto Rico - S4T2R2 | ecosystem: Host-associated > Plants > Roots > Rhizosphere ...
AGCCAAGTCGATGCTGGGCCGCTACCGGCGCCTGGTCCTACGGACGGCGCGGAGGACCACATTCTCGGGACCGGGCCGCTACCGGCGCCTGGTCCTACGGACGGCGCGGAGGACCACATTCTCGGGACCGGGCCGCTACCGGCGCCTGGTCCTACGGACGGCGCGGAGGAAGCACCGAACCTTGGCGGTGACCACATGTCCGGCGGCGACGCACCGGCCGGCGGCTTCGTCCAACTACTCACCCCCGAGGGAGAGCGCGTCGACAGCGTCACCACAGCCGACGGCACGAAGTACTCGGTCGATTTCACCGACGAGGAGTACCGCGAGCTCTACCGGGATCTGGTGACGGTCCGGCGGCTGGACGCCGAGGCGACCGCCCTGCAGCGCCAGGGCGAGCTGGGCATCTGGGCCAGCCTGCTGGGCCAGGAGGCGGCTCAGGTCGGCTCCGGCCGGGCGATGCGCCCGCAGGACATGGCCTTCCCGACCTACCGGGAGCACGGCGTCCTCTACACCCGCGGGATCGACCCGATCATGCCGTTCGGCCTGTTCCGCGGGGTCGACCAGGGCGGCTGGGACCCGAACGAGTTCAAGTTCAACACCTACACGATCGTCATCGGTGCGCAGACCTTGCACGCGACCGGCTACGCCATGGGCATCACCATGGACGGCAAGACCGGCAACCCCGACGGCGAGGCCGTGATCGCGTACTTCGGCGACGGCGCCACCAGCCAGGGCGACGTCAACGAGGCGTTCGTCTGGGCCGGCGTCTTCCACGCGCCGATCGTCTTCTTCTGCCAGAACAACCAGTACGCGATCAGCGAGCCGCTGGAGCGGCAGACCCGCGTCCCGCTGTACCGGCGCGCGGCCGGCTACGGCTTCCCCGGCGTCCGGGTCGACGGCAACGACGTGCTAGCCACGTACGCGGTGACCCGCACGGCCCTCGATCAGGCACGCACCGGCCAGGGTCCGACGCTGATCGAGGCGTACACCTACCGGATGGGCGCGCACACCAGCTCGGACGACCCGACCCGGTACCGGATCGCCAGCGAGGTCGAGTCCTGGAAGGCCAAGGACCCGATCGCCCGGATGAAGGCGTTCCTCACCAGGCAGCAGCTGGCCGACGACGCGTTCTTCGGCGAGGTCGACGAGGCCGCCAAGACGCTCGCCCTCAGCCTGCGCGACCGCGTGCTCGCCATGCCGGACCCGCAGCCGGTGACCATGTTCGACAACGCCTATCCGCACGGCTCGCCCGAGGTCGACGCCCAGCGGGCACAGTTCGAGCGGTACCAGGCGTCGTTCGAGGGGAGCGCCCACCAATGACCGAGAACATCACGGTGGGCAAGGCCCTCAACCACGGCCTGCGCCGCGCGCTGGAGAACGACCCGAAGGTCGTCATCATGGGCGAGGACGTCGGCAAGCTCGGCGGCGTCTTCCGGATCACCGACGGCCTGCAGAAGGACTTCGGTGATGACCGGGTCATCGACACCCCGCTCGCCGAGTCCGGGATCGTGGGCACCGCGATCGGCCTGGCCATCCGCGGCTACCGGCCGGTCTGCGAGATCCAGTTCGACGGCTTCGTCTTCCCGGCCTTCGACCAGATCGTGGCCCAGGTCGCCAAGTTCCACTACCGGTCGCTGGGCAACGTCCGGCTGCCGATCGTCATCCGGATCCCGTACGGCGGCGGCATCGGCGCGGTCGAGCACCACTCCGAGTCCCCCGAGGCGTACTTCTCGCACACCCCCGGCCTGAAGGTGGTGACCTGCGCGAACCCGGCCGACGCGTACTCGATGATCCAGCAGGCGATCGCCTCCGACGACCCGATCGTGTTCTTCGAGCCGAAGCGCCGCTACTGGGAGAAGGGCTCGGTCGACCTGGCCGCCGATCTCGCCGATGCCTATCCCCTGCATGCCGCCCGGGTGGCGAAGCCGGGCGCGGACGCGACGCTGCTGGCGTACGGCCCGATGGTCCGCACCGCGCTGGACGCCGCGACCGCCGCGACCGAGGACGGCCGCGACCTCGAGGTGATCGACCTCCGGTCACTGTCGCCGCTGGACATGGAGACGGTCTACGCGTCGGTGCGGCGCACCGGCCGCGCGGTCGTCGTGCACGAGGCGCCCGGCAACCTGGGCCTCGGCGCCGAGCTGGCCGCCCGGATCACCGAGGAGTGCTTCTACTCCCTGGAGGCGCCGGTGCTGCGGGTGACCGGCTTCGACATTCCCTATCCGGCCGCCCGGGTCGAGGAGGACTACCTTCCCGACCTCGACCGGGTGCTGGACGCCGTCGACCGCTCGTTCGGCTGGTGACGCCGATGTCTCGGATCAGGGAGTTCACCCTGCCCGACCTCGGCGAGGGCCTCACCGAGGGCGAGATCCTGACCTGGCTGGTCAAGGTTGGCGACACGATCGAGCTGAACCAGCCGATCGTCGAGGTCGAGACCGCGAAGGCCGCGGTGGAGATCCCGGCGAAGTGGGCCGGCGTCGTCACGAAGATCTTCCACGAGGCCGGAACGACCGTCGAGGTGGGCGCGCCCATCGTCGCGATCGACACCGAACCCTCGGCCGGTCCGCTTCCGTCGGACGGCCCCGGGCCGTCCGCCGAGTCCCTTGCGGCCGTCGAGATGGCGCCGGCCGAGGGTGCCGTCGAGCCCGGCCTCATCGGCGGGCCGGCCCCGGGAGGCCGGACCGCCGTGCTGGTGGGTTACGGACCGCGGGACGCCGCCGCGAAGCGAAGGCCACGAATCAGTACGCCCGGAGCGTCCACAACCGCACCGGCGGCCACCCCGCCTGCGGCGGCTGACGCAGGACGGCCGGCCGCGCCTCCGCCCACGAACCCGTCCCCGATTCCGGCCGCCCCGCCGGCCCCGGTCCCGGCCGACGGGCACCACACCGGCCCGGTGCTCGCCAAGCCCCCGGTCCGCAAGCTGGCCCGCGACCTGGGCATCGATCTCACGGGGATCACGGGCACCGGCCCGTCCGGTTCGGTCACGCGAGATGACGTACAGAAGGCGGCCGCCGAGCCGGAGGCGGCGCCCCCCGCCGCGGCGGTATTCGACGCGTCCCGGGAGCAGCGCATCCCGGTCAAGGGCGTGCGCAAGCTGACCGCGGAGAACATGGTCGCCTCGGCGTTCACCGCGCCGCACGTCACCGAGTTCCTCACCGTGGACGTGACCCGGTCGATGAGAGCGCTGGAGAAGGTCAGGGCCCGGCCGGAGTTCCGCGATCTGCGGGTCTCGCCGCTGTTGCTGATCGCGAAGGCCGTGCTGCTGGCGGTCCGGCGCCACCCGATGGTGAACTCCACCTGGGCCGGCGAATCTCAGGAGATCGTCGTCAAGGACTACGTGAACCTCGGTATCGCGGCGGCCACCGAGCGCGGCCTCATCGTTCCCAACATCAAGGATGCCGGGCGTCTCACCCTGCGGGAGCTGGCGGAGGCGCTCAACACCCTGGTCGAGGTCGCGAAGTCCGGCAGGACGCCACCGGCCGACATGGCCGGGGGCACCCTGTCGATCACCAACGTCGGTGTCTTCGGGGTGGACACCGGCACGCCGATCCTGCCGCCGGGCGAGTCGGCGATCCTGGCGGTCGGCGCGATAAAGCCCATGCCGTGGGTCCACAAGGGCAAGATCAAGGTACGCCAGGTCACTACCCTCGGCCTCTCGTTCGACCACCGGATAGTCGACGGCGAGCTGGGTTCGCGGTTCCTCCGGGACATCGGTGAATTTCTCACCGATCCGGAGGGCGCGCTGCTGTCCTGGACGTAGGCAAACCGATGAACATTAGGCAAGCGGATTTCCCACCCTAAGATCATTCGGCTGGTGCCGCAGGTCACCCCTAAAATCGTTGCCGCCTCGTCTCGGTGCAGAGCACAATTGATCTGCATCGAGACGAGCACCGGAGACGGGCCGGAACGGCCCCGAGGAAGTGACCAGCACCATGAACATCGTCGACCGTATTCGTCGCCGCCGACGCATCAACCGCCAGAACCGAGCAATCGACCGGGCGTGGGCGTCCGCCCCCACCCAGTCCACGCGGGACGAGATCTCCGCCATCGCCCGGCGCCAGACGTTCTGACCGCACGACATCCACGGCCCGCCCGGAATCCTCCGGACGGGCCGTTTCGCCGTTTCCCGCACCCCGTCAAGATCCAGACACCTTCCCCCGTCCGGACGTACACCGGGATTCCTCCTGTCGCCATCGCCCGGTACGGTGGGGCACGGTCGCCACGCTGGCTCGGCCGGTCGGCCCGGTGACCGGGCCCGCGGCTCGCGCCGGCGGGTCCCGCACGGCCTGGCCTGAGAGCTGGCACGGCCCGGCGGCCGCACGTGGCTGACGGGTCGCGTCCGTGCAATAGCTGGCACGGCCGCACGAAGGAGGAGGCGCTCATGACGTCCGAGGGGCAGTACGCCGGTCCGCAGCCGGCCGAGGCCACATCGGGCGGACCCGCGTCGGGTGGTCACCCGTCCGACGCCGAGGGTCACCGGGTCTCCGGCCGGGCCTCGGCCCCGGCTCCCGCCGATGGTTCCCCCAGCTCGTACGCTCCGCCGCCGCCCGTGACTCCGAGCGGTGGCTCGCCATTCGTGGTGCCCGCGGTGCCGACCCGGCCCTCGGCCGGCACGTCGTACGGTTCGGCCCGAGTGCCGCAGCCGGACGACGGCGGATCGCTCCCGCAGCGCACCGCCGCGTCGCCGTACGGCCCTGTCTCGCCGGACAGCGCCGCCTCGTCGTACGGGCCCGTGGCCCCCGGCTCGGCCCCGCGGCCCGCCGCCGGTTCCGCGTCGCCTTTCGGAGGATCGCCGGGCCAGGCGCCCGAGGAGCCGCGCTTCGCTTGGGCGCCCCCGCAGCCGCCGCCTGCCGCCGACACCAGCCAGGGGTTAGCCCGCCGCGGCGAGCCGCTGCCGCAGCGCAACCCGTCGATCCCGCCGGATCCGGGCGAGTTCGACGGCTTCGCGGCGGCCGCGTCCGGCCGAGCCACGGTGGGCGATCGCTCCGGCGCCGGCCGCGACGAGATCGATCCGGCGACCGGCCGGCCACCCGGCGTCTCGGCCTTCGGCGACCAGCGCGTCCGGGTGCCCGGTGCGACCCTTGCCAATCTGCCCGACGCCCCGCCGCCGGGCCGCTCGGCGGAGAGCGGCGGTTTCCCGCTGCGCCGCGACAACGGCGGTCTTCCGACCCGGGCCGCCGGCAGCGCCAGGTTCCCCACCCGCCGCGGCGAGACCAGCGGGTTCCCGGTGCGTGGTGGCTTCGCACCCGATGCCGACGCTCCTTCGCAGCCGCGGCCTCCGCAGGGTCTCTCCGCGCCGGACGCCCCAGGTCACCGAGCCTCCGCACAGGTCACTCCGGACCTGTCCAGCCGGGGGCGGCAGGGGCCGTTCGCCAGCCCGCCGGCGCCGCCCGCCGGCCAGGCCGGCTCCGGTCAGCCCGACTCCGGCGGGCTCGGCTCCGGTCAGTCCGGCGAGCCCACCGGCGGTGCGTCCGGCTCGTTCAACGCCTTCGGCCGCCAGCCCGGCGGCGAGTCGCCATCGCGCGGCCTGCCGGATCCGTTCGGCCGCGGTGACCCTGGCGAGTCGGCCGCCGACGCGCCGGCACGCTTCGGCGGTTCCGCCACCGCGCCGTCCTTCGGTCCGTCGCCGTCGAGTGGCTCCGCCGCCCCGGGCGATGCCCGGTCCGCGAGCGTCTTCGGGCCGTCCGCCGACAAGGCTCCCAGCGAGGGTTCCGCGCCCTCCGTGCGGCCGGAGGGCGTCTTCGGTCCCTCGGCTTCCGGGGGGTCGGCCGCGGACGAGCAGCACCCGTTCGGCCGCCTCGAGCCCCCGGCAGGGGCCGACGGGGAGAGCTCCGGCTTCGTCAGACGGGTACCCGGGGCCTCGCTGGGCGCGCCGGTCAACGGCGCGGTCCCGCAGCCCCGCGACCCCGCGGAACACCCGGCGACCGGTTCGGCTCGGCCGGCGACCGGTTCGGCTCGGCCGGTGACCGCGAGCGCCTCGGTGCCGTCGGCCAGCCGTGCCGCGCCCGTCGACCCGGGCGAGCTGCCACCCCCGTCCGCCTCGCCGCAGGCCCGCGTCTACGGCCGCCCCGCCGCGGCCGAGCCCGAAGAGGACCGCTCCGGCGAGCCGCCGCCGTTGCCGCACCGCGAGCGCGACCAGCGCAGCGGCTTCGGCACCGGGTCTCCGGCCGGGCCACGCCCGGGCGGCGAACCCGACCAGCGCAGCGGCTTCGGCACCGAATCGCCCTTCGGGCGGCGGCCCGGTGCGGAACCCGAGCAGCGCAGCGGGTTCGGTCCGTTCAGCGGCGAATCACCGTTCGGTCCACGGCCGGACGGCCGCCCGGGTCCGGCTGGCTTCGGTTCCCCCGCGCTTCCCTCGCCGGGCGACGACCGCGACGTGTCCGGCGTCGTCCCGCAGTCGCCGGCTCGCGCGACAGCCCGCGCCTCGGCGAGCGCGCGCGTCGCTCCCCCTACCCCCGCTGGGCTCGGGTTCTCCGCGCCGTCCCGGGGACCAGGCACCGCCCCCGCGGGGCCGGACCAGCCGCACAGCGGGCCACCGTTCACCGAATTCACCACCGACGTCGCCCAGCGCGGCGGCGGGCCGGGTACTCCTGGAACGGCCCCGGCCCTCCTCCCGGAGCAGTACACCGAGCTCACGACGGACATCGCGGGCCGCGAGGCGCCCGGATCGCCTTACGGACCGGAAGCGGTGATGCCGTACTCCGTGCCCGGCCAGCCGGCACCGGATGCCACCGCGATGCGGATGGGCGGCGCCTTCCCCGGTTCGCCCGCCCGGGCGACGGTGACCCCGCCCCCGCCGGACGACACCACCAACTGGCCCGGGTCCGAGCAGAGCCGCTTCGACCAGTTCAGGCCGGAGGCGGAGGCCGCGCCGGCCGCGAAGCCGGAAACCCCGCACGTGCGGATGCTGCCGATCCTCGTCGCCGTCGTGGTCGGTTCGGTGCTCCTGCTCGGCGTGGTGTTCGGCCTCGTCTACCTGATCGCCGGCCGCGACGACGCGCTGACGGTCAGTACCGGGGACTGCGTGAAGCCCAGCGGCAAGACCGCCGTGAAGGCGGATTGCGGGGACGCGGCGTCGTTCCAGGTCGTGTCGATCGTGGACGACAAGTCGGAGTGCCCCGACCCGCGGCGGCCGTACGTGGTCAACCCGACCGGCGACGGCAAGAACCAGGTCCTCTGCCTGAAGCCGCAGAGCTGAGGTCTTCGTGATCACGATGGTGCGATGACCGCACGCGTCCGGGCACCCGAGCTGCGAGGCCGGGGCTGGCTGAACACCGGGGGCAAGAACCTGACGCTCGCCGACCTGCGCGGCAAGGTGGTGGTTCTCGATTTCTGGACCTTCTGCTGCATCAACTGCCTGCACGTGCTCGACGAGTTGCGCCCGCTGGAGGAGAAGTACGGCGACGCGCTCGTGGTGATCGGTGTCCACTCGCCGAAGTTCGAGCACGAGCGCGATCCCCGGGCGCTGGCCGCCGCCGTCGAGCGGTACGGCGTTCACCACCCAGTGGTGGACGACGGCGACATGCACCTCTGGCAGCAGTACGCCGCCAAGGCCTGGCCCACGCTCGCGGTGATCGATCCGACCGGTTACCTGGTCGCCTCGATGGCCGGGGAAGGGCACGCGGAAGGCCTGTCCCGGCTGCTCGACGAGCTGATCGCGAAGCACGAGGCGGACGGCACGCTGCACCGCGGCGACGGCCCGTACGTGCCGCCGCCGCCCGCGGACACCCTGCTCCGCTTCCCCGGCAAGGCGATCGAGCTGCCCGGCGGCACCCTGCTCGTCTCCGACTCCGCCCGGCACTCGCTGGCCGAGCTCGCCCCCGACGGCGAGACTCTGGTACGCCGGATCGGCAGCGGCGAGCGCGGTGAACCGTTCAACGAGCCGCAGGGTCTCGTCCTGCTGCCACCGGCGGTGGCTGCCGTGGCCGGGTACGACGTCGTGGTCGCCGACACGGTCGACCATCAATTGCACGGTCTCCGGCTGGAGACCGGCGAGGTGACCCTGGCGGCCGGTTCGGGGCGGCCCTGGCGTTCCGCCGTCGACGGCCACCCGCACGACGCGCTCGCCACCGATCTGTCCTCGCCGTGGGATCTGGCCTGGTACGACGGCAAGGTCGTCGTCGCGATGGCCGGCATCCACCAGCTGTGGTGGTTCGACCCGGTGAAGCGGACGGTCGGCGTCTACGCCGGGACGACGGTAGAGGCCCTGCGCGACGGCCCGCTCCCCGACGTCTGGATGGCCCAGCCGTCGGGCCTCTCGGCGGCGGGCGACCGCCTCTGGATCGCCGACAGCGAGACCTCGGCGCTGCGCTACATCGAGGACGGCGTCCTGCACACGGCGGTCGGACAGGGCCTGTTCGACTTCGGCCACGTCGACGGCCCGGCCGAGCACGCGCTCTTCCAGCATCCGCTCGGCGTCGGGGCACTGCCGGACGGATCGGTCCTGATCGCGGACACCTACAACGGCGCCGTACGCCGGTACGACCCGGTCGCCGATGCCGTGTCCACGATCGACACGGGCCTGGCCGAGCCGAGCGACATCCTGGTGACCGGCGGCGGCACCGTCTTCGTCGTCGAGTCGGCGGCGCACCGGCTGAGCCGGCTGGCGCCGGGCGTGGTGAAGACGGTCACCGGCGAGCGGCACAATACCGAGCGACCGCCCTCCCCGATCGCCGCCGGCGACCTGACCCTCGACGTGATCTTCACGCCGGCTCCGGGACAGAAGCTCGACACCCAGTTCGGCCCGCCGACCCGGCTCGAGGTGTCCGCGTCCCCGCCGGAACTCCTGCTCTCCGGCGCGGGGGTCGCCACCGGTCTGACCCGCCCGCTGGTGATCAATCCGGCCGTCTCCCGCGGTGTCCTGCAGGTGGCGGCCCAGGCCGCCACCTGCGACATCGGCGAGGAGTTCCCCGCCTGCCACCTGACCCGGCAGGACTGGGGCGTCCCGGTGGTCGTCACGGCCGGCGGCCCGGACCGGCTCCCGCTGATCCTCCGCGGTCTCGACGGGTGAAGGGCCGCACCGCCAGGCCGGATTCGCGGAGGGCGGTGCGGACCCGGGCGGCGAGTTCGACGGCGCCCGGGGTGTCGCCGTGGACGCAGATCGAGGCGACCGGGCATGGAACGGACCGGCCGTCGATCGCCTCGACCACCCCGTCCACCGCCATGCGTACCGCTCGGCGGGCGACCGCGTCCGGGTCGTCGATGACCGCGCCGGCCGCCGTTCGCGGGACGAGCGTTCCGTCCGGGCGGTAACCGCGGTCGGCGAAGCCCTCCGCCATCACGGCGAGGCCGGCTGCGGCCGCGGCCCCGGCCAGCACCGAGCCGGGCTGGCACAGGACCGGCAACGCGGCGTCGTACGCCCGTACCGCGGCGACCACCGCGGACGCCTGCACCTCGTCGACCGCCGCGGTGTTGTAGAGCGCACCGTGCGGCTTGACGTAACCGAGCTGGCCGCCTGCCGCCCGGCAGAAGGCGGCCAGCGCGCCGATCTGGTACAACACGTCGTCGCGCAGGTCGTCCCTGTCGTAGTCGATGCGCCGGCGACCGAAGCCGGCCAGATCCCGGTAGCCGACCTGGGCACCGACGGCGACGCCCCGGGCGAGCGCGGTGCGGCAGATCCGGTGCATCGTGGCCGGATCGCCGGCGTGGAAGCCGCACGCGACGTTCGCCGAGGTCACGATGTCGAGCAGGGCGTCGTCGTCGCCCAGGCGCCAGCGGCCGAAGCCTTCGCCGAGATCGGCGTTGAGGTCAACGGAGTGCATGTTTCTCCATCTCCTTACTACTTTCTGGTAACCTACGGTGCCGTAGCCTAGAACCGTGACGACCTCAGCCCCGTTCCGGATGAAGCCCGCCGACCTCGGCAAGCCGAGGCTGCGCGGCCGGCTGCACCAGTACGCGTTCTTCGTCGCCGCCGTCTGCGGGATCGTGCTCTGCTCGATCGCATCGAGCCGGCCGGGCATCGCGCCCTTTCTGAGCTGCCTCGTCTACAGCGCCACGGTGTGCGGCCTGTTCGGTACGAGCGCGCTCTACCACCGCCGGGTCTGGAGCGAGCGCGGCTACCAGATCATGCGCCGGCTCGACCACTCGATGATCTTCATCTTCATCGCCGGCACGTACACGCCGTTCTGTGTCCTGCTCTTGCCTCCCGGTAAGGCCACGCTGATGCTGAGCGTCATCTGGGCGGGTGCTCTCGGCGGCGTCACGTTGAAGACGGTATGGCCGCATTTGCCGCGCTGGGCGGGCGCGCCGCTGTATCTGGCCCTCGGTTGGGGCGCCCTCGTGATCCTGCCGGACGTACTGCACCGGGGCGGGGTGACCGACCTGGTGCTGCTGCTGGTCGGTGGGGCGATCTACAGTGCCGGCGCGGTGTTCTACGCTTTGCGCCGGCCCAACCCCTGGCCTGCCGTGTTCGGGCACCACGAGTTCTTCCACGCCTGCACTCTGGTGGCCGCGATCTGCCACCACATCGCGATCTACTTCGCCCTGTACGCGTAATCGGGGCGACCGTCAGACGCGGGCGTCGTAGGACACCCGGGCCGCCAGTACGTCGTCCATGTGCGTCTGCGCCCAGGTCTCCAGCGCGCGGACCAGGCCGAGCAGGCTGCGCCCCAGGACGGTCAGTTCGTAGTCGACGCGCGGCGGCACGACGGCGTGCACCGTACGGCTGATGAGACCGTCCCGCTCCAGGCCACGCAGCGTCTGGGTGAGCATCTTCGGGCTCACACCCTCGATCCGCTTCGCAAGCTCCGTGTACCGCTGCGGACCCTGGGCAAGCGTCACCACGATCAGGACGCTCCAGGTGTCGCCGATCCGGTCGAGGATCTGCCGGCTCGGGCAGTCCTTGGCATAAACACTGATCTCCACCTGGGAACTATCTCTCGGGAGAGTACCGTACTTCAAGGTGCCTACTCTCTGCCGGGAAGTATCGCTGAGCAGGCACGTTTGCATGTGCTGTCAGACAGCACCGACCAAGGAGTTTCCCGATGACCATCGTCGTCACCGGCGCCACCGGCCACTTCGGCCGCCTCGCCATCCAGTCGCTACTCGCCAAGGGCGTGCCGGCCGACCACATCGTGGGGCTCGGCCGGCAGGTCGACAAGATCGCCGATCTCGGCGTGCGGGTGAAGCAGGTCGCTTACGAGGACCTGGCCGGCCTCAAAGCCGCGTTCACCGACGCCGACAAGGTGCTCTTCGTTTCCGGCAGCGAGGTGGGCCAGCGGATCGCGCAGCACCGCAACGTGGTCGAGGCCGCGAAGGAAGCCGGCGTCGGCCTGGTCGTCTACACGAGCGCGCCGAAGGCTGACACCACGGACATGAAGCTCGCCGTCGAGCACCTCGCCACCGAGCGGATGCTCGCCGAGTCCGGCGTGCCCCACGTCATCCTGCGCAACGGCTGGTATCTCGAGAACTACGACGTCGACCAGGCCGTCCGGCACGGCCTGGTCGGCGCGGCCGGCGAGGGCCGGATCAGCGCCGCCACGCGCGCCGACCTGGCGGAGGCCGCGGCGTCGGTGCTGGTCGGCGACGGCCACGCGGGCAAGGTCTACGAGCTGGGCGGCGAGTCGTTCACCATGGCAGAGCTGGCCGCGGAGATCTCCCGGCAAGCCGGCAAGCCGGTCACCTACACCGACCTCGACGAGCAGAAGTACGTCCAGTTCCTGACGAGTGTCGGCCTCCCGGAGCCGTTCGCGGCGACCCTCGCCGACTCGGACCGGGCCGCGTCCCAGGGCGCTCTCTATGTCGACCGCACCGACCTGGAGAACCTGCTCGGCCGCCCGGTCACCCCGCTGTCGGACGCAATCGGGTCCGCGCTGGCCTGACCCGGTGTCGCGTCCGGGAAAGAGAGATCAGTAACCGGGAGGAGGCACGTCGTCGCGGCGGGTCTCCCGGTACTCAGCGGTGTACTGACCGCCGGCGGGCGGGTACGCGCCCGGAGCCCGGGTCTGCCGGGTCACGATCGTGCGCCGGCGGCTGTTCCAGAACCAGAGCGTGAGGATGAGGCCGATCAGGCCGGCCAGCATCAAGATCCAGCCGATCACGTTGATGTCGATACCGCTCACCTGAGCGTTGACGGCGAACGCGAGGATCGCCCCCACCACGATCAGGAAGATGCTTCCGCCGATGCCCATCGGGCCCTCCTAGGTCCTCACCACGTTCCATACGTCGATGCGGATTTACCCCGGCGGCCGATTCCTCAATCGGGCAAGCTGGTCACATGACCGAACGGACCCTCGTACTGCTGCGCCACGCCAAGGCGGAGACGCCGGGCGACCGGGCCGATGTCGATCGGCGACTGACCTCACGAGGCAGGAAAGACGCGAACGCCGCCGGTGCCTGGATGGCCGCCCAGAAACTCCATCCAGACCTGGTTCTCTGCTCGCCGGCCGCGCGTACCCGGCAGACCTGGGAGGGTGTCTCGCTCGGGCTGGGCGACGCCCGGCCCGGCGACACGCCGGAGGTGCGCTACGAGGAGGGACTGTACGACGGCGGCCGCACCGAGATCTTCGATCTGCTGCGCGCCGTACCGGACACGGTCCGCACGGTGCTCGTGGTGGGCCACAATCCCACGATCTCCGATGTGTCCACCATGCTCGTCCCGGACGACGATGACGACGGCCGGCAGATCGGCCTCAAGACCGCCGGGCTGGCCGTGCACCGCTCCGACCGCCCATGGTCGGCGACCGAGCCGGGCTCGATGCCTCTGGTGGAGCGGCACACCGCCCGGGGCTGACCGCTCAGAACGCGTCCTCCGACACGTCCATGAGGTCGAGGGTGGTGTTCTCGATGATGCGGCGATCGGCACCCACCCGGGGCAGCACCTCGCGGGCAAAGAACCGCGCCGCCGCGATCTTGCCCTCGTAGAAGTGCTTGTCCGCGGCCGAGACCTCGCCGCCGAGCGCCCTCAGAGCGACCTCGGCCTGGCGCAGCAGCAGCCAGGCGAGGACCACGTCGCCGATCGCGAGCAGGATCCGGCGTGAGCTCAGGCCCACCTTGTACAGCTCGCGGGCCTCACCGCCCTGCACCGCGGCAAGCCAGCCCATCGCCGTGCCGAGGATCTGCTGCAGCTCGCCGAGCGCCTTGCCGAGCGCCAGCCGCTCCTCCTTGAGTCGGCCGTTGCCGGCCTCGCTCTCGACGAACGCCTGCATTTCGCCGGCCAGCGTGGCGAGGGCCCGGCCCTGATCCTTCACGATCTTGCGAAAGATCAGGTCGAGGCTCTGGATCGCGGTGGTGCCCTCGTACAGGGTGTCGATCTTCGCGTCTCGCACGTACTGCTCGAGCGGGTAGTCCTGCAGGAAGCCGGAGCCGCCGAAGGTCTGCAGCGCCTCGTGCCCGAGCAGCTCGTACGCCCGCTCGGAGCCGACGCCCTTGACCAGCGGAAGCAGCAGGTCGTTGACCTTCGCGGCGGCCTTGGCGGCCTTCTCGTCGCCGGCCGCCTGCGCGATGGCGACCCGGTCCTGCCAGGTGCCGGTGTAGATGACCAGGGCACGCAGCGCCTCGGTGTACGACTTCTGCAGCATGAGCGAGCGCCGCACGTCGGGGTGGTGCGTGATGGCGACCCGTGGTGCCGCCTTGTTGTCGTTCTGCACGAGGTCGGCGCCCTGGACGCGGTTCTTCGCGTACTCCAGCGCGTTCAGGTAGCCGGTGGACAGCGTGGCGATGGCCTTCGTACCGACCATCATCCGGGCGTACTCAATGATCATGAACATCTGCCGGATGCCCTCGTGCACATCGCCGAGCAGCCAGCCCTGGGCGGGCGTGCCGTTCTCGCCGAAGGTCATCTCGCAGGTGTTGGAGACCTTGATGCCCATCTTGTGCTCGACGTTGGTGGCGTAGACGCCGTTGCGCTCGCCGAGCTCGCCGGTCTCGGGATCGAAGTGGTACTTCGGCACGATGAACAGCGACAGGCCCTTGGTGCCCGGGCCGCCGGCGCCCTCGACGCCGACCGGCCGGGCCAGCACGTAGTGGATGATGTTCTCGGTCAGGTCGTGCTCGCCGGAGGTGATGAAACGCTTGACGCCCTCGATGTGCCACGAGCCGTCCGGCTGCGGGATCGCCCGGGTGCGGCCCGCGCCGACGTCCGAACCCGCGTCCGGCTCGGTGAGCACCATCGTCGAACCCCACTGCTTGTCGACGAAGAGCTTCGCCCACTTCTTCTGCTCCTCGGTGCCCTCCTGATGGACGACGTGCGCGAAGGAAGGGCCGGAGGCGTACATCCAGAGCGGGGCGTTGGCACCCAGCACCTGCTCGGCGATCGCCCACCACAGCGACCGGGGTGCCAGCGTGCCACCCAGCTCGGCGGGCAGGTCGAGGCGCCAGAACTCGGCGGCCGTCCACTGCTCGAACGACTTCTTGAACGACTCGGGCAGCGGCGCGGTGTGTGTCACGGGGTCGAAGACGGGCGGGTTCCGGTCCGCATCGGTGTAGCTGGCCGCCAGGTCCTCCGTCGCCAGGCGGTTCACCTCGGCCAGCACGTCGCGGGCGGTGTCCGCGTCGATCTCGTCGAACGGCGCCCGGCCGAACGCCTGATCAGCCTCGAAGACCTCGAACAGGTTGAACTGGAGGTCTCGCAGGTTGCTCTTGTAGTGAGTCATGGTGCCGGCCCCGCTTCCCGAACGACGCGCGTTTGGAGTTACCCGTCGGTAACTCCCACTGTATTACCCATCGGTAGGCACCGACAAGTCGCCAGCTTTCCGGTGCCGGCCCACCCGAGCTGAGGGGTCTGTCCGTCGGATCGCACATCAAACGCCTCCGATCGGGTGGCAAGCAGGACAGCCGTTCGGCTATTTGCGTCCTCCCATGCGGGAGCCACGTATCGAGGTGTTCCGCGGCTCGTTGCAACCGATAGACACGAAGATTCGCCTTCGCCGTAGTCGCCAAGGGGGCGCCATGTTCGCCACGATCAAGAGCCTCATCCCGGAGCCTCGCCAGGCGGATCAGCCACGCCATTACGTCGGGCGGCACCGCCGGCCGGAGCCCGCTCACCCGGTACCGGTCTCGCCGGCTTCGATCGTGCCGGCGCCGGCCGAGGAGGAGCCCGACGAGGAGACCGCAGGCCACGATCTCACCGCCGCCTAGCTGCCGGCGGCACCGACCTCCCAGCTCGGCATGGGTACGGTGGCGCCGTCGTCCGGCCCGCCGTACTCCAGCAGCACCAGGGCGATGTCGTCCTCGAGCCGGCCGTGCACCCAGTCGATGAGGGCCGTCTCGAGGGACGCCAGGCCGTCGCCCACCGTGCCGTGGCCGAGAAGCCGCCAGGCCCGGTCGGCGGTGGGAAAGAACTCGCCGTCCCGGCGCGCCTCACCCAGACCGTCGGTGAACAGCAGCAGGCGGTCGCCGGGCTCCAGCCGCTCGACGCGCGCCTTCACCTCCGGCATGAAGCCCAGCGGAGGCGCCGGCGCGGGCGGCTCGAGCGGGATGACCTCCCCCCGGCGCAGCAGCAGCGGCGCCGGATGTCCACAGTTGACGATGGTCAGCGTGCCGCCACGCTCCTCGACCAGCGCCGCGGTCACGAAGTCCTCGTCCCCGACGCTACGGGCGACCGCCCGGTCCAGATCGGTCACCATCGCCTTGAGATCCGCCCGCTCGTACGCGACGTGCCGGTACGATCCCAGCACGATGCTCGCCAGCCGGACGGCGTCCAGACCCTTGCCCCGGACGTCCCCGATGATGATCCGCACGCCGTAGGGCGTGTCCAGGGCCTCGTAGAGGTCCCCGCCGATGTCCGCCGCGGCCGTCGCGGAGATGTACCGGCCGGCCACGGCGAGCGCGCCGACCTGGGGTCCCACCGGCCGGAGCACCGCCTCCTGGGTGACCGCGGCGAGCCGTTGCAGCTCGGCGATCTGGTCCGCCTGCCACTGCCGGATCGTCGCCACCGTGGCGGCGATGCCGGTGGCCAGGATGATTCCGACGATGTTGACCATTTCGGCGACACCGACGTCCGTGGGATCGGCGGTGACGAACACGATCCCGACGGTCGTTGCCAGCACGCCGGTGGCCAGCACGGTCTGCCAGGAGGCGAAGACGGCGGCGAGGAACGGAACGGCCGCGACCAGGCCGACGAAGTGGGCGTACCGACCGTCGGCGATCTCCACGGCGGACACCACGGCGAGCAGCATGAGGGCCGCGCCGAGGCCGACGCGGGATCCGGGGCTGAGCGGGCGACGGCCCGCCGGGGAAGTAGGCATGGTTACGCCGAACAGCATGCCCGATGGAAGCGATTCACTGCATCAACTTGACCCGTAGGCTGAGACGGTTCTGGCCGCCCGGCCACCGGCGGCGGCGGCCGTGGTGACACGATGTCGGCGTGGCAGACGATCTGCGTGATCGCCTCCGATCCGGGTTCCGCTGGACCGATCCGGGGCCGGGCAGCGACTACGTGGTCAGCGATCGCTCCGGCTGGTGGCGCGACCCGGTGATCCTCACCGGTCTGGGCGATGCCCTCGCCGCACTGTTCCGGGCCGAGCGACCGACCGTGGTGGTGTCCCCCGAGGTCACCGGGTTCCTGGTCGGTCCCCTGGTGGCCCGGGCGCTCGGCGTCGGCTTCGTGGAGGCGTACCGGGCCGGCGCCCGGCGCGCCATCGCGGAACCGATGATCTGGGCCGACGTGCCGGCCGACCATCGCGGCGAGCGCCGGCGCCTCGGTATACGCCGTGCGCTGCTCACCCCGGCCGACCGGGTGCTCGTGGTGGACGACTGGGCGGCGACCGGCGCGCAGGCACGAGCGCTGCGTGGGCTTTTCGGCGCCGGTTACGCCGGCACGGCGGTCATCGTCGACGAGTGCCCGCCCGCGGTCAGCGCCGAGCTGACCATCCGCGGCCTGCTCACCGGCGCGGACCTGGAAAATCCTTGAGCGCTCCCCGGCTGGGCCGCCACCCGGTCGCGGTGTACTCGGCGACACCGCGCCGGACGTACGGGTCGCCGGCGATCAGCTCCCGGGCCTCTGCCTCGTCGTCGACGTTGAGCAGCACCACCCCGCCGACCGGCGGATCCTGCCGGCCGGCCGCGACCAGCAGGCCGCGCTGCTCCAGCGTGTCCAGATAGGCCAGATGCTCGTCGCGTACCTTGTCGACGTCGTCGAGCGACGCCAGGTACTTCGAGATCATCAGGTACACGTGATGTTCCTCTCACGAACGTACGCCTGGGGCCGACTCAGGAGGTCGGCCAGGTACGGAAGTTCTTCGCGGAGCGGCTCGGAGTCGGCCCACGCTGGCCCTGGTAACGAGATCCGTAGACGGCGGATCCGTACGGGTGCTCCGCAGGACTGGACAGGCGGAAGATGCAGAGTTGCCCGATCTTCATGCCCGGCCACAACTTGATCGGCAAGTTGGCCACGTTGGACAGTTCCAGCGTGACGTGGCCGGAGAATCCCGGATCGATGAAACCCGCGGTGGAGTGCGTGAGCAGGCCGAGGCGGCCGAGGCTGCTCTTACCCTCGAGACGGCCGGCGAGCTGGTCGCCGAGCGTGATCACCTCGAGGGTAGAGGCCAGCACGAACTCGCCCGGATGCAGGACGAACGCCTCGCCGTCGGCGACCTCGACCAGCGCGGTGAGATCGTCCTGCTGCTCGGCCGGGTCGATGTGGGTGTACAGGTGGTTGTTGAACACCCGGAAGTAGCGGTCCAGCCGGACGTCGATGCTGGACGGCTGCATGAGCGCCGGCTCGAACGGCTCCAGGGCGAGATCGCCCGACTTGATCTCGGAGACCAGGTCGCGGTCGGAGAGCAGCATCGCAACACCATACCCAAGCTGCTGCTTTCGGCGGATTTCGGTGTTCATTCGAACATCTGTTCGATAGGATCACGCCATGGCTTCCTGGTCCGATTTCGTCGCCGCCGAGCCGTCGCTCGCGGCGAGCATCCGTGCGCTCCTGCAGCAGTACGGGCCCGGCATGGGCTACCTGGCGACCGTACGCGCCGACGGCGGTCCCCGGGTCCATCCCGTGTCGCCCGTCATCACCGACGAGGGGCTGTACTGCTTCGTCGTCGACTCGCCGAAGCGCCGCGATCTGGAACGCGACGGCCGGTACGCGCTGCACTCCTATCCACCCGAGGAGAACGACGACGAGGCGTACCTGACCGGCCGGGCCGTCCGCGTGCAGGACCCGGTCGTCATCGCCCGCCTCGCCGGCGCCCTGCGCGCGTCCCCCGAGGTCGACTGGCGGCTGTACGAGCTCCTGATCGACACCGCCACCCTGCGCCGCCACGGCCCCGGCGGCGCGCTACCCCTGGCCGCATCCCCTGCGGTGTCACCCTTCGCCCGCACGTGGCGCAGCGAGTTATCGCGCCCGCTGGCCGTCGCAAGTTGAGTCGGGGCGGTCCCGCCACCCGGCCCGGCGATCGGGTACAGTGGGGCCGCCTGCGGGTGTAGTTCAATGGCAGAACATCAGCTTCCCAAGCTGACAGTGCGGGTTCGATTCCCGTCACCCGCTCCAC
>Ga0081539_10003671_pt1 | contig 18426 bp, 20 predicted proteins | sample TabmetS4T2R2_FD_71023 | JGI IMG/M metagenome (GOLD analysis project Ga0081539, IMG submission 71023) | Tabebuia heterophylla rhizosphere microbial communities from the University of Puerto Rico - S4T2R2 | ecosystem: Host-associated > Plants > Roots > Rhizosphere ...
CCTTTCTCGGCGAAGACCTTGTGGGAGTGCTCCCGCCGCGCGGAGGCGCGCTGGGGGCGGCGGCACGGGTTTCGTGCGCCCTCCGAGGGGCCCTGGCCCCCCGGCGTCGGGATGGCGAGCCAGATCTGGTACGGCGCGGGCGGCCCGCCGTCGTACGCGTGGGTGCGCGTCGGCTCCGACGGACGCGCGGTCGTCGTCACGGCGATGCAGGACATCGGTACCGGAACGCGGACCGCGATGGCGCAGATCGCGGCCGAGGAGCTCGGGCTGCCGCTCGAGCGCGTCGACGTCCAGATCGGCGATTCGGCGCGCGGGCCGTACGCGGTCGTCTCCGGCGGCTCGTCGACGCTGCCCTCGATGGGGCCGGCCGTGCGCGCCGCGGCCGCCGACGCCGCGCGGCAGATCGTCGAGATCGCTGCGCAGCGCTACCACCTCGAGGAGCGCGTGCTCTCCCTGCGAGACGGCAACGTCGTCTCGGCCGACGGCGGCTCCTGGCCGCTCGAGGAGGTGACCGGCCTGCTCCAGGACGCGCAGATCCTCGGCAAGGGCGCGCGCGGCCCGAACCCGACCGGGATGCGCGTCCTGACTTACGGCATCCAGGTCGCGGAGGTCGCCGTCGACGTCGAGACCGGCGAGGTGCGGGTCGAGCGGATCGCTGCGATCCACGACGTCGGCCGGGTGATCAACCCGCTCGGCGCGCGGAGCCAGATCGAGGGCGGGATCGTCCAGGGGCTCGGGCACACGCTCACCGAGACGCGGCTGCTCGACCCGGCCACCGGCAACGTCCTGACGCAGACCCTCGACGCTTACCGGCTGCCGACGATCGCGGACGTGCCCGAGCTGGTCACCGACCTCGTCGACGTGCCCGACGAGCATCTGACGAACCTCGGCTCGAAGGGCCTCGGCGAGCCGCCGATCATCCCGACGGCCGCGGCGATCGCGAACGCGATCCGCGACGCGACGGGCGCCGACGTCCGCTCGCTGCCGATCACGCGCGACGAGCTGTTGCGCGCGCTCGACGAGGCCGCGTCGCGGCGCCGCGAGCGAGAGCAGGTTGGAGCTCCTCCGGCCTGAGTCGACCGAGGCCGCGGTGGCGGCGCTCGGCAACGGCTCGGTGGCGCTCGCCGGAGGCACGGAAGTCGTCCCGCTCCTCCGCGACGGGCTGCTCCGGGCCGAGCGGCTCATCGACCTCCGCGCCGTCGTCCCGCGAGGCGTGGACGGAACGCGGATCGGCGCAGGGACGACGCTCGCCGAGCTCGAGGTCGACCCGCAGATCCCGGAGGCGCTGCGCGAAGCCTGCCGCCTGGCCGCGTCGCCGCAGCTTCGCTCGATGGGCACGATCGGCGGCAACCTCCTCCAGGCGACCCGCTGCTGGTATTGGCGACTGCGATTCCCGTGCTACCTCCACGGCGGCGACCGCTGTCACGCGCGCGAGGGCGAGCACCGCGAGCACGCGATCTTCGGGAACGAGCGGTGCATGTCGGCGCACCCGTCGGACGTCGCCGCCGCTCTCCTCGCTTTGGGCGCGCGCTTGCGGACCGATCGGCGGGAGCTGGGCGTCGCCGAGCTCTACCGGCTCCCGACCGACGACGACCGCGACGTCGTGGCGCTCGAGCCCGACGAGCTGATCCTGTCACTCGACGTCCCGACTCCGGACGCGAGCGTCTACCTGAAGGCGATGGACCGGCGGCGCTGGTCGTTCCCGCTCGTCGGCGTCGCGGCGGCGCGTGCCGGCGACACGATCCGCTTCGGGCTCGCCGGCGTCGCGCCGATTCCGTGGGCGATCTCGTCGGCCGCCGACCTCGACGCGGCCACCCCGCTCCCGGCCACGGAGTACAAGCTGCGCATCGCGCGCGCGCTCGTCCGGCGGGCGTTTGCGCGGCTCCAGTGACCGGGTAGGACCTCGCCCCATGCGTCGCCTCGCTCTCCTCGCTGTCGCGTGCCTAGCCGCGACGACTGGGCTCGTCTTCGGGAGCGCTCGAGCCCAGAGCGACGGCGCGGTTGCGCACCGCGCGCCGGCCTCGCCGCGCCCGCCGGCTGCGGTCGCGTGTGCCCTTCCGACCGCCTACCGCAGCGCCTTCCAGGCCGCGGCCCGCGCGACCGGGCTGCCGGTCGAGATGCTGCTCGCCGTCGGCGAGGTCGAGTCGCGCCTGAAGCAGCGGGCACGGTCGGCGGCGGGTGCGGAGGGCGTCCTCCAGGTGCTCCCGTCGACGGCGAGGGCGCTCCGGCTCGATCCCACTCGCGCGCGGGAGAACGTGCTCGCCGGCGCCGTCTACCTGCGCAGCCTACTCAGGCGGTTCGACTCGGTCGACGTCGCGCTCGCGGCCTACAACGCGGGGCCGACGGCGGTCGAGCGAGCCGGCGGGGCGCCGTCGGGGCAGTCGCTGACGTACGTCGCGAACGTCACCGCGCGCTGGCGCGGGCTCCTCCGCTGCCGGTAGCGGCCGTCGTCCTGGCCGCCGGCGCGGCGACCCGCTTCGGCTCGCCGAAGCAGCGGCTGCTGCTCGAGCCCGTGCTCGAGCGCGTCCGCGCGAGCGGCGTGGAGGACGTCGTCGTCGTCCTAGGTGCGTACGAGGTCGAGGCCTCCGAGACCGTCATCCGATGTCCCGACTGGGAGCGAGGGCCCGGCGCGTCGCTCCGTTGCGGGCTCGCGGCGCTCGGCGCGGAGGTCGAGGCTGCGGTCGTCCTCCTCGCCGACGGCCCGGATCTGGCCCCTGCGGCGATCGACCGCTTGATCGCGGTGTGGCGAGGAGAGCCGGTCTTGGCCGCCAGCTACGGCGGAGTCCGCGGCCACCCGGTGCTGCTCGCACGTGCGGCGTGGCCACAGGTACCGGACGAGGGAGCGCGCGCTCTTGGCGCCGTCCTCGTCCCCTGCGACGATCTCGGCTCGCCAGGAGACGTCGACGTTCCCGATGACCTACCCGAATGGCTGAGGCCGCCGCCGGACGAGCGCTGACCGCCGCGCCGTCCTCGCTGCTCGCCGGCGCGAGGCTCGGCCGGAAGCTGACCGTCGAGGAGGCCGCGCGGCGCGCCGGGCTTACCGTCGAGGAGGTCGAGTGGCTGGAGCAGGGCCGCGTCTACCGCTTCCGCACGACTGACGAGGCGCTCGCGACGGCGGTCGTCTACGCGACGGGCCTCGACGTCACGCACCACGAGGCGCGCAAGCTGACGGGGCTTCCGGTTCCCCGCCTGTCGCCGAGCGTGAACCGGCTCGCGCGCGCCGCCGCGATCGGCGCCGCCGGCGTGGCGATCGTGACGCTTCTAGCCGTCGTCCTCCTTCCCGGCGTCGACCAAAGCTCGAGCCCCTCGGACGCGCAGAAGCAGTCCGGGCCGCGCCTCCCTCCCCCGTGGCACGTCGACGTCGACGTCCTGAACGGCTCGGGCGACATCAACTTCACGCGCCAGGTCGCCTCGCGGATCGGCGCGATCGGCTACCGGATCCACCACGTCGGCCGCGCGAACCGGTTCGACTACCCGCGCACAGCCGTCTACTACGAACCCGGCGGTCAGCCCCTGGCGGTGCGCCTAGCGCGCCAGATCGGCGTCGTGACGATGCCGCTCCCGAACGGAAAGAACCCGCGCCGCCTGGTCGTCATCGTCGGCCCCCACAAGGGCCCCGCGTAACGCCGCGTCCACAGCCTGTCTCTAGCGGCCCGCCGCCGTGACACTCCCGTGACAGCGGCTGCCACCGCAACCGAACTGCCACGCCGCCGGAACCCGCGCGCCAACCCGCTCGCCAACCCTGTGGAGCGTTTGCGCCCCTTCCTCATGAGTGGCTGCCACCGGGATCCGGCGCGCGGAGACGGGTCCGCAGCTGCGCCGTCGAACCGCCAGCAAGCGCGAGCCTAGAGCAGCGGCGTCCGCAGCTGCATGAGCCGCTGCTTGAGCTGCGGCGGCATCTCCTCGACCGCCGCCTGGCGCACGAAGCGCCGCAGCTCGACCTCGAACCGGTACCGCTTCGCGCAGTACGCGCAGCGCTCGAGGTGGGCGTTCGCCTCGGCGATCTCCGCGTCGCTCAAGGAGCCGTCGAGGTAGGGCTGCATCGCCTCCTCGCACTTCGCGCACGGGTCGATCGCGAAGCCGCTCATGTCGCCGCCACCGCCTCGTCCGCGAGCTGGGTCTTCAGGATCCGCCGGCCGCGGTGGAGCCTCGACATGACCGTCCCGATCGGGATGTCCAGGATCTGGGCGGCGTCCGCATAGCTGAAGTCGCCGATGTCGACGAGGACGAGCACGTCGCGGAAGTTGTGCGGCACCGCCGACAGCGCCGCGACCACGTTGTCCTGCGAGAGCCGCTCGACGACGCGCTCCTCGTCGGGCGACTCGTTGCCGACCGACGCCTCGAGCTTGTTGTAGAGGAAGTAGTCGCCCTCTTCGAGCGGCTGGCTGTCGGGTGTGCGCTGGATCTTGCGACCGCGGTCGATGTTCAGGTTGGTCAGGATCCGCAGGAGCCACGCGCGAAGGTTCGTCCCCGGACTGAACGAGCGCCAGCTGCGGAAGGCGCGTGCGTACGTCTCCTGCATCAGGTCCTCGGCCTCCTCGCGCGAGCCGACGAGGTGCCGGGCCACGCGATAGACCTGATCTGAGAGAGCAAGCGCATCTTCCTCGAAACGGACGCGGTCGCGAGCCTCCGTCGCCAACCGCCGGGCATCGGTCTCTTGCGAGGTTTCGCTCACCCGAGCCACCCTAGCAAGCAGTTGTTGGGGTCTTGGAACGCTCCTCGCGGTGACGCTATTCCTCGTTTAGCACGCGCCCGGGGACGGTATGCGCAAGATCGTGGAAGGCTACGAAGTGATCACGAGCGATGAGCACAAAGCCGGTCGCGTCGTCGGGACGCGCGGCGAGTACCTGATCGTCGAGCACGGCACGCTGCGGAAGTCGCGCCATCTTCTCCCCCGCGTCTTCGCGGAGGCGGACGACTCGGCGCACGTCGTCCGCGCCACGATCACGAAGGACGTTCTCGAGGACTCGCCCAAGCTCGACGGCGACGAGGTCGACGAGCGCGAGGTGGCAGCACACTACGGTCTCGCCGCCGGCTTCGACGAGCCCGAGACGGAGGGCTACGGCGAGGTGCTACCGGACGATCCCGGGCTGAGCGCGGAGCAGGAAGAGCTGAACCTCGGGCTCAGGACCGCGGAGCAGCAGCGGCTCGACGTCCTCGAAGGCCGCGACACCGAGGCGCACGAGCCACCGTCGCCGGGTCTCCTCGGCGAGCACAAGAAGCGCCGCTAGACGGGCTGCGCCTCGTAGAACCCCGCGCGCCCGAGCGCGCCGAGCAGCGCGTCGCGACTCGTCCGCTCGTCGTCCCACGACAGGGTGAGCTGGCCGAGCAGGTTCGCGTTCGCGTACTCGAGCCCGTCGTGGCCCTGAAGCGCCGCCGCGAGCCGCTGGACGCACCGCTCGCAGCGGACGCCGGTGAGCTGGATCGTCTCGGAGCGCTCCATCACGGCGAGGATACCGTCCGCTCCACGAGCTCCTCGCAGACGGCGTCGAGCCCGCGCTCACGGCCCGTCTCGAGCTGCCACGTCGCTTCGGGCTCGCCGAGCGCGTCGAGCTCGGCCGGCGTTCCGACCAGCTCCCGCAGCTCGTCCCACAGCTCCCACGCCGGCACCAGGCGGTCGCCCTCGGGATGGATCAGCTCCGCCTCCATCCCATATCGCAGCGCCGACCAGCGGTTCTGGAGGTAGTCGCCTCGCCGCTCGGGCTCGTACGGGGTCGGCTCCTGCTCGAGGACGGCCGCGACGAGTGCCTGGAAGAGCGCGACGAACGCCGCCGTCCGCTCGACCGCCGTCGGCTGGTCCGGCATCCGCAGCTCGATCGTCCCGAGCCGCGGGTGCGGCCGCACGTCCCACCAGATCTGCGTGTACTCGGCGAGCAGGCCGAGCCGGACGAAACGCTCGACCCAGGCCTCCCACTCGCCGTACGAGCGGAACGCCGGCGGCGCGCCGCCGCGCGGCAGCTCGGCGAGCGCGACCGCGCGGTTCGACATCAGGCCCGTCTCGATTCCGGCGAGGTACGGCGAGTTGACAGAGAGCGCGAGGACGAGCGGGAGCCACTGCAGGATCCCCTCGAGCGCTTGGAAGCACGCGTCGGCGGACGGGACGCCGACGTGCCCGTGGAGGCCGCTCACGCCCTGACGCCGAGCGGACTTCCCGATCCGCTCGATCATCTCCTCGTAGCGCGTCTCGGCCACGATCGGCAGCGACTCGGGCCGCGCGACCGGGTGCATCCCGGCTGCGGCGATCCGCAGGCCGTTCGCGCGCGCGATCGCGTCGGCGGCGGCGCGCAGCCGGCGGAGCGCGTCGAGGGCCTCGGCCGGGCTCGCGCACACGTTCGTGTTGAGCTCGACGACGGACGCGTGCAGCTCGGTCTTGAGCGTGCCCGGGAGCTCGAGCCCCTCGGCACCGCGCACGAGCACGTCGACGGCGCCGACGGGCATGAGCGTCTCGGCGTCGAGGATCATCACCTCCTCCTCCACCCCGAGCGAGAACGGCGCGCTCTCGCCGAAGTGCTGCTCGATCAACGGCCCTTGATGCCGTGGACGGGCCGGCCGGCGGCTTCCCACGCGTAGTAGGACGCGCTCGGCCCGAACGGCTCCTCGTACCCGACCACACGCGGGTTCCGCCCGACCTCCATCGCCCGCTGCGCGTGCCAGAGCAGGTTCGGGTCGTCGCGCTCCTGCCAGACGAGGATCAGGTGCGCGGCGGTCATGAACTCGGCGACGAACGAGCAGCCGTCCGCGGGGCACGGGAACGGGTCGGTGCGCACGCAGAACCAGCCTTCGTGGCCGGATTCGTCGTCGCCGGTCCAGAGCTCCTCCTCCTCGGCGAGCTCCGGCTCGGAGAAGACGATGCTCCCGCGCTCCGGCTCCACGCGAGCAAGGGTAACGTCGGGCCGTGCCTCGCCGGATCAACGTCGTGGGAACGAGCGGGAACGGCAAGACGACGTTCTCGCGGGCGCTCGCCGCGCGTCTCGGCGTGCCGTACGTCGAGCTCGACGCCCTCAACCACGGGCCGAACTGGACCGAGGCGAGCGACGAGGAGTTCCGGCGGCGAGTCGCCGCGGCGATCGACGGCCGCGACGGCTGGGTCGTCGACGGCAACTACGGGCGGAAGATCGGCGACCTCGTCTGGCGGCAGGCGGACACCGTCGTTTGGCTCGACCAGCCGCTCCCGCTTGTCCTGTGGCGCCTCGCGCTTCGAACGGTCGGCCGCATCGTCCGCCACGAGGAGCTCTGGAACGGCAACCGCGAGAGCTGGCGCGGCGCGTTCTGGGGCCGCGACTCGCTCTTCGCGTGGACGCTCCGCGCCCACTTCAAGAACCGCCGCGTGCTGCCCGACCAGCTCGGGGGGGTCGACGGCCTCCGCGTCGTCCGCCTCCGCAGCCGCCGTGCGGTCGAGGAGTTCCTAGAAGAGATCGGAGCCGGAGGTCCCGGGCAGGCGGTCGGGACCCCCGGCTCGTAGCTTCCGCGGGCAGCGCTGGCGTGCGCCCGGCCGGAAGCAGGCCCCCAGGGGATGGGGCCAGTCAGGGCGGCTATCTGGCAGAGGTCGGCTGCCGCCCGAGCTCGACGTTGACGGTCATCTTCTTTGTTCCGCGGTAGATCTCCAGTCGGATTGAGTCTCCAGGCTTCTTCGCTGCGATCAGGTCGCGCAGCCGCTCGAGCGAGCCGACCGTCTGGCCGTCGGCCCTCACGATCAGGTCGCCTCCGACGAGCCAGCTCTCGCCGGCGACGACGACGGACGTCGTGCCGCCCTTGAGGCCGGCCTTGTCGGCGCCGCTGCCGCCCTTGACGGACTGCACGAGCACACCGTGGTCGACGGGGAAGTGGAAGAGCGATGCGACGCTCGCGTCGATCGGGAGCCCGATGATGCCGAGCGACGCATGCTCCACCTTGCCGTTCGAGATCAGCTGAGCGGCGACGGTCCGGACGGTGTTGATCGGGATCGCGAAGCCGACGCCCACGTTGCCGCCGCTCGTCCCGCCGGTCTGAATCTGCGAGTTGACGCCGATCACCTCGCCCTCGGTGTCGATCAGCGGGCCGCCCGAGTTCCCGTGGTTGATCGCCGCGTCGGTCTGGATGACGTGGTCGATCGGATACGCGTTCGGGGCCTGCACCTCGCGCTGGAGGGCGCTCACGATCCCGGCGGTGACCGAGCGGTCGAGGCCGAAGGGGTTGCCGATCGCGACGACCGAGTCGCCGACGCGCACCGTGTCGGAGTTTCCGAGCCCGAGCGGGGTGAGGGCGCGCGCCTTCGCGTCGACCTTCAGCACCGCGATGTCGGTCGAGGGGTCCGTTCCGACGACGCGCGCCCGCATCGAGTCGTGGTTCGAGAAGCTCACCTGGATCGTCTTCGCGCCCTGGACGACGTGGTAGTTCGTGACGATGTGGCCGGCCTTGTCCCAGACGAACCCGGAGCCGAGCGCACGCTGCGTCTCCTGCTGCTCGAAGCCGGGGATCGGGAAGCCGAACGGGTCGGTCGGGTTGACGTCGACGACGCTCGTCGTCGAGACCTGGACGACCCCCGGCGCGGCGCGGTTGTAGATCTCGTTGATCGAGAGCGCGTGGCCCTTGACGAAGCTGGCGGGGGAGCTGGACGAGCTCGACACGACCTCGCGGACGGTGGTCGTGTGGCCGTCGAGGCCGTGGAAGAGGGCAACTCCGCCGAGCACGACGGCGCCGCCCACGACTGCGGCACCGACGAGCTCGGCGGTGCGCCTGAGGATGCTGCTGGAGCCCATCTGCCTGTTTTCTACCGGGCCTTGGCTTAAACCGCGGTTGCGGGCGATTAAGGCTCCTTAGCGGGTGTGTTAAGCGGAGGTTGCGCGGCGCAGGCTCGCGAGCAAGAGTGCCGGGGTGAGCTTCGACTACGAGCTCGTCGTTATCGGCAGCGGGCCTGCGGGGCAGAAGGCTGCGATCCAGGCGGCGAAGCTGCGGAAGAAGGTCGCGCTCGTCGAGCGACGGGCGGTGGTCGGCGGCAACTGCGTCAACGTCGGGACGATCCCGTCGAAGACGATCCGCGAGGCCATCGTCTACCTCACCGGAATCGGCCAGCGGGCGATCTACGGCGAGGACTACCGGCTCAAGGACGAGATCTCGATCTCCGACCTCGCTGCGCGCACGCGTTACGTCGTCGAGCGCGAGCGGAAGGTGATCCGCGACCAGCTGCTGCGGAACCACGTCGCTCTGCTCGACGGCTCCGCCTCGTTCGTCGACGACCACACGATCGCGGTCGACGGGAAGGCCGTGACCGCGGAGAAGATCGTCATCGCGACGGGATCGCAGCCGGCGCACCAGGAAGGGATCGCGTTCAACTCGCGCACCATCCTCGACTCCGACGACGTCGTCCTGCGCCTCGAGCGGATCCCGAGCACGCTGCTGATCGTCGGCGCGGGCGTGATCGGCGTCGAGTTCGCGTCGATGTTCGCCGCGCTCGGGACGAAGGTCACGATCGTCGACGGGCGCCGCGAGATGCTCGAGTTCTGCGACGAGGAGATCGTCGAGGCGCTCCGCTACCACCTGCGCGACCTGAACGTGATCTTCCGCTTCGGCGAGGTCGTCACGCGGGTCGACGAGCACGAGAGCGGAACGCTCACGACGCTCGCGAGCGGGAAGCGCATCCCCGCGGAGGCCGTGTTCTACTCGGCCGGGCGGCAGGGCGCGACGGCCGACCTCGCCCTCGAGAACGCCGGCCTCGAGGCGGACAAGCGCGGGCGAATCGCCGTGGACGAGCGCTACCGGACGGCCGTCCCGCACATCTACGCCGCCGGCGACGTGATCGGCTTCCCGAGCCTCGCCGCGACCTCGGCCGAGCAGGGCCGGCTCGCCTCCGCGGACGCCTTCGGGATCCCCGTCACGACGATCCCGGAGCTGCTGCCGATCGGGATCTACTCGATTCCCGAGATCAGCTTCGTCGGCAAGACCGAGGCGGAGCTGACCGAGGCGTCGATCCCGTACGAGGTCGGCGTCTCGCACTACCGCGAGCTCGCGCGCGGGCACATCCTCGGCGAGACGCACGGGCTCGTGAAGCTCCTCGTCTCGCAGGACGAGCGGACGCTCCTCGGCGTCCACGCGTTCGGGACCGGCGCGACCGAGGTCGTCCACATCGGCCAAGCGGTGATGGGCCTCGGCGGAACGGTCGACTACCTGGTCGAGACCGTGTTCAACTACCCGACGCTCGCGGAGGCCTACAAGGTCGCCGCGCTCGACGCCGCGAACAAGCTTCGCGAGGTGAGCGCGCTCTCGACCTGAGCTCAGATGGTTCCGGGGCCGTTCATGTCCGCGCTCTTGTCGTGGGTCACGTTCTGCACGAGGCCGAGGAAGAACGGCTCGGAAAACCCGGCCGCGAAGGCGAGGAGCGTTCGCCCCGGGGACTGCGCCGCGTTGCCGCCGCCGACCTCGATGATGCCGCTCTCCACGATCAGGAGCACGACCAACCCCGATGTCGCGCCCACGAGCGGCTGCACGCCGTTAGTCACGACGAACGCGCGCAGGTCGTCGAGCTCGAAGAGCTTGTCGCGAAGCTTGATGAAGCCTGCGAGCATGCTCCCGACGGCGCCCGCAAGAGCCGCGACGAGCGCATCCTTCCAGCTCGCGCCCTGGTCGACGTCGAGCGCCGCGATCAGGACGGCGATCAGCGTCAGAAGGGCCGGCGCGACGTAGAGCATCGAACGCTTCTTGACTGCCGCCTTCGCGCGCCGCTCGCGGCCGGCTTCCGCACGCTTCCCGTAGAGGAATCCGAGCCGGCGAGCCGCACGCGCACAGGCGTCGGGCGTAGCGCCGTTCCGGAGCTCCTCTCGCAGATCGGACAGCTCGTCGGGGCCAAAATGCGTCGTCCACCGGTGCCAGGCGTCGTCGCGGGTGTCGCGCACAGCCTCCCGGTCCAGCAGCATCGACAGGTACGCCTGGTTCTCGATCAGGAGGAGCGCCTGCTTGAGCGCCGTGTACAGCTCCCACGCGTCGTCTTCGTCGAGCTCGTCCGCCGACCGCCCGTCGAGGAGCCGACAGAGTTCCGCCTTCGCCAGGTCACAGGTGCCGGCCGCGCTGTTCTCGGAGATCGCGAGGAGCCGACGTGCCTCGCCGATGACCTGGTCCACGTAGGCAAGCGCCTTCGTCAGCTCGGCGTTCTTGCGTGTCTTCCGAGTCCAGCGGTTCGCTGCGAGGAGCTCCTCGCAGCGCTCGGCGAGCGACGGCTGAGCCGAGACTCGTGTCATTCGATACCAAGATAGACCGTTCGCTCCCGATGTCAACGGAATCGGGCACGGTTAGCGGGGTCTTCCGCGGGGCATGGCCTCCGGCGGTTGAAGAAGCGCCTCCGTGACCTCGCCGATGCGTTCCGCAAGCATCAGCTCCTGACCTTCGCGTCGGCGATCGCCTTCCGGGCGCTCGTCGCGCTCGTGCCCCTGACGCTTTTGAGCCTGGCCATCCTCGGCGGGGTCGGCCTGACGAGCGTCTGGACGAAGTCACTCGCGCCGCGGATCCAAGACAAGGTGACGAAGCCGGTCTACGACGGGATCGACACTTCGGTCCTGAAGATCCTCCACGGCGACAAGGGCACGCTGATCGCGTTCGCCGCTCTCCTCCTCGTCTGGCACATGACCGCCGCGGTCGTGACCGTGATGGAGGCTTTGAACCGGATGCACGACGTCGACGACAAGCGGCGCTGGCGGCGGAAGCTCGGGGTGGCGCTCGCGCTCGCGTTCGTCGTCACGGTATGCGTCGTCGCAGCGCTGCTCGTCGTCTCGGCGGCGCCGAAGGTCGGCGGCGGCTTCGTCCACTTCGTCCTCGGCGTGGGGCGCTGGCTCGTCGCCGCGATCATCCTCGGCGTCGGCGTCGGCGCGCTCGTCCGCTACGCGCCGGCCGAACACCCGCGGCCGCGCTGGGCGAGCGGCGGCTCGGTCGGGATCATCGTCGCCTGGCTCGTCATGTCGCTCCTGTTCAAGCTCTGGGTGCAGTACGTCTCGAACTTCAAGACGGCGACGGGACAGCTCACGGCCTTCCTGCTCCTGGGGGCGTACCTGTACCTGTCGGTGGTCGTCTTCCTCGCGGGCGTGCAGGTCGACGAGCTTCTTCGCAAGGAGCAGAAGTAGGACACAATCCCGGCGTGGACGTCCTCAGGCTGCCGGGGCTCCTCGCCGACCTGCCGACCTCGCGGACGCGGCTGCTCGACAACCTCGGGCGGATCCGTCGCGAGGTGGGTCCGCTGACCCCCGAGCTCGCCGACGCGCTCGCCGACCACATGTCGATCCGGCGCGGCGAGGTGCACGAGGTCGTCTCGTTCTACTCGTTCCTCCAGGTGCCGGGCGACGCCGTCCGTGTCTGCACCGGACCTGCCTGCGACTGCCTCGGCGCGCACGAGCTGCGGGCTCGGCTCGAGGAGCACGGCCCGGTCGTCGAGGTGCCGTGCTTGGGACACTGCGAGCTCGCGCCCGTGCACACCGTCGGCGACCGGATCGTCCCCCAGCCTGTGTATCGGACGAACGGCGGGTTCCTCGGCCTCGATCGCGCGGACGAAAGCCTGGCCGACTACGAGGCGCGCGGGGGCCTCTCGCTCCTGCGATCGCTGCTACCGGCCGATCGCGTGGTCGCCGCGCTGAAGGAGTCGGGCCTCGCCGGCTACGGCGGCGCCGGCTTCCCGACCGGCGTGAAGTGGGAGGCGGTGCTGCGCGAGCAGGGCCCGCGGGTCGTCGTCGTCAACGCGGACGAGGGCGAGCCGGGGACGATCAAGGACCGCTACGTGATGGAGCGTCGCCCGCACCTGCTGCTCGAGGCGACGGTGCTCGCGATGCGGACCATGGAGGCGACCGACGGCTGGATCTACCTGCGCGAGGAGTACGCGACGGCGCGGGCACGGCTCGAAGCTGCTTTGCAGGAGTTTCGCGCTGCCGGGCTCCTCGACGGCCTGTCGCTCGAGCTGGTCGTCGGGGCCGGCGCGTACATCTGCGGCGAGGAGACGGCGATGCTCGAGTCGATGGAGGGCCGGCGCGGAATGCCGCGGCTCAAGCCGCCGTTCCCGTCGCAGTTCGGCTACCTCGGTCGGCCGACGCTGATCCAGAACGTCGAGACGCTCGCGCACGTCCCGGCGATCCTGCGCGGCGAGTGGACGCCCGTGCGGCTGTGGTCGGTGACGGGCGCGGTGCGCGAGCCGGGCTGCTACGAGGCGCCGCTCGACGTGACCGGTCGCGAGCTGATCGAGTCGTACGCCGGCGGCGCGACCGAGGAGATCGGCGCCGTGGTGCCCGGCGGGGCGGCGAGCGGGATCCTGCCGCCGGCCGCGCTCGACGTCCCGCTGACGCGCGAGGCGCTTCGCGAGTGGGGCGCCGGCCCGGGCTCGGCCGGGCTCCAGGTCTTCCCGGCGTCGTACCCGCTGCTCCGGCTGCTCGCCGTCACCATGCGGTTCTTCGCCGAGGAGTCGTGCCAGAAGTGCACCCCGTGCCGGATCGGGAATCGGGCTCTGACGCACGTCGTCGAGCGCCTAGCCGAAGGTGAGGCCGAGCTGCCGCGCTGGCAGGTCGACGAGTGGCTCGAGGCGATGGAGGTCACCTCGATCTGCGGCCTCGGCCAGGGCGCGCCGCTGCCGATGCGCTCGGCGTTCCGGCACTGGCCGGACCTCTTCACGCCGCTCGGGGAGCCGCAACTAGCATGACGCCGTTGGTCGAGTTCACGCTCGACGGTCGCAGGGTCAGCGCGCCCGAGGGCGAGCTGCTCGTCCACGCGGCGGCGCGGCACGGCGTCTTCATCCCGACGCTCTGCCACGACGACAAGCTCGCGCCCTACGGCGGGTGCCGCATGTGCGTCGTCGACGTCGAGGGCTCGCCGCGGCCGCTTCCGGCCTGCGCGACGCGCGTCGCGGAAGGTCTCGTCGTCTCGACGAACTCTCGCGTGCCGCAGCTCCGCAAGACGCTGACCGAGATGCTGCTCTCCGAGCACCTCAACGCGAACCCGGGCGGGCGGCCGAACGAGCTCACAGACCTCGCCGAGGAGCTCGGCGCGGCGGCGCCGCTGATCCTCCCCGACGCGAAGCGCGAGTCCTACGACGACCGCAACCGCCTGATGGGCTACGACCCCGACGCCTGCATCCTCTGCGCCCGCTGCGTCCGCTACACGCAGGAGGTGATGCAGTGCTCGGCGCTCTCGCTCGAGGGGCGCGGGCCCGAGGCGCGCGTCGTCCCGACGTGGGATCGCTCGTGGCTCGACACCGAGTGCGAGCTCTGCGGCGGCTGCCTCTCCGTCTGCCCGACCGGCGCGATCTACGAGAAGTTCCTCGAGGGCGCGCCGCCGCGGCACGAGGAGCGGCTGCGCAAGGTCAAGACGACGTGCACGTTCTGCGGCGTCGGCTGCCAGATCGACCTGAACGTCGACCCCGAGACGAACCGGATCGTGAAGGTGACGAGCGACCCGTCGTACGTGTCGAACGAGGGCAACCTCTGCGTCAAGGGCCGGTTCGCGTTCAACTTCGTCCACCACCCCGACCGCCTGACCGAGCCGCTCGTGCGCGGCGACGACGGCGAGCTGCACGAGACGACCTGGGAGCACGCGCTCGAGGTCGCCGCGACGGGCCTGAAGGAGGTGAAGGAGCGGCACGGCCCGCAGTCGATCGGCGTCCTCGCGTCGGCGCGGCTGACGATGGAGGAGAACTTCCTCATCCAGAAGCTCGCGCGCACCGCCCTCGGCACCCACTCGGTCCACTCCTGCGAGGCGACCTGACACGCTCCGACCCTCTACGGCCTGGTCAGGTCGTTCGGCAGAGGAGCAAGCACCAACTCGATCCCGGAGATCGAGGACGACCGCTTCCTGCTCGTGATCGGCTCGAACACGACGGAGGCGCACCCGGTGCTCGCGCTGCGGATGAAGAAGGCGGTGCGGCGCGGCGCGACCCTCGTCGTCGCCGACCCGCGGAAGATCTGGCTGACGAAGATCGCGGCGCGCCACCTGCAGCTCCGGCCGGGGACGGACGTCTGGCTGCTGAACGCGATCATGCACACGATCCTCGAGGAGGGGCTCGAGAACCGCGACTACATCCGCGAGCACACGGAGGGGTTCGAGGCGGTCGCGGACGTGGTGGCTCGGTACACGCCGGAAGAGGCCGCGCGTGTGACGGGCGTGGCCGCCGAGGACATCCGGTGGGTCTCGCGCGCGTACGCGCGCGAGAAGCACGCGGCGATCTTCTACACGCTCGGGATCACCGAGCACGCGTCGGCGATCGACAACATCTGGTCGCTCGCGAACCTCGTGCTCATGACGGGTCACCTCGGGTACGAGTCGACGGGGCTGAACGCTTTGAGGGGCCAGAACAACGTGCAGGGCCTGAACGACGCGGGCGCCAACCCGTCGTACTTCCCGGGCTACCAGGCGATCGACGACGAGACGACCAGGAAGTTCGAGGAGGCGTGGGGCGTCTCGCTGCCGCGGCGGCCGGGCTACCGGCTCGACCAGATCATCTCGGGCCTGCACGACGGCCGGGTCCGCGCTTTGTACCTCGTCGGCGAGAATCCGGCGCACACCGAGCCGAACGCGCACCACGTCGAGGAAGGGCTCGCGGGCGTCGAGTTCATGGTCTGTCAGGACCTGTTCCTCCACGACACGGCCCGCAAGCACGCGGACGTGGTCCTTCCGGCCTCGTCCTTCGCGGAGAAGGACGGGACGTTCACGAACACGGAGCGGCGGGTCAATCGCGTGCGCGCGGCGGTGCCGCTACCGGGGAACGCGCGGGAGGACTGGCGGATCGTCGTCGACCTCGCCGGAGCTTTGGGCGCTTCGTGGCCGGAGTACGCGTCGCCCGAGGACGCGTGGAACGAGTTCGCCGACCTCGCGCCCAACTGGTCGGGGATCCGCTACGACCGGATCGAGGACGTCGGCCTCCAGTGGCCGTGCACGGACCGCGACCATCCGGGCTCTCGGTTCTTGCATTCGCCGCACCCGGCCCGCCCGAACGGCAAGGGCAAGTTCTTCCCCGTCGAGTACCAGCCGCCGATCGAGCAGCCGGACTCGGAGTACCCGTTCGTGCTCTCGACCGGCCGGACGCTCTACCACTACAACTCGGCGACGATGACCATGCGCGAGGGCGGGATCCTCGACAAGCAGGAGGACCCGTTCTTCGAGATCTCCCCCGAGGACGCGGCCGCTCTGGGCGTGGCCCATGGGGACTGGGTGCGACTCGTCTCGCGGCGCGGGTCGCTGGAGGCACGCGCCGCGATCGGCGACCGCGTCTACCCGGGGCTCGTCTGGATGGCGCTCCACTTCGCCGAGGCGAAGGTGAACTGGCTGACGCACGACGTCGGCGACCCGCTGATCGGAACGCCCGAGTACAAGGTCTCCGCCGTCCGGCTCGAGCCGTTGGACTCGTCGGTGCCGTCGGGAGCCCAATAGCGATGTCGGGACGCGAACGCTCTCCGCGGCCCGTGGCGACGATGCGTCTCGACGTCACCCTCGACGGCGTGCACGCTGCGAAGCTCGCACAGTTGGCGGAACGCACCCACACCCCGGAGGGGGCACTCGCTCGATCTCTGTTGTCGCACGCGATCGACGAGGCTGGCGCTGATTCTCGACACCTCGTGGAGTTGCTCGACGGAATCCCCGGAGCGTACGAGCGAGCGCAGCTTGGACTCGAACACGCTCGCTCGAACAAGACGATTCAGCTGGAAGAACTCTAGGCTTGGCCGTCGTCGAGCCGAGCGAAGTGGCCGCCGAGGTTCGAGGCGGAGGATCGTGTCGTCGTAGTGACCATCCAGGACGGCCGCTCCTCCCGCTCGCCGACCAGCGAGCGTTGACGGCGTAGGCTCCAGCCGTGGACGCGTTCGCTACCGACGCTGTCGAGCCGCTGCTCGAAGGGCGGTTCGGCCGGCCGCTTCGTTTCGTCCCACGGACGGAGTCGACGCAGGATCTGCTCCGGCCGGACGATCCGGAGGGCGCGGTCGCGGCAACCGACGAGCAAACGGCCGGGCGCGGGCGGCAAGGACGCCGCTGGATCGCGCCGCGCGGGAGGGCCATCTTGTGCTCCGTCCTGCTCCGGCCGCCGCCGGGGCGCCGCCTGCCGGAGCTCTCGCTCGTCGCCGGCGTCGCGGTCGCGGACGCGATCGAGGAGGCGCTCGGCCTCTCCGCGCAGATCAAGTGGCCGAACGACGTGCTCGTGAACCGGAAGAAGGTGGCCGGAATCCTGGCGGAGGCGCGCGGCGACGCGGTCGTCCTCGGGATCGGCGTCAACGTGAACCAGGCCCGTGAGGAGCTTCCGGCCGACACGCGTCCGCCGGCCGCATCGCTGTTAACCATCGACGGCGTCGAGCGCGACCGCGAGCCGATCCTCGCGCGGATCCTCGCGCGGCTCGAGCACCACTACGACCTCTGGCGGGAGGGCGGCCTCGACGCGATCTACGTCGACCTCGGCTCGCGCGACTTCCTCCGGGGGCGCCGCGTTTCCGTGGACGGCGTGAGCGGCACGGCCGCGCGGATCGACCGCGAAGGGCGGCTGGTGATCGACGTCGACGGGGCGGAGCGGGCGATCGAGAGCGGCGAGGTGACGTATGACGCCTGAGACACCGGACGAGGAGCTGCCGCAGGAGCCGGGCATCCCGGGCTCGGCCTCGCCGCCGCCGGACGAGGCCGAGCCGGACGAGCCGGACACCGAGGGCGAGCTGGTCGAAGTCCAGCAAAAGGTTCCCGCCAAGGCCGAGACCAAGGAACCGACCGAGCGCACGGATGACCCCGTCCGCATGTACCTCCGAGAAATGGGCTCGGTGGAGCTCCTGTCGCGCGAAGGCGAAATCGCCATCGCCAAACGCATCGAGGCTGGCCGCGAGGCGATGATCGCCGGCCTGTGCGAAAGCCCGCTGACCTTCCAGGCCATCATCATCTGGCGCGACGAGCTCAACGAGGGCAAGATATTCCTCCGCGACATCATCGATCTCGAAGCGACCTATGCCGGTCCGGACGCCAAGGCCGGCATGAACAATGCGATGATCGCAGGTCCCAATGGCGAGGCGGCCGCCGAGGGCGGCGACGCGACGGCGTCCGCAGCCGCGCCCGCGCATGTCGCACCGCCTGCGGCGCCGCCGTCACCGACCCCGTTCCGCGCCGCGCCCGCCGGCGGCGGCACTGAAGCCGGCGAGGAGAAGGATCCCGGCGAGGCTGCGGCCGAAGCCGACATGGACGACGACGAGTTCGAGAACCAGATGTCGCTCGCGGCGATCGAGGCCGAGCTCAAGCCGAAGGTGGTCGAGATCTTCGATCGCATCGCCGACAGCTACAAGAAGCTGCGCAAGCTTCAGGAGCAGGACATCCAGAACCAGCTCCAGAACGAGTCGCTCTCGCCGCACCAGGAGCGCAAGTACAAGAAGCTGAAGGACGAGATCATCGTCGAGGTGAAGTCGCTGCGCCTCAACCAGGCCCGCATCGACAGTCTCGTCGAGCAGCTCTACGACATCAACAAGCGCC
>Ga0081539_10003672_pt1 | contig 18418 bp, 13 predicted proteins | sample TabmetS4T2R2_FD_71023 | JGI IMG/M metagenome (GOLD analysis project Ga0081539, IMG submission 71023) | Tabebuia heterophylla rhizosphere microbial communities from the University of Puerto Rico - S4T2R2 | ecosystem: Host-associated > Plants > Roots > Rhizosphere ...
GGAATTCCTTCGCAACGATCGGATGCAGCCGTCGGAAGGAACAGGGCCGGTGCAGACCGGCAACCCACCGTTGCCGGAGCCGACGAGCGCCACGCCGACGCGGCAACTGCTCGCGCGTCTGCAGACGCTGAAGGCAGGCGTTGCTCTTCGGCCGGGTGCGATGGAGCACGGCACGGTGCGCGTGCAAGGCAATCGTGAAACGTCACCCGACGCCGTGCCGACCGTCGTGCTCGCGGCGGAGCACTACAACATGCTGGTGCGCCTCGTGCAGGCCGGTACGCCGATCCAGCTTCGCGTCGAGGTCAAGTCACGTTTTCATCAGGACACGAGCGCCTACAACGTACTGGCCGAGATACCCGGAACCGATCCAGCGGTTCGGAACGAAATCGTTCTGGTCGGCGCGCACCTCGACTCGTGGCACACGGCAACAGGTGCCACCGACAACGCCGACGGCGTCGCCACCGTCATGGAGGCGATGCGCATCCTGACGACGATGAAGGCGAGGCCGCGTCGAACGATTGGCGTGGCGCTGTGGGGCGGAGAAGAGCAGGGGCTGCTCGGCGCGCGTGCGTATGTGGCCACGCATCTCAAGGATCCGGTCGCGCGCGCTCGCATCGCCGTGTATTTGAACGACGACCCTGGCACAGGCCAGACCTACGGCTTCTACATGGAGAAGAACGAGGCCGCCAAACGGATCCTCGACGCCTGGCTCGATCCGCTGCGGGATCTCGGCGTCCGCCGCAACGTCATCGAAGGGATCGGGAGCACCGACCACGTCCCGTTCGACGAAGTCGGCATCCCGGCGTTCACCGTCATCAAGGACTTCCGCAATTACGATGTTCGCACGCGGCATACGAACGCGGATCTCGCGGACGCCGTCAGCGTGAAGGATCTCGAACGGTCGGCGACGGCGCTGGCCGCGATCGTCTGGCAGGCGGCGATGCGGGACCAGGCATTCCCGCGCCGGGCGCAACGATAGAGGGCATCGATATGACGCATCAGAGGATCGCGGTCGGCGTGCTGATCGCCTGTGTGATGAGCGTGCGGCTCGCCGCCGCGCAGAGCGTCGAGCATCCGCTCGATCCGCTCACCTTTCAGGAGTACTGGACCGTGCTCGGGGTCCTGCGCGATGCCGGACATCTGAACGACGAGACGCGATTCTCGATCGTCAATCTCCGCCAGCCGGCGAAGGATGTCGTCTGGCGCTGGTCCGCCGGGTCGCCGTTTCCGCGCGAGGCGTTCGCGATCGTCCGCCAGGGCAACGACGCGTTCGAAGCGGTCGTCGATCTGGAGAAGCGCGGCGTTGTGTCGTGGAAGAAGCTCGAGGGTGTGCAACCGAACTGGCTCGGGCAGGAATACGGGGCGATGGGACGGGAAGTGAAGAAACACCCCGACTTCGTCGCGGCGATGAAGAAGCGAGGGATCACCGATTTCACGTTCATCGAGTGCACCGCGCTCCCGCCCGCCTATTTCGGCGGCGACGAGGAGCGCGGTCGCCGGGTTGCGCACGTCCAGTGCAAGGACGTCAGCGGAGCGCGCAATACCTGGACGCGCGAGATCGGCGGCCTGACTGCGGTCGTCGACGTCAACGCCAAGCAGGTCATTCGCATCGTCGACGAAGGCGTCGTGCCCGTGGCCACGGCGGTCGGCGACTACGATCGCGCGAGCATTGGTGCGGCGCGTGAGGTGCGCAGTCCGATACGGATCGATCAGCCGCTCGGGCCCGGATTCAGCGTGCAGGGTCATGTCGTCGAGTGGCAGAAGTGGCGATTCCATGTGCGGCCCGATCAGCGCGTCGGCGTCATCGTCTCGACGGTGACGTACAGCGATGGCAACCGGCGGCGGCCGATCATGTACGAAGGGCATCTGTCGGAGATGTTCGTTCCGTACATGGATCCGTCGTTCGAGTGGCGCCGCCGCACGTTCTTCGACGTCGGCGAGTTCAATGCCGGCGGCTTGATCAAGCCGCTGGTCCGGGGTGTCGACTGTCCGGAACATGCGGCCTACATGGAGGGCGTGATCGCCACTGATGCCGGCCGGCCGAGGGCCGTTGCGAATTTGGTGTGCCTGTTCGAGCGCGAATCGGGCGACATGGCGTGGCGCCATTTCTCGGAGGAAACCGAGAGCCGTCGCAAGCGCGACCTGGTCGTTCGAAGTGCCGCGGTCCTGGGCAACTACGACTACGTCTTCGACTGGACGTTTCAGCAGGACGGATCGATCCGTGTCTCCGTCGGCGCGACCGGGATCGCGGAGGTGAAGTCGAGTGTGGCCGCCAAGGCCGATGATCCGGCGCCGTCCGGGACCAATGGCTCGGCAGTGAAGGCCGGCGAGCGTTCCGACGCATACGGCCGCTTCGTCGATCGCCACGTCGTCGCGGTGAACCACGATCACTACTTCAACTTCCGGCTCGATCTGGATGTCGACGGTCCGACGAACGGCTTCGTCGCCGATCGTCTCGTCACGAAGATCCTTCCGCCGGACAACCCACGGCGCAGCATCTGGGTGCGCGAGGCCGCGCCTGCGCACACCGAACACGACGGGATGCTGCACATGGACATGGCGCGACCCGCGCTGTGGCGGGTCATGAGTGCGGAGCAGAAGAATCACGTCGGCTATCCCACCAGCTACCAGCTGATGCCCGGCATGAACGCCGCCACGCTGCTCTCACCCGACGACTACGCGCGCCGTCGTGCCGGCTTCGTCGATCACGACCTGTGGGTCACGCCGTACCGGTACGAGGAACGGTACGCCGGTGGCGACTACCCGACGCTGAGCACCGCCGGTCAGGGTCTGCCGGCGTGGACGAAGGAGAATCGCCGAATCGAGCAGACCGACATCGTGCTGTGGCACACCATCGGGATGCATCACATGGTGCGCGCCGAGGACTGGCCGGTGATGCCGGTCCTGTGGCATACGTTCGAGCTGCGCCCGTTCGACTTCTTCGACCGCAACCCGGCGCTCGATCTTCCGCGGTGACAGACACCGAGCGCGGTGCATGCCGCGCGGAGCTTCTTGTCACGCCGTACCCTTAAAGGCGGACCTTATCGTTTGTCAGTCGCGGGGCGAACGTGTGGCGCGCCCGGCAGGGCTCGAACCTGCGACCCCCGGCTTAGAAGGCCGGTGCTCTATCCAACTGAGCTACGGGCGCGTGGGGCGATCGTACACGGAAGAGCAGTCGCGGACCATCCGCCCTTCACCAAGCGCTACGAACAAGTCGCGAGTCCCAGCGGCTTCACAGAAGATCCGCACGTCGTCGGCGGCGGCAGTCGTAGTGCTCTTCATGGTCGGTTCAGCGTTGGCGAATCAGGTTGCTGGCGGGCCGGTGCGATTCGACACTGCTGAAGCGCTTCAACAGGCAATCGAGCCGGTCGAACCCAGCTTCCCTCCGGACATCGTCGCCGCCAATCCCGGTGCAGTGCTGGCAGCGGATGTCGTCGTCAGAGCGAACGGAACGGTTGAATCCGTCACGCTCGTGACCGGTCCCACGGCACTCGAACGGCCGTTCGTTGAGGCGCTCCGGCAGTGGAGATTCCGGCCTTTCATGCGCAATGGACGCCCCGTCCGAGCCGTGGCGATGATCGACTTGGCGCTCCCCAATCCGCGTGAGGAGTCCCATCGCAAAGCGTCGAATGAGTACTTTGCTGCGCAGCTCGCGTGCGAGCGCGCCCTGGCGACCGATCCCCAGAGCGCTGAACCGGTCTGCTTGCAGGCGGTCAGCCTCAGCGAAACATTGGACGCGTCCAGCCGTCTGGAGCGGTCCCATTCGCTAAGCTATCACGGCATCAGCCTGGCGGCGGCGGGCCGGAACGCTGACGCGCTCGCGCGATTCGAGCAAGCCATGGCCGCGCGTCAGGACGCGCTGCGCGCTGAGCGTAGCGACCCTGCCGCGGATGCCGAGATGGCCACGCTGTTGACGGCTGCCGCCGGCATGGAGGCTCGCCTGAATCGGTTTTCGGCAGCCGTGACGCGGAACGCGACCGCGATTTCCATCCTCGAGCGCGCGATCGAGACCCTGCCCGAGTTCCGCGACCGCTACCTGCCACGGCTCCGCGACGCCCTGGAGCAGGCCGCCCTGCTGAAACGGGCGCTCGGCGAATCTGGCGAGGCAGCGGCGCTCGAAAAGCGAGCCGCTAGCGTGTCGACGTCGCCACCGGCGGCGATGCCCACGCGTCAGCTTCGCAGCGTGCTGGTGTTGGGCACAATGGCGGCAGCATTGACCGAAGACGATGTTCGCCAGGTGACGGCACTGATCCCAGCGGGCAAAACGACGTGGTTCCTTGTTGCGAACGAGGGTTTTCGCGATGGCGGTCGAATGCTCTTCGCGACGCTCTATCTGAACCCAGACGGCGGGCGTTCCGGGCACAGATGGGGACGAGCGTTGACGATGGAAGCCGCGTGGCCAGAAAGGGGCCCTTCGGACGCGAAGCGCATATGGAAACGTTGGATTGAGTCGCCCTATGTGCACGTGCCGCGCGTCGGCCGAGAGCCCGACGACGTCCGTAGCAGCGACGACAGGAATCGTCCGGTTCTGGTGCAGAAGACGCCAAGCGAAGCGTTGACGATCGACGACGCTGCCGCCATCGTCACGCTCATCCAGCGGACTGCCGACGCGTCACCTAACGGCGGCCCTGGAGCGGTCTATACGGTGGTGCAGCCATGGACGATTGAGGACGTCACGGCCTGGTCCGGCGGCGAGGTGCACGTGCAGCTGCGCGAGAACGTCACTGCTGACGGCCCCGGGCAGCGTGTGACCGTCCGGAAGACCGGCGCCGAATGGACGATCGTCGAGATTCAGCCCTGGTGACCGTCAAGGTAATGCCAGCTGAGAAATGGATTCCCGTACATGAATCAGCTAACCCGCGGTCAGCAGCGCCGCGTCATGTATGTGGAGGGAAATCCGGTGTTATCGACGGTGTGTCAGGACGCATCGGCTGGGGCAGTTTCTCGCGCTCCGGTCCTATTATCGCGGTAGAACTTTGCAGCGACTCAAGGGCGGCGGTGTCTCCGGCAATCACTTCGACATCGAGACCCGCGAAGAGTATTGGATCTCTGGGCTCAAAAAGAACGGGCATGACGCTCATTGGGCGTCACGAATCAGGGTGGAGATCGATCCGGATGCAATCGATGAGTACCAGCGACTGCTGCGTGAAGGCACCGCATAACAAGCCGCTGGCTCCGACTCGCAACGGTGAAGCGCCGTTGCTCGCGGCACAGCGGCGGCGTTAGGCAGACCAGGGGAAGCGTTCGCTATCGTCACATAGTGGATCGGCTCACGTTGGTCATCGGTGGTACCCGATCTACGGGCCTTCACGCCGCCAAGCTGCTGTGTGAAACTGGGAAATTCCGTCCGTGTCCTTGCGCGCGATCCGGCACGGGCCTCCCGCACTTTCGGTTCGAGTGTTGAGATTGTGCAGGGCGACCTCACCGATCCTGCGTCCATCGTTCGCGCTTTCAGTGGCGTGGATAGCGTGGTTTTCACTGCCGGTGTTCGAACCGGCCGCTTCGCGCGTCGGGCCGTGACCAGAGCGACCGAGTACGAAGGCGTTCTTCACACGATTCAAGCTGCCAAGAGTCACGGATTCCGTGGACGGTTCGTCTACATGACCTCCATTGGCGTACGCCGTCGGTCGCTGTTTACATGGGGGCTGAATTTGTGGAAGGGCGGCACCATTCACTGGCGTCACCTGGCTGAAGACGCGATTCGTGCAAGTGGTCTCGATTACAGCATCGTCCGCGCAGCATTCCTGTTGAACCGGCCCGGCGGTCAGCGGGCCGTCGTGGTGCGGCAAGTCGAATCTGCACTTGGGTTCCGCGAGGCCATTGCACGCGCGGACGTCGCTGAAGCGCTGGTTCAAGCCGTGGAGCATCCTTCTGCCTCGCGAGCAACCTTCGAGGTCGCCTGGGTGCCAGGCCCGCGAACGACCACCTGGCCAGAGTTATTTAACGCACTCAAGGTCGAGTACAAGGTCATTGGAGTCGGACCGTACGAGCAACCCGATGAGGTTGCCAAGAAATTGAACACCGAGGCGACTGGAGGGTGGGAACTGGTCGCGGCGTTACCAATGGTTTACAACAACGTCGGCATTTCAGGCGATAGCAACCCTGCTCGCATCCAGACGCAGGCACGGCTCATTCTGAAGCGAAGCCGAAAGTAAGCTGAGGATATGGTGTGATCGGCTCGAATGGCGGAGCCGATTGAGCGTCCGTTCAGCGGTCAAGTAGAAAGCGTCGAGTAAAACCAGGACACGATGCGTGACTTCGACGTAATGCTCCCGGCCTCGAGTCGCTTTCCCTGAAGCGGAACACGTTGGCGACAATGGGCCATATGCGAATTGCTCCCGGAAAGGTCGTGAACGGTCGCATCGAGCTCGATGCAGAACTCCCGGAGGGGACCACGGTCACCGTCCTGGCATTGGACGGTGACGAAACGTTCGATGCCGACGCGGAGACCGAACAGATGCTCCTGCAGGCAATCGCGCAATGTGAGAAAGGCCAGACGACGCCCATGGCCGATCTGGTCTCGCAGCTGCGTAGCCGCGAGTGAGGCGACCGCTTCGCATCGAGGTCAGCGACCTCGTTCGGGCACAGATTCGCGCCGCCCAGGACTGGTGGCGCCTCAACCGGCCGAAAGCACCCGATGCCATCCGCGAGGAGCTCGAACGCGCCTCGCTGCTCACACGAGGAGCGCGACCGTCGCTGCCGTCAAACACGTCGCCAGCGTGCCGGCGACGATTGACTTCATCCCGAGGTCCACGACATCACTGCGGCGTTCCGGCGACATCGTGCCGAGACCGCCGATCATGATGCCGAGGCTGCCAAAATTCGCGAACCCGCACAGCGCATACGTCAGCAGAAGCCGGCTGCGCTCCGAGAGATCGGTCCTGGCCGCCAGATCGAGATAAGCCACAAGCTCGTTGATGACCGTCTTGGTGCCCAGCAGCGACCCGGCCGCGCGAGCGTCGTCCCACGAAATCCCGCAGAGCCAGGCGAGCGGTGCGAGTACCCAGCCGAGCCCGCCCTGGAGTGTGTACGGCGCGATGACGAGGTTGACGAGCGCGACCAGCGAGACGAACACCACGAGCATCCCGACGATGTTGAGGAGAAGCTGCACGCCTTCCAGCGTGCCGCGCGTAAGCGCATCCATGCTGCCGGTGGCATCGGATTCAAAGCGCACCTCTGACGCGGTCGTGACCTCGGGGGGGACCATGAGGAAGGCGATCACGAGCGCAGCTGGCGCCGACAGGATCGAGGCGATCAGCAGATGCGCCACCGCGTCGGGCTGTGTCCGGCTCAGAATCGACCCGTACAGAAACAGCACCGTGCCGGCGATTGACGCCATGCCGCCCACCATGACGGCGAAGAGCTCGCCGCGCGAGATGCCCGCGAGATAGGGCCGCACGAGGAGGGGCGCCTCGACCATCCCAACGAAGACATTCGCGGCCGTCGACAGCCCGACCACGCCGCCGATGCGCAGGGTCTTCTCCAGCGCGATGGACATCGCGCGCACGATCACCGGGAGCACTCGCCAGTAGAAGAGCAGCGCCGACAGCGCACTGATGACGAGCACCAGTGGAAGCGAGCGGAATGCCAGCACGAAGTTCGAAGCCGGATTGGATACCGGATACGGCGGTTCCCCGCCCCCAAGGAAGCCGAATACGAGGCTCGTGCCGGCCTGGGTCGCCTTCTCCAGGACGAGAAGCACGTCGTTCAGCCGCATGAACGCGTCCTTGACGAGGGGAACCCGCAGAAACAGCGCCGCGCCGAGAATGAGCAGGCCAAGACCCACCAGCACGGCCCGCCACGGGATGACGCGTCGATTCTCGCTCGCAGCCCAGGCGAGCGCCAGCAGACCGGCCATTCCGGTCAGCGCGTGAAGAGAGTTGGCCACGCGTGGAGTCTACTCTGCGCCGGACAGAACGTTGGACAGGCGATCACCCGTGGCGACAGAACGACACACGGGAGATACTGGAGGACGCGTTCTCGACTCGCCGAAGATTTGTGTGCCGACTACTTTCGCCGTCGGGCCTGCTCTACCGGCCGACCAGCTTCTGCAGATGCTCCGGATAGCGCGCGCCGTGCACCTCGATCTGTGATGCGGCGCGATCGATCTCCTGCAGGTCGTCCGCGGTCAACTGGATGTCGACGGCGCCGAGGTTCTCCTCGAGTCGCTGCTGTTTCGTGGTTCCAGGAATCGGCACGATCCACGGCTTCTGCGCCAGGAGCCATGCCAGGGCAATCTGCGCCGGCGTCGCCTGCTTGCGGGCGGCGAATGCCTTCAGCCACTCGACAAAGGCGAGGTTCGCTCTCCGGTTCGCCTCGGTGAAGCGCGGCACAATGTTGCGGAAGTCGGTCGGATCGAACGCCGTCTTCTCGTCGATCGTGCCGGTGAGGAAGCCTTTGCCGAGCGGGCTGAATGGCACGAAGCCGATGCCGAGCTCGGCGAGCGTCGGCAGCAGTTCCCGCTCCGGCTCCCGCCACCACAGCGAGTACTCGCTCTGTAACGCCGTCACCGGCTGGATTGCGTGAGCGCGACGGATCGTCTGCACACCCGCTTCCGAGAGCCCGAAGTGTGTGACCTTGCCTTCGCGGATCAGATCCTTGACCGCGCCCGCGACGTCCTCGATCGGCACGTCGGGATCGACGCGATGCTGATACAGCAGATCGATGCGATCGGTCTTGAGCCGTTTCAGCGACGCATCAGCGACCTCCCGGATGTGCGACGGCCGGCTATCCAGCCCTGCCTGCTTCCCGCCTTCGAACTTGAATCCGAACTTCGTCGCGATGACGACCCGATCGCGGACCGGTGCAAGCGCTTCGCCGACCAGTTCCTCGTTCGCGAACGGGCCGTACGCTTCGGCGGTATCGAAGAACGTCACGCCACCGTCGACGGCGGCACGGATGATCGCGAGGCCTTCGTCGCGACTCGTCGGCTGTCCATAGCCGAAGCTGATGCCCATGCACCCAAAGCCGAGCGCCGATACGTCCAAGCCGTGTTTTCCGAGGATTCGTTTCTGCATGATGTCAGTGTGCCTGCGGACGCAAGAGTGTCTTGATCGAGACGGCTGTGAGGCGCCGGTCGCCGTTACCGCGAGTGTAAGCGCGCACGGAACCGGAATGCGCGATGTGGTGACGACCACGGCAACGACGCCGGAAATCCTATTTTCCCTGAGATCTGCTCAGGCACGCCGCTTGCCACGCCGCGCGGGGACAACCATCACTTCGCGCATCGGAGGGACGCCAGATGACGGTATTCCGATCCTCGCCCGTGCGGATTTTCGCAACACTCGCACTCCTCCTCGTTGCTGCGCTTCAGAACGAGAGAACTGCGGCGCAATCAGCATCTTACGCACTCACAGATCTCGGCGTGCTCGCGGTGCAGAGTGCCGAGGCGCGCGACGTCAACGACGCCAGCCAGGTCGTCGGCAACTCGGGCAACAAGCCGTTCCTCTGGCAGAACGGGGTGATGACGGACCTCGGTTCGCTCGGCGGCACGTCGAGTGTCGCCTACGCCATCAACGGCGCCGGACACATCGTGGGGCAGTCGTCGACGCCCAACAACGCCGCCCGTCACGCGACGCTGTGGGACCACGGCGCCATCATCGATCTCCTGCCCGGAATCGCCTACAGCAGAGCGACCGCGATCAACATCCTGCGCGAAATCGTCGGCGAGACCGACACGTTCGCCTTCCTCTGGCGTAACGGCAACGTGACGAACCTCGGTCATCTCGGCGGCGGCGTCACCTACGCCAACGACATCAACGACGCCGGGCAGGTCGTCGGCGCCTCGTATACGAACCAGGGCACGCCGCTGACCGGACCGCTCGCACACGCCTACGTGTGGCAGAACAACGTGATGACCGACCTCGGCGTCCTGCCGGGTTTGGACGACAGCGGCGCTGCGGCCATCAACAGCAACGGCGTCATCGTCGGATCGTCGTCGCACACCGATCCCGATACTTATGAAATCACGTCGGGCTCGTTCATCTACCAGAACGGTACGATGACGGCACTGCCGGTGCCGAGCCAGGAGAGTTACGCCGGCGACATCAACGATTCCGGTGTCGTCGTCGGGTCGATGCGGGCGCCTGGTGGCGTCTCGAATTTCCACGCCTACGTCTACAAGGACGGCTTCGTCACGAACCTGAATAGCCTGATTCCGTCCGGCTCGGATCTGCACCTTGCGTACGCGCGGGCTGTGAGCAACGCCGGTGAGATCGTCGGCACCGCCTTCGACTCGCGGGGCTTCTATCACGCGTTCCTGCTGACGCCGGTTCCACCGGGCACGGTCGTGCTGGAGATCGGCGACGCATCGGTCGTCGAAGGGAACAGCGGCACCAAGACGGCGACCTTCACGGTCACGTTGTCGCCCGCCTCGAGTCAGACGGTCACGGTTGCGTATAACACTGCCAACGTGACCGCGACGTCGGGCAGCGATTATCAGCCGGCATCGGGGACGTTGACGTTCAACGCGGGTCAGACCACACAGACGATCTCCGTTCTGGTGAACGGCGACCGAGTGGGTGAAACCAACGAAACATTCCTGGTGAATCTGGATCAGGCGTCAGGAGCGATGATCGTCAACGGACAGGGAATCGGCACGATCGTGGACGACGAGCCGCGTGTCAGCATCGGCTCGGTGTCGAAAAACGAAGGCCGGAACGGGATGACGCCGTTCACCTTCCCGGTCACCCTGTCGGCCGCGTCGGACGGCCCGGTCAGTGTGAGCTTCGCGACCGAGGATTACGGCGCACACGCTGGGGAGGACTATGTTGCGGCGTCCGGATCGGTCGCGTTCGCGCCGGGCGAGACCACCAAGACGATCACGGTGAACGTCATCGGAGATCGGACGAAAGAGTTCGACGAGGTCTTCTACGTCAATCTGACGGGCGCGTCCGGCGCGGTCATTGCCAACGGCCGAGGCTACGGCACGATTCGCAACGACGACAAATGACGGAGGGCGGCGCGGACGCCGACCTGGGACGAGCGCGGGTTACGCCGCCCGCGCTCGAGAAACCATCTGCCTGATGAGACTGATGTGGTCGGTGCGCTGCGGGCAGTTGGGGTCGGTGGCGACGCACTGGGCCAGCGTCATGCCGCATCCACAGGGGCAGCGCGCTTCGTTCGCCTCCTCGAGCGCGGCGCGCTTCTGCGCCGCGCTGAGACCCGAGAAATCGATCATCGACAGCTGTCGTTCGCCGTAGGCGACGGTCGACATCTGCGAGATGCCGTAGCCGATCAGGGCTACCGCTGCGAGCGCCACCGTCCACTTGATGGCTTTCGACCGTCGTCGCGCTGACCGGCGCTGTGCGCCACTCTGCCGCTTGCTCTCTCGTTTCATCGATGCTCCTCGAGCCCTGCCAATCATATGAGAGGTTGGCCCCGAACGGCTCGTTGTCGTCTTTCACGGGCGGTTCGCGATCTACGAGTCAGAACGTCTCTCTGTAAAGGAGTTTCAGATCCGGCGGGGTTAGCGCGCCGTGTCGCGTTCCTCTTGACATCCCACACGAGCGAGGCCACACTCCGGTCGGTATGGTGGAACCTCGCTCGTCCATCCTCCAGGGCACCCTCGACCTCATGGTGCTGAAGACGCTGGAGCAGATGGGGCCGCTGCACGGCTATGGCATCGCCCGCCGCATCGAACAGGTGGGGCAGCAGGCGCTGATCGTCAATCAGGGCACGATCTACCTGTGCCTCGTGCGTCTGCTGCAGAAGCGGTGGATTTCGGCCAAGTGGGGCACCTCCGATAACAACCGTAAGGCAAAGTTCTACGCGATCACCAAGGCGGGCCGGGCGCAGCTCAAAGCGGAAACCGAGAACTGGGAGCGTGTCTCCGGCGTCATCGGCCGCGTCCTGGGCGCCGAGACAGGAAGCTGACGCATGCGAGAGGCGATCTTCACAGTCCTGTCGCGCGTGCGTGCGCTCTTTCGCCGTGCCACCGCGGACGCTGACTTCGACCAGGAAGTGGAAACGCACCTGGCGATGGCGGAGGAAGAGCACCGCCGCCGCGGTCTGAGTGCGGACGATGCGCGGCGGCAGGCCCGGCTCGAACTGGGCGGCATCGCGCAGCTGCGCGAGGCGGCACGCGAGACACGCGCACTGCCGGGCGTCGAATGCCTGTGGCTCGATACCAGGCTTGGCGTGCGCATGCTGCGCAAGTCGTGGGGCCTGACGCTCGTCGCCGGACTGGCGATGGCCGTCACCATCGGGCTTGGCGCATCGATCTTCACTATCTGGCGTGCGTTCGCGGGGACCGATCTGCCGCTGGACGAAGGCGATCGAATCGTCGCCATTCAGCCAGTCGACAGGGCGTCGCAGCGCGTCTATCGCTCGACGACCGTCCCCGATTTCAAACGGTGGCGCGATACCGTGAAGTCGGTCGAGAACGTCAGCGCCATGCGGACGATCGAGCCGATCGTGATCGCTCGTGACGCGGCCCCTGGGCGTGTGCCCGCGGCCGAGATGACCGCGTCCGCCTTTCAACTCGCGCGCGTCCCGCCAGTGCTTGGACGGCCGCTGATCGAGCAGGACGAGCGGGAGGGTGCCGAGCCGGTCGTTGTGATTGGTTATGACCTGTGGCGGTCAGGGTTTTCCTCCGACACCCACGTCCTCGGCCAGCGGATCCAGGTGGGCGACACGCATCGCACAATCGTTGGCGTCATGCCGGAGAGTTTCCGCTTTCCGATGAACCAGCGGCTGTGGCTGCCGCTGCGCACTGACGCCGCCGGAGATGGATCGCGTCAGCCAGAAGATGTCTTCGTCTTTGCGCGTCTGGTTCCTGGAGCGGCACTCGAGCGCGCGAGCGCTGAAGTGGCCGCGCTGGGTCTGTTGCCGCGAGACGTTGCGGCCACCCCTCGCCTCGAGCCCCGTGTCGTGCCGTACGCCATGGGGATCTTTCCGGAGGTGCCCACCAGCAACTGGATCAGCGGCATCATCTTCCTCGTCGGCGCTCTGCTCCTCGTGCCGCCCTGCGCGAACATTGCCATTCTCGTCTACGCGCGGACGGTGACGCGGCGAGAGGAGTTCGCCACACGCTCGGCGCTGGGCGCGAGCCGCGGGCGCATCGTGATGCAACTGTTCGTCGAGGTGTTCGTGCTCGCGATCGGAACCGGTATCGTCGCACTCGTGTTCGCCCGTCAGCTCAGCGGCCGCCTGTCGCGCATCGTCATGCCGACGTCGAATCCGGACAGTCTTGCCTTCTGGCTGGACTTCACACCGTCGTTTGCCACCGTCGCCTGCGTCCTCGGGTTCTGTGTGCTGGCTGCGGCGATTGCAGGCGCCGTCCCCGCATTCCACGCGACGGGACGATGGCGGCGATCGGGAATGCTGGGATCGCAGTATCGGGACACCGGGGCTCGCCTCGGGATGACGTGGACGGCCTTGCTGGCTACACAGGTCGCGTTGTCGCTTGCGATCCTGCCGTCTGCGCTGGAGATGACCTGGGGGATCTTCCGTCCCGCGATCATGGGACCGAAGCTGCCGGTCAACGAGTTTCTCACCGCGTCGCTGGCAATCGAGGGCAATGCATCGAGGTTCGCGACGCTCCAATCCGAGGCCCTCCGGCAACTGGCGTCGACGCCGGGCATCTCCGGCGTGACCGCATCTGCGGCCGTGCTCCTGGAGGAATCGTCCGAGCGGGTCGAAGTGGAAGGCGTCGACAGGTCCGAGACGGACGCCCGGCTGAACTCCGTCGACCGCTCGTATTTCGACGTCTTCGGCGCGCGGTTTCTCGCAGGGCGGGGATTCGAGCCACGCGACTTCGGCGATGCGACCGGCACGTCGGTGATCGTCAATCGGACCTTCGTCGACGAAGTCGTCGGCGAGGGAAGTCCGCTCGGTCGTCGGGTTCGGTCCGTCAGCCGGGACGAGAGTGGCCGGATCGCGACGTCGGCGCCATGGTACGAGATCGTTGGCGTTGTCGAAGACTTCCCGGCGAACAACGACGGTCCTACGATGTATCGCCCGATGGCGAGGGCGACCCATTTTGTCAGTCTGACGATCCGCGCTCCTTCCGGTGCTGGTCTCGCCGCCACCCGCCTTCGCGCGATTGCTGCCGCCCTCGATCCAAATCTGCGCGCTGGGCGCATTCGATCGCTCGCGGAGATTTACTGGCAGCGCCGGTCGGTCGAACATACATTCGGCGCCCTTCTGGGCACGATCGTGGCGATGGTGCTGCTGTTCTCGGTTGCAGGCGTCTACACGCTGATGGCGTTCATCGTCGCCCAGCGTCGCCGTGAAATCGGCGTCAGATCGGCGCTCGGCGCGGAGCCACGCCGACTGCTGGTCGGGATTTTCGGTCGCGCCACGATCCCGCTCCTCATCGGTGCGATCGTGGGATGTGCGCTCGCGATAGCCATCAACGAGGCATTGCCGATCACCATGGCTGGAGGTCAACGCATCCCGGGCGTCGTCCCCGTGTCGGCGGCGTTGCTGATTTTCGTGGGTGTGCTCGCCGTCGCCGGCCCCGCCCGTCGCGCGATACGCGTCAATCCGACCGAGGCGCTGCGCTTAAGCTAGTCCAGCGAGAATCATTCGCGGGCGAGGAGAACAGTGGTTGCACCCACGGGGGAAGCGTCAAGCGCGTGCATCGAGCACACGGACGTCATGTTCGTCGAAAGCAGTGTCGGAGGCCACGAGCGCCTGCGTATCGAGGAGAAGATTCACCGTTTGATGCCGAACGCCCGCAGCAGGTCGTCGGGGAGTGGCGCGTCAAAATCCTTGCTGATCCGAATCTTGCCTCTGAGAGACCCAAATCCGGCGCGCCGTGAGCTGGTTGTCACCGGAACGAGGCGGACCATCGGCTTGCCGCTTTTCGCAATCACGACGTCGTGGCCGGCGGCGGCCTCGTCGACGAGCCGCGAGAGATGTGTCTGTGCGGTGTGCAGGTTCACCGTCTTCATGGACTAAGCCTGAGTCCGGTCTATTCCGACGGGTAACGATTGAGACCCGTCGCCGCGTCCGGTGTTGTTCATGACGCTATCCGCCGGCATCGTCATTCGCCCGGTTCAGACTGCGGATGCAGGGGCGGTCGCTGGTCTGCTCGAACAGCTTGGCTACGGTGCGGCCGGCCCTGACATCGCCTCGCGCCTGGCGCGCGTCATCGTCAGGAGCGATCACCGCTTCATGGTTGCGGAGGCGGACGGCGCGGTCGTGGGCTGGATCCATTCGTCGATCTCGGAGCACATCGACTCCGAGGCCTGCGTCCTGATCGAAGGTCTCGTCGTCAACCGCGAGCATCGCGGACGCGGCATCGGTCAGATGCTTCTCGACGACGCCGAGGCGTGGGCACGGACGATCGGTTGCAGTCTCGTCCGCTTGCGCTCGACCGCCGCACGAACCGAGGCCCACAAGTTCTATCAGCACCTCGGCTACACCAAAGTGAAGACGCAGTACTCGTTCGCGAAGGCCGTCGATGCCCACGGTCAGCGCTTGATCGCCAGCCTCACCCCGCGCGTCGAGAAATAGATGCTCACGCCCCGTTGCGCCTTTCGGAGACCGACTGATGCTCAAGATGCTCTCGTGTGCCGCTCTTATCTCACTGACCGCCGTCGAATGCTTCGCGCAGACCTCGCTGCCGCCGGCGACGATCCAGGTCGATGGCGCGCCGATGCGATTCGTTGCCGCCGGATTGGAGCAGCGCAAACCCAGACAGCCGGTCGTCGTCCTCGAAGCTGGAGCCGCCGATCCCGCCGGGTCGACTCTTGACGATTGGGCGAAAGCGTTGCCCGTGATCGCCCGGATTGCACCAGTCGTCGCTTACGAGCGTCGCGGCTACGGAATGTCGCAGCCGGACCGCCAGCGTCCGACGATGCGGCGGGTGGCGACGGTGCTGCACGATCTGCTGCGGACGGCGCACATCGATCCGCCATACGTGCTGGTTGGTCACTCGTGGGGCGGGAACTACATTCGCGCGTTCACCGATCTCTATCCAGGAGAGGTGGCAGGACTCGTGTTCGTCGACGCCCACAATGGCATGGGGCCGTGGCGGGAAGAACGCGCCGCCGTCATGCCGCCGGAGCGGCGGGCCGCTGCGCTGAAGCCGCCGGTCATACCGCCGATACCGCCGAACACGCCGCCCGGAGTCCGCGCCGAGTTCGAAGAAATCGCCCGCGAGATGATCAGCGATGGTCAGGAGGCGCGGACGTTCAAGCGGGTGACGGGCATCCCCATCGCCATCATCGTCGCCACGCCCGGCAGCCGGCTGCAGGGTGATATGGGTCCGGTCGTCCGCCTCCAGATCGACCGCGCGTTGGACATGGCGCTCGCAGCGCCGAATGGGATGCTCATCACTGCGAACCACGTCGGCCATGGAGTGCAAAATGCCGACCCGACGTTGGTCGCGAATGTCATCAAACACGTGCTCGACCACGCCGCGGCGCCGCGTTCGCAGTAGACGCATCGACATCCTCGTGGCGCGCAAAGGACGAGTGCTCGCCCTGAGGCGGAAGGTCCGCGAAAGCCCGCTCACATCATTCCGAACGCAACGCGACCGTTGGCGAAATCTGTGTCGCGCGGCGCACCGGGATGTACGTGGCTGCGAGGCTGCAACACGCCAGCAGCAGCGCGACCCCGCCATAGGTGACCGGATCGATCGGGCTCAGCCCGAAGAGTCTCGCCCGCAGACCAACCGATGACGCGATCGCCCCGAGAATCCCGACGGCGACGCCGATGGCAACGGCGCGCGAGTGGCCGGTCACAATCAATCGGACGACGGCTGCGGGCTCGGCGCCGAGCGCCATGCGGACGCCGATCTCGCGGGTGCGCTGCTGCACGGCATAGGCGAACACACCGAACATGCCGACCGTCGTCAGTGCGAGCGCAAAGATGCCGAGGGTGGCGGCAAGGAGCGGCCCCCATTTCATCGACGCCTGCACGCGTGCCAGCGAATCGGCGAGCGGCGTGAGCGTCGCACGAATCCGCGGATCGCGGCTGGTCGCCGCCGCTGCAGCCTGTGCCGCCGCGGCGCGCGGTCCCTTCACCAGCAGCACCGGTGCCTGGCTGGCTCGCGGATCCTGACTGAGGAACGCGACCACTTCCGTTCCCGGAGCGATTGCTCGGTAGAACGTCGGTCGCGCGCCAGCGCTGGCGCTGACGGACACGTTGCGAGCGACACCAATCACCTGCTGGACGACCATTTCCCCGGACGGTCCACGCCGCCGCATCACGAAGCTCTGGCCAACCGGATCGCACCCCGGCCAGAAGGCCTGCGCCATCGCCTCGTTGACGACCACCGACGGCTGACCCGTGTCCGGTTCGCTGAAGCCACGACCGGCGCGAAGCGGAATCTCGAGCAGTGAAAGATAGTTGGGCGAGACGTCGAGGTACAGGACCTCGTGCAAGGATTCCGTCGATTCACCAGGCAAGCGAATCAGCGTGCCCTCCCGGTACAGCGAGAACGGATCGCGCGAGGCGAACGCGTAGGCGGCATCCTGCCGCTGCCGCATCGTCTGGGAGATCGTCTCGAACAGCGCCGTCGCTCGCGCCCGGTCGTACGTTCGCTCGGGAACCGCGAAGCCGACGACGGTGACGCCGTCGACACGGAATCCGGGATCGATGGAAGCGGCGCCGCGCTGCGCACCGCGCGCGAGCAAGCCGGCGCTGGCCAGCAGGATCACGCTGATCGCCATCTGCACGCCCAGGAACAGGCTGCGCAGGCGGATGCGGCGCGAGAAGACCTCGACATCGCGTGCCACGGCGCGGCGCAGGGCGACGCGGGTCACCATCAGCGCGGGCGCGAGGGAGCAGACGAGCGCCGATGCCATGCCGATGACCACGACGTAGGTCAGCACCGACGCATCCGGAGTGACCGGGAACGGAAACTGGACGCGCGTCGCGCTGTCGGCCACGAGGACGAACAACAGATGAGGAAGTTGTGCGGACGCGGCCGCGCCAACCGCCGCGGCGAGCAGTCCGAGCACGAGACCTTCGGTGAGCAGGAATCGCACGAGGCGGCCGCGGCTCGCGCCGAGCGCCGCACGGGTGCCGATGTCACGGGCACGCGCCAGCGTTCGCGCCAGCGACAGATTGCCGATGTTGGCGCACGCGACCAGCCACACCAGCACCACACCGCCTGCCAGCATCGTCACGGTGACGAGCGCCTGCACGGAATCCGTGCGACCGGGCTGCGCCAGGAACGTCGTGTCGCTCACGAGCGCGGCGCGTGCCGGTAATCCGGAGACAGCCGTCCAGCGGCGGGCGAGCACGCCGAGCTCGGCTTCGAGCTGCGTCCGCGTCGCTCCAGGCCGCAGCCGGCCCACCACGTCCGCGCAGCAGGCACGGGGATCGGACAACGTGCGCGCGGCTTCGAGATTGCCAGGCTTCAACACGGTCACGGCACCGGCGGGCAGATAGAGATCGATGTCGTACGCAGGCTCCGCACTTTCGAAGGCGGACGACATCACGACGACGATCGTGAACGACA
>Ga0081539_10003673_pt1 | contig 18392 bp, 12 predicted proteins | sample TabmetS4T2R2_FD_71023 | JGI IMG/M metagenome (GOLD analysis project Ga0081539, IMG submission 71023) | Tabebuia heterophylla rhizosphere microbial communities from the University of Puerto Rico - S4T2R2 | ecosystem: Host-associated > Plants > Roots > Rhizosphere ...
GGGGAACGTCCATTTCGCGGGGTCTTCGGCGAAGATCACCACGTTGTAGCCGTTGCTCGACTGCTGACGCGCCGCCACCATGCCGTTGATCTCGGTGATGCGGTTGGTGAGCGTGATGCGCGCGTCGGTCACGCGTTCGTTGCCGCGGAACTCGAGCGGCCTGTCAGTGACGTCCGTGCCGCTGATCTCGATCGACTTCACCATCCAGTCCTGCGGCACACGATCGACACGGATCACCTGCGGTCCGACGAGCCCGTTCAACGAAAACGCTCCGCTGGCGTTCGCCTGCGCGTTCCGTCCGCCGAGGCCCGGAGCAGGCCGCAACGGTTGCGCCTGCACGACGATGCCGTTGGCCTGCAGCGTGCCCGTACCGCGTTCGGCAACGATCGTCCCGGCGACGGCGCCGCCGCGGCTCGTGGTGACGGTAAGACCGGTAATGTCGTCCTGTCCCACGGTCAGCGGCAGATAGGCGACTTCGGGCTCCGTCGCGGCGTTGGCATTGATCTCCCGGCGCCCTCCCGCTGTCGCGATCAACGCGTACGAGCCCGGGCTGACGTTGGTGATCGTGAACGCGCCATCAGGTCGGATACGTCCCGCACCGAGCTGTTCCCCTTCGCCGTCCACTTCGTTGGCGAGCGAGATCACGCCGTTCGTAAGCGGCATGCCGGCGGAGTCGACGACGATCCCTGACACGCGGACGCTGCGGACCGGCAGCAGCGCGAAGTTGATTCCGGCCAGCTCCTCTCCGGTGCCGACGGTCACACGCTGCGCCTCCGCCACGTTGCCCGTCCCTGGGTAATACGTCGGCGCATACCGCGTCCCATCGTCGGCGGCCGCTTCGAGCAGCGTTCCACGAAGGCTGCCGCTCACGTAGTATTCGCCCGGCGACAGACCGTAAAGGCGATAGGCGCCCGTATCGTCCGTCTGGTCGACGACACCCGTTGGTGTCAGTTGCCGCCGGCCGCGGAGCATCTGATACCGCATGACCTGCACGCGCGCGCCCGCCACCGGATCGCCGTACTCGTCATAGACGCGTCCCGTCACAGCTGCCCCGCGCGGCAAGACGAAATTGGCGTGGTCGATCTGCTGCGCCTCGGCGACGTCGAGCGGCGGAACCGATTCGAAGGGACGGGTCTGACCGAGCCGGCGCGTGACGAATCCCGCCTTGCTCGCCATCAGCGTCCAGCGGCCCGCCGGCATGTCGCGCAGCTCGAAGTTTCCGTTGGCGTCGGTGCTGGCGAGTCGTGGCGGACCGACACCCTGTGCGCGAACCTGCGCGCGGCGTACCGGTGCCCCATTGTCGGCGGCGACTACGCGTCCGCGAATCGTGGCGCTGCCGAGCACCGGCTCGCGATTGAACCCGCGGCCCCCGAACGGACCAAGACCGCCCTGACGTCCCTGGCCACCACCGGCTCCCGCCGGGCCACCTTGACGCTGGGCCTCCGCCACGGACGTCAGCGCGAGTGCCACGATAACGACGATGGCGGAAAGGCGAAGATGCATGACAGCGACGTTTAGTTTAGACGCGATCCGCCAGGATCTTCGTTGCCGCGTTTCGTCCTGGCGCGGCCATGATGCCGCCGCCCGGATGCGTTGCCGATCCGCACATATAGAGGTTGCGGATCGGCGTCCGGTATTGCGACCAACCTGTGACAGGACGGAGAAAAAACAGCTGCCCCAGGCTGAGCTCTCCCTGAAAGATGTTGCCCTCCGTCAGGCCCCACTCGCGTTCCAAATCGAGCGGCGTCACGACCTGGCGATGCAGGACGATATCGCGCATGTTGGGAGCGTATTCGGCGAGGGTGTCGACAACGGCATCGCCCAGTGCGTCTCGCTGCTCGTCCCAATTTCCCTCTTTGAGGTGATAGGGCGCATATTGAACGAAGCACGACATCACGTGCCGGCCAGGCGGGGCCACGGTGGGATCGGTCAGCGAAGGGATCACGACATCCAGATACGGCCGGCGTGAGAAGCGGCCGTACTTGGCCTCGTCGTAGGCGCGCTCCAGGTATTCGACGGTCGGAGAGATCGAGATTGCACCACGCAAGTGCGGACCCGGGCCTGGCAGCGAGGTGAAATTCGGCAGCGCGTCGAGCGCGAAGTTCACCTTCGCCGAGGAGCCTCTGAACTTGTAGCGATGGATCGCCTCGACGAAATCGTCTGGCAGGATGCCGGGCTCGAGGAACTTCAGGAACGTCAGCCGCGGATCGACGCTCGATGCGACGACGCGCGCTTCGATCTCGTCACCGTTGTTCAACACCACACCAGCCGCCGCGTTGCCGCGGACGAGAATGCGCGACACTTCCGCATTCGTCCTGACCGTGACGCCGGCTTCCTGCGCGGCCGCGGCGATGGCGTTCGACACCGCCCCGGTACCGCCGCGGGCCAGGCCCCACGAGCGAAACTCGCCGTCGATCTCGCCCATGTAATGGTGAAGCAGCACGTACGCCGTGCCTGGCGAATGCACGCTCTGAAACGTACCGATGATTCCTGATGCGGCGAGCGTCGCCTTGAGCGGCTCGCTTTCGAACCACTGCTCGAGGAAGTCGATGACGCTGGCGGTCATCAGCTGGATGAACGTGTCCTGCTGCTTGCGTGGCAGACGCCGGAACCCGCGATAAAGGCGCCACAGGTCCGTGATGTTCGACACGCTCGGCGCGACGAGATCCGGAGGAATGATGCCGAGCGTCGGCTTGATGAACTGCGCGATGTCGCTCATCACCTGCAGATACCGTTCGTAGACCTCTGCATCGGCTTTCGAATGACGTGCGATCTGGCGCCGCGTCTCGGCATGATCGTCGGTGCGCCACAGGTGACCGCCATTGGGCAGCGGCGTGAAGGTGCCGTCGAGCGGCAGCAGTTCCAGCCCGTGACGTTTCAGATCGAGCTCGCGGATGATCTCGGGACGCAGCAGTGACACGACGTAGGAGCAGACCGAGTATTTGAACCCTTTGAACACCTCCTCGGTGACTGCGGCACCGCCGACGATATGGCGGCGCTCGAGGACGAGGACCTTTCGTCCGGCGCGCGCGAGGTAGGCGGCAGCGGTCAGTCCGTTGTGGCCGCCGCCGATCACGACGACGTCGTACTTCATCGGGCGACGAGCTGATTGGTGAGGTAATCCACCACACGCTCGAATGGGTCGAAGCCGAATGCCGCGGCGACGGATGGACGCAGGTTCGAGTTCGCGTTGATGTCGTAGAAGACGCGCCGGCCGTCGGGTGTTTCGAGGTACTCGATCCCGCCGACGTCGAGTGTGGCCGCTCGCACGATACGCGTGGCGATCGCGACCGCCTCGCGAGGAACGTCCGGATAGGGATAGAACTCGACCGGCGGCGCGTCTACGGCCGCCGGCGTTTCGCAGACGCCATCGCCGTCATCGGGGTTGCACACCGGCGACGGACACAGATTGAAGCGACCGTGCGTCTTGACGCGCATCGCGTAGAGGAGCTCGCCGCCGACGAATTCGAGCCGGACGATGCCCTGGTCGGGATCGTGTGGCAGGTACTCCTGTAAGAGGAACAGGTTGTCCGGCAGCCACACCGACGGATCGCGCCTGAAGATGTCCTCGATCTCGTTGAGCGAATCGACCACCTGGATGCGTGCGCCGCTGCCGCCCTGATCGGGCTTGAGCACGGCGGGCCATGTGATCTGGTCAGCGAACGCCCGCAGTGCGCCGACGTCGTTGAACGTGATCGATCGCGGGGTGTCGATGCCGAGCGTCTGCAGCAGTGTCGCCTGAACGCTCTTACTCAGTTCGAGCGCGAAGACGTCGGCGCCGTTGAGGACGCGCGCGCCGCGCCGCTCGAGCGTCCGCATGAACGCGAGGGCCAGCGGAACGGCCCGCGTGTTGCCGCGAATGTACGCGCTCGGGCTGGCCTGGTTGAAGTACAGCGGCGCCGCGGGCAGGTCGAGGTTGGTGAACGCCGCCTTCGTCACGTCGAAGGGCGCAAAGGCGACACCGCGTCGCGTGAGCGCGGCAAAGAGCGGCTTCTGCCACTCCGGATGTTCGTGCAGGACAATGAGCTCGGGAGCCATGAAGTCTCATGCGGCGCGGACACCATGCCCGCGACCACGGTTTCCGCATCTCATGCGGCGCGGACCTTTATGGTCCGCGATCGAAGATTGAGAGCAGTTATAACGTATACCGGCAATGTCCGTGGCGCGCCCTTTGGCGATGTTGCTGCTCGCCGTGCTTTCCGCCGACATCGTCGACGGGTATCCTGGCGACTACGGACCGTTCGAGCCTGGGCAGCAACCGAATGCACTGCCCGTGGCTCATTGCCCAATCGTGGGCCAACGTGGCGCGCCGGCGCCGTTCGGGCAGGACTACAGACCACCCGAGATCATCTACGGACGTGCGCGCGGCGGTGGTCCCCGGCTGCACGCCATCGCCACCATCGATTCATATCCGCCGGCGATCGAGGTCGCGACCGGCTTCGCGATGACGGATCATCCGGATCCCGACCGGCGACATTCATACTGGGTGTATCACCTGCTTGCGATTCACGGCGACGAGCTGATCGTCGACGACGATGTCGATCCGCGATTTCCCAAATGGGTCTGGTACACGAGTGGGCCCAATCACAAGCCGTCGCGCCGTCTCACGGCGACCGACAAGGCGCGGATCTGGAGTCAGCAGCCGCAGCCAATTCTTCGCGAAGTGCCGGCGCCTTAGAGCGCCTCCAATACTTCGCCGAGCGCGGCGATCGCGTCGACGATCTGTTCGTCGCGTAGATACGGCGCCGGGCCGAGTCGCAGGATATCCGCACGCGAATCCGTCAATACTCCGCGATCGCGAAGACGACGGACGCATTCGTGTGCGTGCGGCGTGCGGATGGCGAGAAAGCCGCCGCGTCGCTCGTCGGGCATCGCGATCGCGTGGGCGATGGACGGGTCGAGATCGAGAGACTCGAACCGCTGCTTCAGCAACGCGACCTGATGACGGCTGATGGCGCGAAGCCGTTCCGGCGTCAGCGTCTCCTCCTCGTGAAAGGCGAAGACGGCGGCGGCGCGATAGTGCGACGTCGGATCGTAGGTTGCACCGGCGAATGCGCCGGCGCCGGATGGATAGCGCACGCGTGAGACGCGCGTTGCATCGCCGGGCGAGACCGCCGCGTCCAGCGTATCGAATTCAGCGAACCAACCGGTCAACACAGGTCGCATCGATAGATCTGGCGGCACACGCAGGAAACAGTTGCCCTCGCCGAGCTGGCAATACTTGTAACCGCCGCCGGTCACGAAGGCGCGAGCGAGGCCGAGAGCACGCAGATCGAACGGCACCACGTTGAGATGGTGATACGCGTCGACGAGCAGCTGCGCACCGTGACGTTCGCATGCGGCGGCCAGCACGTCGAGGTGCGGCACGATCTCGGCGGTCTCGAACAGCACCGATGACACCATCACTCCCGCTGTTCGTGGATCGACCGCTTCCGCCAGTCGCGCGGCCAGCGTGTCCACCGGGTGTGCGGGGAGCTTCTCGACGGGAACGCCTTCGTCGGCAAGTCGATCGATCTGGCGGCGCAGCGAGTGGAATTCGCCGTCGGTCGTGACGAGCCGCGGCCGCTCGCCGAGCGGTAATGCGGACAACCACCGCGTCACCAGCTCGTGGGTGTTCTGGCCGAGTGCGATATTGTCTGACGCATCACCAAGCAGGCGCGCGAACCCGGCACGAACCAGCGCCGCCTGTTCCGCCGCGCGTGCCCATTTGTCGTCCACCCACTCCGCCGCATCGAGCCACGCCCGCTGCTGCGCCTCGAATCCCACATCCGGCCACGCCTGATGCGAGTGCCCGGTGAGCAGCGTGCGCTCTGTGACGCGGAAGCGGCTGTAATGCGACCCGAGATCATTCACCGCGTGTCGGCCTTCGGGCTTCGGCCTTCAGCCTTCGGCCCTTTCTTTTGAGCCTCGCCTTCGGCTCGACGCGCCTCTTCTTGTTGTCGAAGACTTTCTGTTTCATCGACGAGGCGCTGAAGCTGTCGCAGCACACTACCGCTGTCCGCGCATAAGGCCTCTGCGGCAGGGGCCTTCACAAAATCCAGATCGCGAGCAAGCTCGAGCAAGTACGCGAGCTCGGAGGCTGATCCGAGGGCGATATTGAGAAAGTAGCAATAGTCTCTCGTTGTTCTTCGGGCGCTTCCTTCAACGATGTTGGAGCCGACCGATACGGCTGCGCGACGAATCTGCAACCGCATGCCGAACCACTCGTCACGTGGGAAGTCCGTGGTGTTCTTGTAAATCTCGAGCGTCAGGCGACGTGCCTGCTGAAAGACTCGAAGCTGTCGGTAGTTTCTGCTCATGTACCACAGCGTAGCGAATCACCTTGCGCCCCCGAGCGTATCCAGGACCGAAGGCCGAAGACCGAAGGCCGCTACAAGCGTCCCCGTATCTCCCACAGATCCGGAAACAGATTCTTTCCGAGAGTCGTTCGTAAGTACGCCGCACCGCTCGAGCCGCCGGTGCCAGGCTTGGCGCCGATCGTGCGCTCGACCATCTTGACGTGACGGTAGCGCCACTCCTGGAAGCCTTCGTCGAGATCGACGAGCCGCTCGCACAGCTCGGCGTTCTTGGGATCGCGACGGTAGATCGTGATGAGGATGGCCTGGATGTCGGCGTCGGGCTCGATGGCTGTGGTCACGTCGCGGGTCAGATGGGAACCGATCGCGTAGCCCTCGCGTGAGAGGTATTGCAGGAACGCGTCCCACAGCGTCGGCGCCACGTAGCGGCGTTCGAGCGCCTGGCGCGCGCGACTGCCTGCGGCAAAGCGTTGGACAGCGGTCGGCGTCTTGGCTCCGAGCAGGAATTCGATCTGGCGGAACTGGTCCGACTGGAATCCGCTCGCCGCCTCGAGCCGCGCACGAAACGAGAGGAACTCCAGCGGCGTCATCGTCTCGAGGATGTCGAGTTGGGCGACGAGTACCTTCAGAATCGTGAGGATGCGCTTCAGCGTGTGCTGCGCGCGAGCGGAGTCGTCGGCCGTCAACAGCGCCATGACGTGATCGAGCTCGTGCAGCAGCTCCTTGAACCACAGCTCGTAGACCTGGTGAATGACGATGAACAGCATTTCGTCGTGCTCGGGCCCGGTTGAGCGCGGCTGCTGCAACGCGAGGAGCTCGTCGATCTTGAGATACGCGCTATAGGTGACCGCTGCGTTCGATGTCTGGTCTTCCATGCTCACGTCCCGGTGCTTGTCCGCTCGTCAACGCACAACGTATCCGATTCGCGTGTCGATCACTCACTAAAGCAAACCACGGAGGCACGGAGGACACGAAGACGCACGGCGGCGCCCACGTGCAGGACGGGCGCCGTGCGCTCCGTGCGTCTCCGCGTAGCTCCGTGTCTCCGTGTTTTGTTTTGAGGAGTAGTCCGCCTCGCCCTCGAAACATCGATGGAGCATTGCGAGTCGATCGTCACGTATCCACGTCGAGGCCGACCGCGCGCATGAGTGCGAGGGCGTTGCTGCGTGTCACCGGCCCTGGCTTCATCGTGTAGTCGAACTGCAGCTCCGCGCCGTCGAACCAGTCCTCGAAGTGGACGTTGGCGGCACGCGGCGTCAGCTCGTCGGCAATCGCCGTCAGCGCGAGATCGTGCGTGGTGATGAGCCCGATGGCGCCGGCGTCGAGCAATGCGCGGAGCACGCCCGATGCGCCGACGAGCCGATCGTGCGAGTTGGTTCCGTGGAACAGCTCGTCGAGCAGGAACAGCAGCGGCCGCGGGCCCCGAGCCGTGTCGGCGAGCTCGCGGATGCGCGTGATTTCTGCGTAGAAGCGCGACCGCCCCTCCTGCAGCGAGTCCTGGATCCGCAGCGTGGCGCCCACGTCCAGCGGCGTCAAGCGCAACGCCGACGCGCGCACGGGAGCGCCCGCCAGTGCCAGCACCGCATTGATGCCGGCGGTGCGCAGCAGCGTGCTCTTGCCGGACATGTTCGATCCGCTGACGACCAGCAGGCGCGTGTCGCCGGAGAGGTGGACGTCGTTGCGGACCATGCGTACCGCGGACAGCAGCGGATGGCCCAGTCCCTCACCGCTGAATTCGCCCGGCCCTGCGCCGTCGGCGATGTCGGGAAATGGATCGGCGGGGTGTTCGAACCGGTAGGCCGACAACGACGACAACGCCTCGAACTCCCCAACGGTGTCGAGCCATTGCCTGACGTGCGCGCCGTGGCGCGCACGCCAGGCCTCCACCGCCCATGCCAGGTGCGTTCCCCAGAGCAGCACGAGCGCGATCGGCATGAACACGAGGTTGTGCTGCCAATCGTGCATCTCCATCAGGCGATGAAGCGATCGGATGATCGATGAGGCCGGCCGGCCGCTGGTCCCCAGGCTGTGACGCAATGCCGTGAGGCGTGCGGACGCGAATTGTTCACGCTCGAGCCGGGTCATGAGGTGCGCGAGGATATCCAGATCGCGAGCCGGCCCATCGGCCGCGTGCAGCGCATGGTCGACGCGGTGCCGCATCGCCCACGCCGCGACGCTCTGCGCGACGATGGCGATCTGAAAGAGGGTGGGTTCGCCGGTCACGGCGTACCAGAGGAGGGACGTCAGCGTCGCAGCGGTGAGGACGATGGGGATGATCCGTCCCGAGCGTGCGAGGAACCCCGGACCTTCAGCCCACGCGACCAGCGCGTCGCGGTCGACGCGGGCGCGGACGTCGGCGCTCACAATCGAAAGAGCCTCGCGAAGATCGAGCCCGGGCGTCAGCTCCCGTACGGCGTCCTGGCGTTGGCGGATCTCGACGGCAGCGGCCGGCGCTTTCAGCCACGCCGCCAGCGTATCCTCTCCGCGACGGGTCCGCGCAATCGACAGCAGCTCGAACAGCGACCCGCGACCGAACAGATCGAGGTCGTTGGCGTACAGATGGTGGTCGTCGCGAAAGCGATCGCCGGGCTCGCCGCCGCCGATCCAGCGGTCCTCGATGCGCGCGAGTCCGCGCTCGTAGAAGCCGATCGCCCGGGTCGCCGCGTCACGCGCGCGCAGCACGCGGTCGTGATAGACGACGAGCGCGATGAAGAGGACGAGCGGCACGACGAGCAGCCATCCCGTCACCGCCTTCAGCATCACCGGCACCGCGAGCAGTGCGCCGGCGCCGAACGTGGCGAGGCGCGCATAGCTCACTCGCGCGTCGATGGCGTTCCATCGTGCGAGCGTCGCCTGCCGCGCCCGAAGTCGATCGTGGTACTCGTCTTCAGGCGTATTCTGCGTAGTGTTCACAGGCGGCGCATCCCGATGAATTCACCCCGTGAAGCCACGAAAGAGTCAAGACAGGAAGAAGGATGGCCTCCGTGTCTCCGTGCCTCCGTGGTTCGTGACGGGGTGAACATGGCTGCTACTTTGCCCACGTGCTGCGCTCTCGAAGCGGCGTGTTGAGAAACCGCACCAGCGGCGCGATGGCCTTGAAGGTCCGCAACAACTCCGGATAAAAGCGGTCCTCGATGGCGAACTCCGCCTCGAGCTCGCGAAACGCCAGGAACTGTTTGTGCTGCAGGTAGCTCGCAGCCGGATGCGTCTTGTCGTAGCCACGCGGCACGCGCGTCAACCGATCGCCACTGAGCTGACCGAGGACACGGCGGAACGTCGGCGTGGTCACGATTCGATGGAGCTGTGGATGCGTGGCGGCCACATGCTCGCGGATCGATTGCAGCTCCGCCGTCGTCGGCATGTAAATCCCGCCGCCAATCCACACCCATTGCGGGGCGATCTCGACATACAGCCCCGCGCCCAGCGGGCGCGGAAAGCCACGCGGCGGAAAGTAGGCGGCGGCGTGCGTCTTCAGCGGCGACTTGTCTTCGCTGAAGCGCGTGTCCCGGTAGACGCGGAAGAGCGAGACCTTGGGGTCGGAGACGAGCTCGGGCGCGAACGTGCGGAAATCGGTCGCCAGGCGGGCCAGCAAATCGATCATCGGTCCCCGTACGTGCTGCTCGTACTCGGCTTTTCTTTCGCGGAACCACTCACGATCGTTGTTCCGCTTCAGCGCCCGCAGGAACGCGAGCGTCTTGCGTGTGAACGGCGAAGGCATGCCGAATAATACAATTCGACAGATGGCTCCGACCTTGTCCGCCGGCACCCGTGAAGCGCTGGTCGCCGATCTCGTTGCACTCCTCGGCGATCGCTGCACGACCAATCCCACGCAGATCGAGCACCACAGCCACGGCGAGTCCTGGCACACGCCGGCTCCTCCCGACGTCGTGGTCTTTCCGCTCGCGACCGATGAAGTCAGCGCGGTTGTCCGGGCGGCCGCACGGCACGGCGCGCCGATTGTGCCGTTTGGCATCGGCTCGTCGCTCGAAGGGAATGTCAACGCCATCGCCGGAGGCGTGTCGATCGATCTGTCGCGCATGAATCGCGTCCTTCGGGTCAGTGCCGACGATCTCGACGCCACCGTCGAGGCCGGCGTGACCCATCGGCAGTTGAACAAGGCTCTCGCCAACACCGGGCTCGCGTTCTGGGTCGACCCGGGAGCGGACGCGACGATCGGTGGCATGGCTGCCACGCGCGCATCGGGCACGACTGCGGTGCGTTACGGAACGATGCGCGAGGCCGTGCTCGGCCTGACCGTGGTGCTCGCCGACGGTCGAGTGATTCACACCGGCGGCCGGGCGCGGAAGTCGGCGGCGGGCTACGACCTGACGCGCCTGTTCGTCGGCTCGGAGGGTACGCTCGGCGTCATCACCGAAGTGACCGTGCGGCTGCACGGCCTGCCCGAGGCGATTTCAGCTGCCGTCTGCGGCTTCGAGACGATGGAAGGCGCCGTGCAGACGGTCATCACGACGATTCAGCTGGGCATTCCGGTCGCGCGAATCGAGCTGCTCGACGAGCTGCAGATCGAGGCGGTGAATCGCTTCTCGCGACTGTCGTACGCCGTGAAGCCGACACTCCTCTTCGAATTCCACGGCACGAGCCAGGCCGCCGCAGAGGAACACGCGACGGCGGTGCAGGAGCTCGCGACCGAAAACGGCGGTTCCGGATTCGAATGGGCGACGACCACCGAAGATCGCGCGCGGCTGTGGCAGGCGAGGCACAACACGCTTTACGCGTCGATGGCGCTGCGGCCGGGCAGTCGCGCGTGGGTCACCGACGTCTGCGTCCCGATCTCCAAACTCGCCGAGTGTGTCCTCGAAGCGCGACGCGACCTTCAATCCTCGAATCTGATCGCGCCACTGGTTGGCCACGTCGGCGACGGCAACTTCCATCTGAACATCGCCGTGAACCCGGACGACGAGCGCGAGGTGAAAGAGGTGCGCGAGTTCAACGCCCGCTTGATCCGTCGCGCGCTCGCGCTCGGCGGTACATCGACCGGCGAACACGGCGTGGGTCTCGGCAAGATGAAATACCTCGCGGAGGAGCACGGCGACGCGCTCGACGTGATGAAGGCCATCAAGCTCGCCCTCGATCCAGAGAACCGAATGAATCCGGGAAAGATTTTCGAGCTCGATTAGTTCAAAGGAATGACTCCGTGCCTCCGCGCCTCCGCCCTCCGACGTCGCTCAGGGCGCCCCGAGCGTAAGTCGAGGGGCGTGGTTCGTGAGGGGTGACGGGCGCCGCGAATCCAAGTACATGGCCAAAGCCCGCAGACCCGATCCCTCTCTGTTCGACATTCCCGACGTCAACGAATCGCCGACGCCACCGCCTCCGCCAACCGGTGGCGGGATTGATGGTGTCGCGTTGCACGAGGCCGCGCAGAGCCGCTACCTGAATTACGCGCTGTCGGTGATCACGTCGCGCGCGCTGCCCGACGTGCGCGACGGCCTCAAGCCGGTGCAGCGCCGCATCCTCTACACCATGTGGCAGCAGAACCTGACCGCCGACGCCAAGCATCGCAAGTGCGCGAAAGTGGTCGGCGACGTCATGGGGAACTATCACCCCCACGGCGACGTGGCGCTATACGAAACGCTCGTGCGCATGGCGCAGCCGTTCTCGCTGCGCTATCCGCTCGTCGATGGGTCCGGCAACTTCGGCTCGCTCGACGGCGACAGCGCCGCGGCCATGCGCTACACGGAATGCCGCCTCGCGCGTCTCGCCGACGAGATGCTGTCGGAGATCGAGCAGCGCACGGTTCCGTTCCGGCCGAACTACGACGGCACCAGGACCGAGCCCGTTGTTCTTCCGGCGCGCATCCCCAATCTGCTGATCAACGGCGCCACGGGCATTGCGGTCGGTATGGCGACCAACGTCCCGCCGCACAATCTCAACGAGGTCTGCACGGCGCTCGTGAAGCTGCTCGACAATCCGGATTTGAGCAGCGTTCAGCTGTGCCGCTACGTCAAAGGTCCGGACTTTCCGACCGGCGGTCAGGTCCTCAACTCGTCTGACGAGCTGAAGGAGATTTACAAGAGCGGCTCGGGCACGATTCGGCTGCGCGCCACGTGGGAAGAAGGACCGTCGACGCGAAGCAGCCAGACGATCTACGTCACGAGCATTCCCTACGCGGTCAACAAGGCGGCGCTCGTCGAGCGCATCGCCGACGTCGTCTTGTCGCGCAAGCTTCCGCCGCTCCTCGACGTCAAGGACGTCTCCACTGACGACGTGCGCATCGCGCTCGAGTTGAAGCGGGACGCGGACCCGAAGATGGTGATGGCGTATCTGTTCAAGCAGACCCCGCTGCAAACCAACTTCATCGTCAACCTGACGTGCCTGATTCCGACGGAGAACGAGGAGGTCGGCCGGCCCGAGCGTCTGGATCTGAAGGCCATCCTCTGGCACTTCCTCCACTTCCGCCTCGACGTCGTCACCAAACGCCTCGAGCACGAGCTCGAGGCGCTGAAGAAGCGCATTCACATCCTCGAAGGCTTCGAGAAGGTCTTCGACGCGCTGGACGAGATCATCAGGATCATCCGCAAGTCGGAAGGCAAGGCCGATTCGGCGCAGAAGATCATGAAGCGCTTCGACCTGGACGCCGACCAGGCCGACGCGATCCTGGAACTGAAGCTGTATCGCCTGGCACGGCTCGAGATCCTGGTCATCCAGAACGAGCTTGCCGACAAGCGCAAGCGCGCGCGACAGATCACCGGACTGCTACGCGATGAGGAAGGTCGATGGCAGGTGGTGCGCGACGAGATCGAGGAGGTGCAGAAGGCCTACGGCAAGGGCGACCAGCGACGCACGCTGATCGAATCCACCGAGGAAGTGGCCTTCTCCGCCGACGACTTCATCGTCGAGGAGGACAATGTCGTCATCGTGTCGCGCGACGGATGGCTGAAGCGGCAGAAAGAAGTGCGCGATCTGTCGACGACACGGCTCCGCGAGGGCGATGCGGTGCTGGGCGTGCTGCCCGGGAGTACGCGTGCATCCGTCGTGTTCATGACGAATTTCGGCGCCGCGTACACGTCGCGCATCATCGACGTGCCGGCGTCGACGGGCTACGGCGAGCCCGTGCAGAAGCTGTTCAAGCTGCGGGACGGCGAGCGTGTCGTTGCGGCGTTCAGCCTCGATCCGCGCGTCATCGGCCAGATCTCGCCCGTCCGCAAGCCGGGCAAGGCCGCGCCTGCGAACGGATCCGGAGAGGACGCTGAGATTCCGCCGGTGCACGCGGTCGCGGTGACGAGCGATGGTTACAGCCTGCGCTTCAGCCTCGAGCCGTTCGTCGAGCCGAGCACGCGCGCCGGCCGCCGTTTCGCGCGGCCGGCGGAAGGCGCCGAGGTCGTCGGCGTTCAGGTCGTCACGGGCGGCGAAATCATCATCGCCGCCACCCACGAGGCGCGAGCGATCCTCTGTCACGTCGAAGAGATCAACTTCCTGTCGGGGCCAGGCAAGGGCGTGATCCTCATCAAGCTGCAAAACGACGAGGACGGCGTGATCGGATTCGTCGCGTCGAAGGGCGACCGGGACCTCCTGCGGGTTGAAACCAGCCGCGGCGGCGAACAGACGATCAGCACCGCCAAGTACGAGGTGACCAGCCGCGGTGGCAAGGGACGGGAGCTGTTGCAGCGGGGCCAGTTCGTCCGCGTCATCCCCGCGGACGTGGAAAACCCGCCGCCGCTCGGCGGCCCGCAGGCCTGAGCCCCGAGGTATACTTCATCGGCGGGCCGCCTGAAGGCGGCCCCTACGAGGAAACCGCTTCGGGATCCCGCAGCTCGACCACTTTGCATGCGCCGGTAGGCCGGGCCTTGTCAGGCGCGGCACGACAGGACGCCCTGAGCTGCGGTTGAAGGAACACCTTCCCGAAGCCCCCATGGCCAGCACAGCACGCCGTCTCGGTATGCAGGGCCGCCTTCAGGCGGACCGATCGCCCGACACGTAGCGCGCGAGCTGGCGGACCAACCGAATGAACACCGAGCCAGCACGCAGTAACCGCATCGCGGTCTTCATCGACTTCGACAACGTCGAAATCGGGGTGAAGAGCACGATTGGCGGTCAATTCGATATCGGCCTCGTCCTCGAGGCCATCAAGGAACGCGGCGAGATCGTCACCAAGATCGCTTACAGCGACTGGAAACGCGCCGGCGATTACAGCCGGGTGCTCACCCAGCATGCGATTCGCATGGTGCAGCGCAACCTCACCCCGGGCGGCGACAAGAACGGCGCCGACATCACCATGGCGCTCGACGCCCTGGAGATGGCCTTCACCCACGATCACATCAACGCCTTCGTCATCGTCGGCGGCGACAGCGACTTCATCTCGCTCGTCGAGAAGCTCAAACAATACGGCCGCAAGGTCATCGTCGTCGGCGGGCGGCAGTTCACCAGCGTGACGATGCAGCGCAACTGCCACGAGTTCATCGCCTACGAGAACCTCGTGGGCAGCCGTCCCGCGCGGGCGCCGGAGCGCGGCGGACGCGCGGCGGCGACCGGCACGAGCGAGATTTCCAAGGCGCTGCCGCTCGTCAAGCGAGCGCTGAAGGTGCTGTCGGACCGCGAGGTCACGCCGCAGCTCGGGCTGCTCAAGAGCACGTTGTTGCAGCTCGATTCCACGTTCTCCGAACGCGAATACGGCGCCGGCAGCTTCCGCGATTTCATGGAGAAGGTGGCGCAGGCCGGAGCCGTCGTTCTGCGCCACGCCGGTCGCAGCATGCTCGTCGAGCCTGTTGAAGAGGGCGGATCGACGGTCGCGCCCGCAGCGCCGGCTGACAGCGAGCCGGTTGGCGAACCGGTTGCCGAGGTGCAGCCGCCGCCGCAGCAACCGGCGTCGCGCCCGATGTACGACGTCGAAGACGACGAAGAGGAGTCGATGCCTGCGTCGCCGATGAGCATGCAGGACGGCATCCGCGCCGTGCAGCAGGCGTTCTCACAGAGTGCGAATCCCCCGCGGTGGCCGATGTACGTGCGCCAGGCCAAGCAGTTCCTGCGCAACGCGATCGACGGCTTCGACGAGCGCAAGTATGGCCTGGCGTCCGTCGTCGATCTGTTGCGGGCGGCGGGGAAGGAAGGTGTACTTCGGCTCGAACGCGATCGCCAGGGAGCGATCAGGGTCTTCCCGGGTGTGAACCTCGGCGGAAGGCCCGCTCCGCAGCGGTCCGAGCTGCCGATGGAGGAGCCGGGCGACGAACCAGTGATCGATCTGGACGAGCAGGTCGACGTTCCAGTGCCGCCCGAGCGTGTCAGCGAACCGGCTGACGTCGAAGTCGAAGCAGTCGCCGTAGCGGAGCCGCCGGTCGTCGATGGCGAGACCGAAGACGAGGACGGACAGCTGGAAATGGGGGCGGTCGCCGACGGGCAACCTGCCGAATCCGCTCAGCCGCCGAAGCGCGGTGGCGGACGCAAACGCACGGGTTCTGCTGGTGCGGGCCGAGGCGCGAAGGCCTCGCGCTCGAGTAGTCGACCGGCGAAGAGCGCCAAGAGCACCGGCACACGTCGCCCGGGTCCGCGCCGGAAGATGGTGCCGCCGGAGTAGACACTCGAGTTGTGACCCGGTAGGCCGGACCTTCCACCTCCGCCAAGGCTGCGGCGGACAAGTTGTCAGGTCCGGCGAGGTCGCGTCAGTGGATCACCAGTTCCCGGTATCCACCGGTTGGCGTCCACTGCACACGATGGGCGGCGTAGCGATCGCGAGCGCCCTGCTGCCGGACGTAAATCAGAACCTCCTGATAGCGGTCCTGAACGCGCGCGACGATCTGCGGCGCGATCAGCAGCGCCGCGCTCGCATCGTCGGCTTCGACTTCCACGACGAGCGCGTGGTGCGCGCCGGTGGCGGTGATGACCGCCCATGACGGCAAGCGTCGTCCATCGTTGTCGACATTCAGCAGGCGGGCGAATGCGGATACCGGCGTGGAGGATGAGAAGTGACGTCCCTGCGCAGAGTACTGCAGCGCCGCCGCGAACAGCATGATCGCGGCAAGCCACGCGACGCCGCCGCCGAGCACAAGCCGGCCAGTCACGTCGGGCTCTTCGGCGGCAATCCTACCCTAAAATGCAGTAGGCAGTAGGCAGTAGGCAGCCTGCAGCAACGACTGACGAACACTGCGAGCTGACGCTGCATAGTGCCTACAGAATCCAAGTGACCACTTACACAGCAAAAGACATCACAGTTCTCGAAGGGCTCGAGCCCGTTCGCAAGCGTCCCGGCATGTACATCGGCGGCGTCGGCTCCGCCGGTCTGCATCACCTGGTGTGGGAGATCCTCGACAACGCCGTCGACGAGGCGATGAACGGCTATGCCTCGAACATCACCCTCACGCTACACAAGGACGGCAGCTCGATCACGGTCACCGACGATGGCCGCGGCATTCCGGTCGACAAGCATCCGAAGACGAAGAAGAGCGCGATCGAAGTGATCTTCACGATGCTCCATGCCGGCGGGAAGTTCGAGCAGGGCAACTACAAGACCGCCGGTGGCCTGCACGGCGTCGGCGCCAGCGTCGTCAACGCGCTGTCGACAGAGTTGCGCGCGAGCGTCAAACGCGACGGTGCGCTATGGGAGATGTCGTTCAAGCGCGGGCAGCCGGCCGGCGGGCTGAAGAAGGCCGGCGCCGCACGCGGAACCGGCACGACGATCTACTTCCATCCCGATCCCACGATCTTTCCGAAGATCGAGTTCGAGCCCGCGGTCATTCGCGAGCGTCTCGAAGTGGTCAGCTACATCCACAAGGGCGTGCGCGTCATCTTCGACAACGAAGCGGAAGGCAGGAAGGAAGTCTTCGAGCATCGGGAAGGGCTGTCCGACTATCTGAGGAAGATCGTCGGAGAGCGAGGCGCGAAGCCGGTGCACGAGGCGGCATTCGTGTTGGAGCGCGACGGCGCGCCACGGCTCGATCTCGTGCTGCAGTGGACCGAATCGACCGACGAGCACATTCGCAGCTACGTGAACGGCATTCCGACCGGATCGGGCGGTACGCACGAAAACGGTCTGCGCGCGGGGCTCGGCAAGGCTGTTCGCAACTACATCGACACGCATAACCTGTCACCGAAGGGCGTGACGCTGACGGCCGAAGACATCCGCGAAGGGCTCACCGGGGTGCTGAGCATCTTCATCGCGGAGCCGCAGTTTCAAGGGCAGACGAAGGATCGGCTGAACAATCCCGAGGTGATGTCGCTGGTCGACGGCGCCGTGCGTCCCGGGCTCGAGCACTGGCTGAATCACAACCGCACGATCGCCGAATCGATCGTCGGGCGGATCATCCTCGCCGCCCGCGCGCGTGAAGCGAGCCGCGCCGCGCAGGCAGAGGTCACGCGCAAGACGGCAACGACCGGTCGCCTCAACCTGCCCGGCAAGCTCAGTGACTGCACGAACGTCGGACGGGACGACACCGAGCTGTTCGTCGTCGAAGGAGATTCCGCCGGTGGGTCGGCGAAGCAAGGGCGCGACCGGGCGAAGCAGGCGATCCTTCCGCTGCGCGGCAAGGTGATGAACACCGAGGGGCTGACGCTGGCCAAGGTGCTCGAGAACAAGGAGCTGGCCGACCTGGTCACCGCGCTTGGCTGCGGCCTCGGCAAGAGCTTCGACATCACGCGCCTGCGCTACTCGAAGGTCATCATCCTCGCCGACGCGGACTCCGACGGGCACCACATCGCCACGCTCCTGCTCACGTTCCTGTACCGCCACCTGCCGCAGCTGATCGCGAATCACAAGGTCTTCCTCGCCCAGCCGCCGCTCTATCGCATCGACATCGGCAAGGAGACCTACTGGGCACTCGACGATCCACATCGGGATCGGCTGCTGAAGCTGCACGGCAACGGGCGCGGCAGTCCCGAGATCACGCGGTTCAAGGGTCTGGGCGAGATGATGCCGAAGGTGCTGTGGGAGACGACGCTCAACCCGCGCACCCGCCGATTGCTGCGCGTGGAGATCGCCGATCAGATCGTCACCGACCGCGTGATCAACGAGCTGATGGGGAAGGATGCGTCGGCTCGCTTCCGGTTCATCATGGAGCGGGCGGAGGAGGCGCAGGAGCTGGACGTCTAAACCCGGTCACCCACTGCTGATTAGAACCCGTTCAAACCCGACGTGGGGTCCGCCTTTAG
>Ga0081539_10003674_pt1 | contig 18390 bp, 12 predicted proteins | sample TabmetS4T2R2_FD_71023 | JGI IMG/M metagenome (GOLD analysis project Ga0081539, IMG submission 71023) | Tabebuia heterophylla rhizosphere microbial communities from the University of Puerto Rico - S4T2R2 | ecosystem: Host-associated > Plants > Roots > Rhizosphere ...
GGACAACAGCGCGGCCATCGCGCGACTCATCTCCGCGGTGGCGTTCCAGCGTCAGAACACGATCGCGCTCGATCTTGCCGGCTCGAACGCGGCGGCGACGCTCGCGGACGATCCGTGGGCGGAGAACGGCTTCAACTTCCTCGAGCGTCAGACCTCTGGCATCGGCGGTGGCACCACCGAGATGGCGCGCAACAACATCGCGGAGAAGGTGCTGCACATGCCGCGCGAGGTCACGCACGACAAGAACATGCCGTTCCGCGACGTCCCCAAGGGTCCGCAACCGAACTGACGCACCGACGCCGTCCTACTCCGGCGCGGAGGAGCGTCCCTCGCTCGGGTCGGCTGGGTCGGACGACGGCGACGAGCCGCGTTCACCGAGATACGCGTCGCGCACCGCCTGGTTGCCCTGGATCTCGTCCGGGAGTCCGGACGCGAGCACGGAACCGAGGTCGAGCACGACGACGCGGTCGCTGTGCTGCATCACGAACCCGGCGTTGTGCTCCACGAGCAACACGACACACCCCGACTCGGCGCGCACCGCCTGGATCTGCTCCCCGAGCCGGTCTTCCTCCGCCTCGTCCAGACCTGAGGCGGGCTCGTCCAGGAGCAGGAGCTTGGGTTTGTCGACGACGGCCCGCGCGAACTCGACCATCCGGGCGACGCCGATCGGCAACGATCCTGCGAGCTCGTTGCGCAGCGGGATGAGACCACACCGCTCGAGGACCTCCTCCGCCCGCGCCCGCCGTTCTCGCTCGCGGCGACGGCGCGTGGGGGAGTAGACGAGGTCGGCGGCGAAGCCACCGCCGCCACCGCGCCACTCGAGGGCAGTGAGCACGTTGTCCTCGACCGTGAGCCACCCGAAGGTCTGCACGCGCTGGAACGTGCGCCGCAGCCCCCGCTGGGCCCGCGCCGTCGCCGACTTGCTCGTGAGGTCCTCGCCGTCGAGGACGACGCTGCCGCCGTCGGGAGATCGCACCCCCGAGATGACGTCGAAGAGCGTGGTCTTGCCGGCGCCGTTGGGACCGATGATGCCGAGCACCTCCCCGGCCACCGCGTCGATGCTCACATCGTCGAGCGCGACGATTCCTCCGAAGCGGACCGTGATCCCGCTGAGCTGGAGAAACGCCGGTTCGGCGGGTTCCGCGATGCTGTGGCTCTCCGCCAGGTCGATGGTCACTCCGGGTACGTCCCCCATCGGTGGTTCGAAGCGAACAACAGGCCACGGTGGCAGAGCCGACCCGCGGACGCGGGCCGACTCTGCCTCGTGACGACGATCAGCTCCCGAACTTCGGGTCGATCTTGTACGTCTTGCTCGAGCACTTGTAGGGCTCGACCACGGTCCACGGTGCGGCGCCGCTGGACATGAGCAGGGAGCTGCACGCCGGCGAGCTGTGCACCGTCGACGCCGGGTACTTGGTCGGTCCGACCAGGCCCTTGATCTGCCAGGTCTGCGTCGCGAGCACCTTCTGGACGGCTTCCGGCGTGATCTTGGCCTTCGGGATCTTCTTCAGGGCCTGGATGAACATGTCGGCCGCGAAGTAGGTCTGCTGGGCGAAGATCGGGACCGGCTTGCCCTCTCGTACCGCATCGATGTCCTTGTTCATCTGGGTCAGGCCCGGGCTCGGTTCGGTGTTGTAGAGCCCACCGGCGACGGTTCCTTCCAGCGCCTTCGCGAACAGGTCGATCCCGAGTGAGGTCTGGAAGGTGCCGGTGAACCCGGCCGCCTTCAAGGCGTTCCAGATCGGGAGGCACTGCGTCGCCAGCAAGCAGACCACGTCGTCGGGCTGCTTGCCGCCGTTGGCGGTCATGAAGTCCTGCACGTAGGGCGTGTAGTCGGACGCAGTCTGCGGCACCGAGCCCTTGGCGTAGACGACTTTGAACCCGGCGCCCTGTGCCGAGCTGGCCGCCACCTTGGTGGAGCTCTTCCCCGACTGGTTGTCGTTCGAGAAGAGCACGATCGTCGGCTTCTTGTTGCCGGTCTTCTTGGAGACGTAGGCGTACGGGGCCGAGTAGTTGTCGATCGCGCTCGGTGGATCCGCGGGCACGGCACAGCCGCTGTAGCCGAAGCCGTAGAGCTTCGTGGTCGGCTTCGGGCTGCAGTACGTGTTGTCGAACGCGAAGCCCACGTACGGCACGTGTTGCTGGTTGAGGAACGGTCCGGGATTCACCGCGGAGAGGTCGGGCACGATCGCGAACACACCTTCCTGGGTGACGAGGCGTCGAGCCTCGGACGTCGCGGTGGCCGGATCGGCCTTGTCGTCGGCGAACTCCGTGTACTCGATCTTGACCCCTGGGATCTCATTGGTGTCGTTGAATCGCTTGACCCGCGCTTTGGTACCGATGTCGGAACCGGCGAAGTTCGTAGCCCCACCGAGCCCGGCAATCGTGATGGTCTTGCCGTCGTAGCCGCGCACCGACGGCACTCCTGTGGCTGCCGGCATCACGAACGCGATCGTGAGCGCGGTCACGACCGCGAACACGACAGCGGCGCTGCCGAACTTCACTCGTCTTGTCTTCACTCGCCATCCCCCCATCGGTTCGGGATCAGGTCCTGAGGTCGATTTCCCCGGGACGTCGTGTGCTTGCCATTTCGTGATTCAGATCGACGGTCGGTCATCGCCCGATGCTCCCGCCGAGGTAGGCGGCGCTGAGCACGCCCATGTCGGCGTCGGCGCGGTTCCCACTCCAGACGACCGTGCCGAGCTCCATGAACGCGATCCGGTCGGCGACCTCGAGCGCGTTCTTCGCGTGCTCCTCGACGAGGAGCACGGCCACGCCGACATCGCGGAGCTCGATGATCGCCCGCATCACCGCGTCGGCGGCGAGCGGCGCGAGCCCGAGTGTCGGTTCATCTGCGATGAAGACCACCGGAGGATCCGCCAACGCCGGCGCGAGGCTCAACATCTGTTGCTCGCCGCCGGAGAGCAGACCCGCGACCTGCTTTCGTCGTTGCGCGAGGATAGGGAACCGCTGGTACGCGTGGTCGCGCAGCTCGTCGGTTCGCAACAGCACGGTGAGGTTCTCCTCGACCGTCAGCCCCGGGAAGATGCCCCGGGCTTCCGGAACGAGCAAGAGACCGGCGCGGGCGCGCGCATGGGGTGATGCGGTCGTGACGTCGTCGCCGGCGAGGGTGACGCGGCCGAGCGTCGGTGCCACGAGACCTGCGGCCACCGAGCACAGCGTCGACTTCCCTGCGCCGTTGGCGCCGAGCAGCGCGACCACCTCGCCCGCCTCGACGCCGAGGTCGACGCCATGCAGCACCTCGACGTCGCCGTATCCGGCGACGATGCCCTGCATCACGAGCGTGGTTCCCGTGATCGGCGCGGCTCCGACACCGTTGTTGGCGGGGGACGGCGAGCTGCCATCGTGCGTCAGCTCGTGCTCCGGCACTGCGCCGACGTGGACTTCCGCTTCGGTGGCCATGATGCGGGCCTTGCGTTCCTTGGCCCTCCGCTTCGCCAGCTTCTGCTGACCGGTGAGGGCGAGGATGCCGTCGGGTTCCTGCGCCAGGTTGATCGCACCGAGCCCGGAGAGGATCGGCACGAAGTAGATCGACGTGACCAGTGCATTGACGTCGCCCCCGGGGAGGATGTCGGAGGCCAGCCAGTGGAACACCGCGGTGCCGGCGGCGAACGCGAACCCGGCCAGGAGCGCGCCGCCTGGCCGGCGGATCCCGAACAACACCGCGAGTGCGAGCCAGAAGAGGCCGGCGACCGGCGGCGCGGTGTCGTTGCTCGCTGCGAAGCCGAAGAGGCTCAAGAAGACGCCGCCGAACGCGGCGATGCTCGCAGCGAGCGCGAAGATCATGATCTTCGTGCGGTTGGCGCGCACGCCCGACGCCTGCGCGGCCACCTCCGAGCTCCGGACCGCGAGGATGGCCCGGCCGGACGCGGAGCGTTGCAAGGCATGGATCACCAACGTGATCAGCCCGAACAGCGCCAGGAACAGCAGGATCTGGTCGGGGATCGTGGAGAAGTCGAGCTTGGGTTGATCTCCCCGCTGCAGGAGGTCGTGCACCCAGTTCAACCCGGGGACGTCGAGGCTCGGCGCGCGGATGGCCCACCCGAGCTGGCCGTGGCCGATCGGCTCGTACGGGAACACGACCAGCGAGAAGAAGAAGGCGATCGCCAGGCTCCAGATGGCGAGGAACACGCCGCCCAGCCGGGTGGCCGGCCAGGCGATGGCGGCGCCGAGCACCGCACCGACGGCGGCTCCGATGAGCGCGGCCCAGAGGAAGTTGATCTGGCCGTGCGGAGCCAGGACCGGGACGTCTCCCCAGTCGCGGTCGAGCGCCCAACCGGCGGCGAAGCCTCCGGCCGTGACGAACGTGGTCTGCGCCAGGCTCACCATGCCGCCCATGCCGGTGACGACGACGAACGACAGGAACACGATCGCCATCGCCAAGCTCTGCGCGATCACCGTCTGGTCGTACGAGTTGGCCTGCAACCAGCTCACGTCGATCCACTGGAACGAGAACCCGATGATGCACAGCGCGAACACCGCCCACGGGAGGCGGCGTCGCAACGCCGACATCCCTTGACGATGATCGGGGCGCGGCACGTCTTCCGCCGCGGTTCCCGCCTGCCGGCTCCGGTCGCGGCCGGTGAGCCAGCCCAGGACGATCACGATGAAGAAGGGCACTGCGGAACGCAGCCCGCTCAGGTTCGCGATCCAGTGCGGGAGGATGTCGTCGGAGTACCCGGCGAAGAGGTTCTGCACGATGCCCAGCAGCAGGCCGCCCGCGAACGCGATCGGGAGCGACTTCAACCCGCCGAGTACGACCGCGGCGAGCGAACCGAGCACGACGAGCGTGAAGATGTAGCTGTCGAGCGAGAACAGCGGCGCGATCAACACCCCGCCGAGACCGGCCAGCACCATGGTCAACACCCACGCGACCGACGACGTGCGCGCCGCGTTCACCCCGCGCAGTCCGGCGAGTGGTTCTCGGTCGACGACCGCTCGCATCTCGAGCCCGATCCGCGTGCGCCGGAGCACGAACCACAACCCGATCGCCGCGATCGCGGCCACGACGAACACCGCGAGCTGGTCGGAGTTCAGCGCGACTCCGCTGAGCACGTGGTAGACGTGCGCCGGGGTGGGCCCGACGCCGGCGACGGGCTCACCGTTGATCGTCGCCTGATTCCCGGCGAGGTCGAGGTTCAGCGTGTCGTTCCCGACCGTGACCACCAACCACTGCACCAGGTTGGGCAGCACGACCAGCAGACCGATCGTGCCGACGATCTTTGCGTACACCGGTGCTTTCGCCAGCCGCCGGAGCAAGAGCCGGTCGAGCAACAACCCCAGCAGCGGGGCGAAGATGAACGCGGCGATGACGACCGAGGGGACGATCGGCATGCCGAGGCCGGTGTTGAGCTGGTAGTAGAGGTACGCGGCGGCGAAGGCCACGGCACCGTGTGCGAAGTTGAAGATGCCCGACGTCGTGTACGTGAGCACCAGGCCCGACGCCATGATCGAGTAGATGGCGCCGGTGACCGCACCGGACAGGGTCAAGCTCAGGAACTTGTCCACGCCCGCCGGTACCCCCTGTACGGCTGCCTCGCCATGCTCGTGCGTGACTTGCAGAATGTATACGCCGAGTGTTTATACCCTAAATTTTTCGCGGGCGCAGGGCGGGCGCGTGGAGCTGGCGTGCGAGCGGGGGCTCGCGGGCGGGGGAGGCTTCGGGGAGGACCCGGGACGCGAGAGGGGGAGCCGGCGAACCGGCTCCCCCTCCTTCGTCGTGTCAGATGTGACGGGTCAGCTGCTGGGCGCCGCCGTGGTGGTGGTCGACGCCGTGCCGGTGTCCCGGTACTTGGCGATGAGATCCGGGTCGCCCACGGTCTTGCCCTGGATCGGCTTGCCGTTGTTGTAGGGCACGAACTTCCCGTTCTTCACCTGGATGTAGTAGATGCACGGCGGCGTGTCGCTGATCTTGCCGAAGTGCTCGTAGCTCAGGTCGATCGGCTTGCACGTGAGTCCGGCCGAGTCGTACTTGCCGCCGTTGCTCTTGCGCAGGCCGTCGACGAAGCTCTGACGGGTCGGGTTCTTCCCCGCGTTCTTCAGGCCGGTCACGACCATGTCGCAGGTGATGTAGCCGGTGAACGCGCCGTAGTTGGGAATCCCGGTGATGCCGGCGTACTTCTTGAGGTTGTTGGTGAACGTCTTGACTCTCGGGTCGCCCAGCTCGATCGGCTTGTAGCTCGACTGCAGGATGTCGTTGGGCGTGATGCTCTTGGCGATCGGCTGGTCGAGCAGGTCCTGGCTGTACCCCGTCGCGAGGACGTTGGCCTTGATGTCGACGCCGTTCTGCTGGAGCTGCTGGACGATCGCGAAGTTGGTGTTGGAGTCGAGCGGCAGGTACACGCCGTCGGAGCCCGAGTTCTTGATGCCGAGCACGATCGGTCCGATGTCGGTGCTGCCGAAGTCGAGCGTGTTGTTGAGGTAGCCGGGCTCGAGTCCCTGAGCCTTGGCCGCGTAGTTCACAGTGGCCTTGGCGGTCTCGCTCGACGACGGCGACGCGCCGTAGCCGATGGCGGCGACCTTCTTCACCCCGAACTTCTTCATCAACTTCGTGACGGTGTCGCTGGTGATCCCGGGGATCGGCGTGCCGTCGCCGAGGCTGGAGATGATGTTCTCGTTGCCGGCGTCGTAGTAGTAGGACCCGTCGAACCCGCCACCGATCATCGGCACGTTCGCACCCTTCAGGTAGCGCCAGGTGAGGAACGCGAACGGCGAGTCGTTGACCACCACGAAGACATCGCGGTTCTGCACGAGGTCCTGCGCGCCGGTGAGGTTGGCGGCGCTCGACTTGTCGTCGACGGCCTCGACTTCGATCTTGCGCCCGTTCACACCGCCCTTCGCGTTCTCGGCCGCGATCCGCGCCTTGCACGCCTTGTCCGCCCCGACGAAGTTCGGTGCTGCCACCCCCGTCTCCGACGAGAGGAAGCCGATCTTCACCGCCTTGCTGGTGACGCCGGGCGCGGTGTCCGACTGCGCGCCGGCGCTGGTTGCCAGCACGCCCACGGTGGCGACGGCGAGCGTTGCCACCACTGCGACGGCGCGTCGTCCGCGCCGGCCTGGCGGGTTCCGACCTCGCTCGACACGCTGCCGCAAGCGACGCTCGCCTCGTTCCCGTCGAACGCGGGGTCGCGCGCCGGAACCGTCGACGTGGCCATCAGCGGGTTCGCCTTCCATTCCGCGGACCTGACGGTCGAGGAGGGCACAACCGTCCGTTGGACCAACTTCGACGGCGCCTCTCACTCGGCCACGAGCATGACGGGCCCGGGGACGCTGACGCCCAGCGGCGTGTTCGATTCCGGACTGCTCGATCCCGGGTCGTCGTACCAGTTCACGTTCACCTCGACCGGCGACTATTACTACTACTGCGTGCCGCACGGCAGCAGCATGCAGGCGGTCGTCCACGTCGTGCCGGTGCCCGAGCCGGCGGCCGGAGCTGCGTTGGCGATCGCATTTGCCGCCATGACGGCGGCGGGACGTCGTGTCCGCCGCGGTCGGGGTGCTACGCCCCATGAATCAAGCAGGTGAGCGAGCCCGCAGGCGCAGCGGCGCGAGCGGCGCAGTGGCGCAGCGGGCGCAGCGGGCGCGAGCGAGCAACGTGCGCGTGCGTGCTCTCCGCAGGTGGTCCCCCTACGAGCCGACGCGCGCGGGCGCCGGGCGCGGGTGTTCCGTTCCGGCCCGCGCGTCGGCCGTTTACTTGCGACGCCACTTCTGATGCCACTTCTCTAGCGATGAGGTCTTATCATGCCCCAAGGAATCTGGCGTTACGTCCGCACACTTCGATTGCTTCTTCTCGCGTTGGTCTTCAGCGCGTCCGCTGCGTCCGCGGCGGTCGTGACGAGCAACCCGTACCTGGGCGTCACGTACATTCGTCGCACCGAAACGTCGCCGCGCACGCTGAGCATGAACATCGTGCAGGTCGACCTGAACGCGCCGGGGCTGAGTTTCAAGTTGACGCCGCAAGCGGCGAACACGCCAAACAACCGCGAGACGTTGCGGCAGACGACATTGAACTACCTGAACCAGGAGCACGCGCAAGTCGCAGTCAACTCGCACTTCTTCCTGCCCTTTCCGTCGAATGATACCGACGCGGACCTCGTCGGCTTCGGCGTGAGCAACGGCAACGCGTACTCGGCGTTCGAGAACCCCGTGCAGTCGTACGCGATCGTGAACAACTCGCCGGCGCTGAACATCGAGCCCGACAACGATGCCTCCATCGTCACCGCAAACCTCTCCGATCCGAACCGCAGGACGGTCAACGAGAACGTGACGCTGTGGAATGCCGTCGCCGGCTCGGCGCAGATCGTCACGAACGGAGTCACGACGGTCCCGCAGTACGTCGACGCGACTCATCCGGATGCGCTGCTCACGCCCAACGGCACCTACAGCAATTCCAACTCCTGGTACGGCCTGGCGCGCGCCCGGACGTCGATCGGGCTCTCGCAGGACGGCAACAAGCTGACGATCTTCACCGTCGATCAGGCCGGCGGCAGCGGGGGCATGACCGGCGCGGAAGTCGCCGACCTGCTTCGCAACGACTACGGCGTCTACAACGCGCTCAACCTCGACGGCGGCGGCTCGACCACGCTCGCCATGGCCGACCCGGTGACCGGTGTCGGCGCGATCAAGAACGTCTCGGCCGACAGCGCGCTGGGCCGCGCCGTGGCGTCGAACCTCGCGATCTTCGCGGCGCCCGTGCCCGAGCCGACCGTCGCCGGCGCGATCCTCTTCGCAGCAGTCATGTCGAACGTCGTCCGCCGTGGCCGGCGCTAAGCGACCGCCGCTGCGACCGCCGTATCAACAGGAAGGGAGTGTATCCGATGAAACGTGTCCAACTTGCCGCGATTGGTGCGGCGGGATTCCTGATGACCGCTCTGCCTGTGGCCGGCCAAACCCTGTCGGGGAACGCGGTGCTCGGTCCCGACACGTTCGCGCCCGGCCCCACCTCGGGGCAGTTCATCACGCCGAACGTCAACAACGGCCGTCCGTCGCCGTTCGTCGGACAGCAGCCCGTGCAGGGGTTTTCCGCGATCCTTCCGGACGGCAGCGGCGGGTGGCTCGTGATGACCGACAACGGGTTCGGCTCCAAGGCCAACTCCGCCGACAGCGTGCTGCGGTTCCACGACGTGTCGATCGACCTGAAGCGTCCGGGCGGCGCGGGCACGGGCGCCGTCACCTACCAGGGAAACGTCACGCTGTCGGACCCGAACCACAAGATCGCCTTCCCAATCGTCGCCGACGGCATCAACTATCCCAACAGCGCGATCCCCGTGGATCCGGCGATCCGAAACGGCCGGCTGCTCACGGGCGCCGACTTCGATTTGGAATCGTTCCGCCGCGCCCCGGACGGCACGCTCTACTTCGGCGAAGAGTTCGGCCCGTTCGTCCTGCACGCCAGCGCCTCTGGCGTGTTGCTCGACGCACCGGTGCCGCTGCCCGGCGTGCAATCTCCGGACAACCCGCTGCTCGGCGGCAACACTCCCAACCTCAGCAGCTCACGCGGCTTCGAAGGGATGGCACAGAACGGCACCAAGTTGTACACGATGCTGGAAGGTCCGACCGGCGCCACCGCCACCGACCGCGCCAACGGCACTAAGCTCCAGATCAACGAGTTCGACACGACGACTGGCGCGTACACCAACCGCACGCTCTTCTACCCGCTCTCGGGGACCGGCGCAAACCGCCACATCGGCGACTTCACCGAGATTGGCAACGACAAGTACGTCGTGCTCGAGAAGGACTTCGCCGACGGCGTCAACGCCGTTTTCAACCACGTTTTCCTCGTGGACCTCAACGTCACGCTCCCGGATGGCACGCTGGTGAAGCGCGACCTGGCCGACCTGCTGAACATCAGCGATCCCGATCAGATCGGCATCTTCGGCGACTCGGTGCCGGGGACCTACCGCTTCCCGTACGTCACCGTCGAGAGCGTCATCCTCACGGCGCCGGACCGGTTGCTGATCGCCAACGACAACAACTACCCGTTTAGCAACGGCCGCACTCCCGGGACGCCGGACTCCAACGAGTTCATCGAGCTTCAGTTCGGCCAGGCGCTGAACACGCTCACGGTTCCGGAACCTGGCGCGGTTGGCGCGGCTTGCGCCGCAAGCGCCGCGGCGCTGCTCCGACGGCGACGCCGGCGCGCGACGTGCGGCGCCGCCGGATGCGCGGCCGTGGCCGCGATCGTCGCGGCGACCGCACCGCGGTCGGCCCTCGCGGCGCTTCCCAACGGGGTCGCCAGTGGCGACACGACCGCGAACTCCACCGTGTTGTGGGGCCGCACCGACACCCCCGGCACGGTCACGTTCGAGTACTCGACCGACCCGACGTTCGCCGGCGTGCTCGGCACCGGGAACGTCGTCGTCACCGACCCGATGATCCCCGCGAAGCTCGACGTCGCGTCGGGCCTGGCACCGGGCACGCGCTACTACTACCGCGCGACCGACTCGACTGCCGCGAGCGCGTCCGGCACGTTCATCACGCCCGCCCTTAACGGGCACGGCGGGTTCCACCTGGGTGTCAGCGGCGACTGGCGCGGCGAGCTTGCGCCGTACCCGTCGATCAGGAACGTGCCGGCAAAGAACCTCGACGTGTTCCTGAAGTTCGGCGACACGATCTACGCCGACGTGCCGTCGCCCGCGTTTTCGGCCCCGCAGGCGCAGACGCTGGACGAGTACCGCATCAAGCACAACGAGGTGCAGTCGACCGTCCCCGGCGCGACGATCAACTCGTTCCGCGACCTGAACCAATCGACGTCCGTCCTCGCCGTCATCGACGACCACGAGGTGACCAACGACTTCGCGGGCTACGCGACCGTCGCCGACTATCAGGCGGCGGGCGACACGCGCTTCGACTTCGGCTCGCCGGCGCCCGCGACGCGGATCAACCGCACGCCGCTGTTCAACAACGGGGTGCAGGCTTTCCACGAGTACATGCCGATCCGGCAACCGACTTGGAGCCTGCCGCTTGCCGACGCCAGCGCGGATCGGATGAACGGCGTCGCCGATCAGTACCGCTCGCGGACGTACGGGAGCGATGCGGCGGTCATCGTCTCGGATGCGCGCAGCTTCCGCGACAAGGAGCTGCCGCCGGTCACGAACCCCACTGACGGGACGCAGGTCAACAACTTCCTCGTCCAGTCGTTCAACCCCGCGCGCACGATGCTCGGTAAGCCGCAACTGGCGCGGCTGGAATCGGACCTGATGACGGCGCAGGACGCGGGCGTGACGTGGAAGTTCGTGAACGTGCCCGAGCCGATCCAGAACCTCGGCGTCGTCGCCGCCAGCGACCGCTACGAGGGTTACGCCGCCGAGCGGTCGCAGTTGCTCAGCTTCATCAACGGAAACAACCCGCAGGGCAAGAAGATCGACAACGTCGTGTTCGTCACCGCGGACATTCACGGCACCGTGGTCAACAACCTCACGTACCAGAACGGCCCGGGGCAACCGCAGATCAAGACGGCCGCTTTCGAGATTTCGACCGGCGCGGTGGCGTACGACGCGCCGTTCGGGCCGACCGTGATCACGCTCGGCCATTCGCTGGGCGCGATCGACGACGCGACGTTCGCGACCTACAACAACCCCGCGACTCCCGCGAGCGTTCGCGAGGCGATCCTCCAGGCGGTCGTCAACGCACAGCTCACCCCGCTGGGATACACGCCCATCGGCATCGAGGCCGACAGCGGGATCAACGCGTCGTTGACCGTCGGCACGTGGACGGCGACCAGCTCCTACGGCTGGACCGAGTTCCAAGTCGATCCGCTGACGCAGGCGCTGACCGTCACGACCTGGGGCATCCCGTACTACCAGGAGGCGGGCGCGACCCAGTACGCGGGACTGCCGTTCGAAAACCTCTCGCCGCAGATCGTGCAACAGTTCGTCGTGATGCCGGTGCCCGAGCCGGCGGCGGCGGCAACGACGCTGGTTATTGCCGTGGCCGCTTCGCGCCGTAGGACAACCCGCAACCCGCAGCCTCAGGAGGAGAAGTGATGCGCAGGATTCCCCACGCGCTCGTTTGGTCGGTCGTGCTGCCCACTGCCGCGCCGGCGCTGGCGGTCAGCGTCGACGGGTTGCGGTACGTCGACCGCTACACGCTCCCGTACACGCCGGGACTCAACGGCTCGACGTTCGGCGACACGCTCTTCGGGGGCATCAGCGGGCTCGACCGCGACCCGACGACCGGCCACTACATCGCGATCAGCGACGACCGCTCGCAGAACGCGCCGGCCGGCGGAAACCCGGCGGCGCGGTTCTACGACATCTCGATCAACGTCGGCGCCGGCGGTTTCGTCGGTCCCAACCCCGTCACGATCAATGCGGTGCAAACGCTCAAGCGACCCGACGGCACGACGTTTCCCGCGCTGGGCGTGGATCCGGAATCGATCCGCGTGCGGTCCACGGGCTCGGGGACGACGCTGCTGTGGACCAGCGAAGGTGCCGTCTCCAGCACGGCGAACCCGCCGCTTCAGAACACGTTCGTCCGCGAGATGAACCTGGACGGCACGCACCTGCGCGAGTTCTCGACCCCCGCGAAGATGACGCCCGATGCGGTCAGCGGGCAGACGACCGGTATCCGAAACAACCTCGCGTTCGAGAGCGTGACGCTCTCCACCGACGGCACCAAGGTCTACGCCGCCACCGAAAGCTCGCTGTTCCAGGACGGCCCGCGCGCCACCACGACCGCGGGGAGCGCCAACCGCATCGTCGAGTTCGATACGACGACCGGCAACGCGCTGCGCGAGTTCGTCTACCCCACCGATCCGATCCAGGCCGCCAATTCCGCTAACGCGAACGACAACGGGCTGGCGGAGATGCTCGCGATCGACGACGGGACGTTCCTGGCGGTCGAGCGCTCGTTCGCGCTGAACGAGGGGAACAACATTCGGGTCTACAAGGTCGCGCTCGCCGGCGCGACCGACGTGAGCGGGCTGAACTCGCTCGTCGGGCAGTCGTACACGCCGGTCAGCAAGCAGCTCCTGCTGACGCTGCCGCAGCCGGCGCTGGGCGGCGCGTTCAACCCGGACAACATCGAGGCGATCGCGCCCGGCCCGACGTTGCCGGGCGGCGAGGCGTCGTTCATCCTCGCGGTCGACAACAACTTCAGCTCCGGACAGGTCACGCAGTTCGTGATGGTCGCCGTTCCCGAGCCGACGACCGTCGCCGCGGGGGCGTTGGTCCTTGCATTCCTGACCGGGCGACGGAGACGTCAAGCTATGAACTGAAAGCGCGCGCGTGCGTAAGTGCGGACGCGTGCGTTCCGAGCTGGTGTGGGATGAAGATGCGCGAGGGCCGGGCGTCATTCAGATGCCCGGCCCTTCGTTCTTTTTGCCGGCTGCGCCACATGGGAGACCGGGACCGGTCCGGTAACGCTGGCGAGGCCGCTTGAGCGGCCGGGAAGCCACTTTCCCCATCCCCAGAACCTTCAATCCCGTGCTAGACTCGATCCACTGACCCGCCCTGCGCGCGCCTGCCCCGCGCGCAGCCATCGCAGGATCAGGGAGAGAATCGACCATGCGGTTTACGTTCTTCCGCCGCTGCGCCTTTGCAGCTTACCTGCTGTTCTCGTCCGCCACCGGTGCGCTGGCGATCGGCCCGAGCAACCAGGTGATCAGCCCGACGTACGACCGCGTCGTGCGCGTGCTCAAAGACGTGGGACTCGGTGGCGGCGTCGGGTTCATGGAGGGCACCGGCTCGGTCGTCGGCAATCAGAACGTCAACGGCAACGGGTACCTGTGGGTCTTGACGGCCGACCACGTCGTCTCGAGCAACGGCACGCGCACCGGCGCGACCGCGGCGGGACTCGGGCTGGCGTTCGGCAACTCGCCCACCAACTCCGGCAACTCGACCTACTTCGCCAGCGCCACCGCCGACGCGTCGCACGTCTTCCGCGGCGGCACCACCGGCTTCAAGGACATGGCGCTGGTCGGCATCAACTACGGCGCCTACGACTCGGCCAAGAGTTCGCTCGTCGTGAACCTCGTCAGCAACGGCGCGTTCATCGACTTCTCCGACATCGGCTACGGCAATCAAGGCAACCTCGTCGCCGGCGGATACCAAGCGCAGAACAGCTATGGCACGGAGCGCTACTTCACCGAGCGGATCACGTGGTCCAACGCCAACTGGGCGGACCCGCAGGGCTACATCTATCCCGCCTGGGGCTTTCAGATCCTCGGCCCCGGCGACTCCGAAGCGGTCGGCGGCGGTGGCGGGGCGGCGCTGGATGCCGACTCCGGCTCACCCTGGTTCTCCACCGGCTTCAACGGCTCGTACTTCACCACCGGCCAGTTCGCGATCCTCACCGGCATCAACAGCGCGCCGGTCAACGGCCTGTTCCCCTTCACCGCGACGGAGCGGGCGCTGGCGCTGAGCAACGCGGACATCAACTGGATCAACTCGATCGTCGGCGTGCCGGAGCCGGGAACGTTCGCGGTGATCATCCTCGCGATCGTGCCGGTCGCGTGCCGTCCAGGCCGCCGTGATTGAAGCGGAGACACGAAGGCCACGAAGGGACGAAGAGACCACGAAGGCGGACTGCACCTTCACTCTCACTTCGTGCGTGCTTCGTCCCTTCGTGGCCTTCGTGTCTCTGATCGTTGGTCGGGTTCAGACGCTACCACATAACGGCCGGACCCCATCCGAAGATAACGGCGCCGCGGCGGATTCCCGCCGCGGCGCCTTTCTTGTAACGCGAAACTGCCAGCCGCTCAGTTCCGGACCGGACCTGCCGGCGGCGTCGTTGCCGCGCCTTCCATCGCTGCCATCGCGTCCTTGGTCATGCGGTCGGCGAACTCCTTGAGGCCGTTGGAATCGGCACTCGTCTGATCCGACAGCGCGAAGCCGGACTTCTCGGCGACGAGCAGGCTCAGGAGTTGAGCGACCAGACCGGAACCCGCAGACCCGCCCGCTGAAGCGGGCTCGCCGGCGCTGCCCACGAAAACGCGCTCGGGCACCAGCGGCTGGGTGCTCTTGCTCAGGTGCTCGGCCACCAGCGCCAAGGCGTACAGCCGTGGGTCACCGAAGCTGCCGATCTTCTTCATCAGGATCGCCGCCTCCGACAGGCCGACCTGCATCTGCCGCATCGACTCGCCGCGGCCGGCCAGCTCGCGCTGCTTGGCGTCGGCCTCGGCGGTGACGATCGTCTGCTGCGCCGTGCGCTTCGAGCGTTCCAGCTCGGCCTCGGCGACGACGACCGTCTGCTCGGCCTGCTTGCGGGCGCGCGCCAGGTCGGCGTCACCCGCGTTCTGCGCGATCTGCACCTGGAGCAACGAGTCGGTGACCTCCTTCTGCTTGGCGGCCCGCGCCTGCGCCTCGTTGAGCTTGCGCTGCTCGTCGGACGCGAGCCGTTGGTGTTCGTACGTCTCGATCTGTTCCTTCGAGAGCTGCCGCTGGCGGAGCTGCTCGAGCAGCGTCTCGATCTTGCCGCCGGCCTCGGCGGTGTCGGGCTTGCCGATCAACACGTCCACGCACTCGATGTCGAACTGCACGAAACGCTTCTGGAGCTCGGCCTTGGCCTCCTGCTGAATCTCGTCGCGGTGCTGGAGCAGCTCGAGCATCGTCTTCTTGTGCGCGACGTCGCGGAAGAAGGCGCTGAGCATCGGGTCCAGCGTCTGCGTGATCAGCTTCTTCACGTCGCCGAACCGTTGGATCACCGACGGCGCCTTCATGTAGTCGATGTGCACGACCACGCTGAGCGGCAGCGTCGGCTCGTACGCGTCCTTGGTCACCAGGTCCACGCTCTTGAGCGTGTCGTCGTAGCGGTGCGTCTCGGTGCGGCCGGTGATCCAGTGCAGCACGAAGTTGGTCGTCGGCACCATAATCATCTGGCCAGCGTACGGGTTGAACGGGTACTTGCCGGGCCCGAGCGGGCGTTCCCACACGCCGCGCTCGCCGCGGTTCACGCGTTCGCCGTGACGGAACGAATCGCCGCTCAGGTCCTTGCCGACCGGACCGTAATAGCTGACGACGACGCCCACGTGGCCGATCGGCACGACGGTCTTGGGGACCAGTTCGCACGTGGCGAACCAGCGGTTGATGAAGTACGTGCCGTCGGTCAGCGGCACGTACTGCCGCCCGCGCCGCCCGCCCGCGGCGAGGAAGGCCTCGGGGTCCTGGTAGTTGTTGTGGTAGTGCGCGTCGGCCGTATCGTTGCCGACCGCCGGCGCGATGATCTCGCCGGGGTTGAGGCTCGGGCCGTCGTGCACCGTCACGATGCCGATCGAGTCGACGGCCAGGCTCTTGTCCGGGTGGAGCGGGTCGATCGCGCTCATCTCCTCGCCGATGACGACGGGGTTGAAACCGTTCAGCTCCTTGAGCTCGCGCTGCCAGCCGATGATCCGCTCGACGTCGAACTTGGTGTCGGCGTTGAGGAAGTACACGCGGTCCTCGGTGATGACGACGAACAGCGCGAGGTTGATCGCGTACACGCCCTCGCGCAGGATCGCGCGCTGGCGGCCGCGCTGGCCCATCGCGGTGGACTTCACCTTCGTCGATGCGCCCAGGAACGCACGGGCGTCCTGGAAGTTGTTGGAGTTGACGACGTGCGCCAGCGTCTGCGACGCGGTGAGCGGGTCGCCGTCACGGGCGTAGACGTAGCCCACCTTGCCCTGCGGGATCGTCACCAGCGGCACGCGGTTGATGCGGTACTGCCACCGCCAGTAGCCGAAGTGCAAACCGCCGCGGAGCAAGTCGGCCTGGTAACCGGCCTCGCCGTTGAGCGCGATGATGCGCCCCTCGGGGACCGAGCCGCTGCCGGACCAGAGTTTCTCGACGATGCCGACGCGGTCGTGCGGGATGTAGCGCGCGCCGACGAAGGTCGCGAGCAACAGCACGAGCGCGACGATGATGCCGACGGTCAGGACGAGTCCCGACGTCCAAGCCGAACCGGTCGTCGGCAGCGCTCCAAGAGGGGCGAACTGCGAACCGGTCGTCGGCAGCGCGGCGACGGTGGTGAAGCCCGAACCGGTCGTCGGCAGCGCGGCGAGCACGAGACCGATGATGCCGGTAGTCATAGTGTGTTCTCCTTCGCGTGTCCGCGCGACGTGTGAGCGCGAACGAGTTGACGCCGGGAAAGATACGACCGGATCGGGTCACTTGCAGTTACAGACGGACCCGATTCTGATAACGCGGGTTACGCGGCGCGATTATAACGAGAGGTCAAACGTGGAACGAAACGCTATCGCTCTGGTGGTGTTTGCAATTTTCGCAATGGTTGTCGGCTGCACCAAACAGGTAACGAACCCGCAACCTTCGCCGTCGTCGGGGGCGGCGACCCAACCGTACGTCGTCACGCCTTACGGCATGGCGCAGTTCAGCTACACGACCTTCGACGAAGCCGGCACGCCGATCACCAAGGGTATGTTGATCCTGCCCTGGCCGGTGCCGGCGGACTCGGGGTTTCAAGGCACGTGGCAGGCGAAGTATTCGAGCAACGACGACGTCGCCCCCGCCCCCAAGATCGGCCCGCAGACCGGCGGCGGGCGGGTCGTCGGCGACATGGTGGACGGGAAGATCCGCCTGAACCTGAACCCGAACATGAACGACAACAACGTGACGTTCGTGCTCTCGCCGGCGGGGGAGCGGAAGCTGAGCGGGACGTGGTCTTACTCGGGTTTTGCGGGCGTGATGTCGAAGGGAACGATTGAGGCGACACGGGAGTGAAAGGGCTGATTGAGTTGTGGTGCGTAGTGCGTAGAAGCAGCGATTCGCTCACGCACTACGTACTATCCGGCTCGCCACCCGTCTACCGTTTGTTAAACCCGCCCCTCCAGAGTCGAAGTTAGGGTTTTGTAAGATAAATATCTTGCCTTTCGCGCCGCGCGCGGCTATGCAATAGGAGCTAAACGTGATGGCCGTATCTTCACGTCGCGATCAGCCGCACGCGCATGGAACCGCTTGGACCCAAAATTCGCCGCCAACGACGCCGGCTCGGCCTCACGCTCGACGAGCTGGCCGGCCGGACGGGCATTTCCAAGCCCTACCTCTCGCTGATCGAGACTGGCCGGGTGCCGAACCCGCCGAGTGACGAGAAGCTCCGCAAGCTCGAACAGACGCTCGGGTTCACCGCGGGCGAGCTGATCACCCAGGCTCATCTCCATCGCACCCCGCGCGACGTGCGGGTGATGCTTTCGAAGCTCGTCGCGGCGCGGAACGGGTCCGCGAAACACGAGGATGGAGGATCGAGGATGGAGGATGGCAAAGGCGCGCCATCCTCCACCCTCGATCCTCCATCCTCGTCTGCGCCCTTGAACCTCGATGACGCCTACCTCTCCGGCGTGCTCCACGAGCTTGTCGAGAAGCACGCCGGCAACGTCGAGCATGTGACGACCAACGCCGTTCCGGTGATCAACAAGGTTTCGGCCGGTTACCCAACCGATTT
>Ga0081539_10003675_pt1 | contig 18388 bp, 14 predicted proteins | sample TabmetS4T2R2_FD_71023 | JGI IMG/M metagenome (GOLD analysis project Ga0081539, IMG submission 71023) | Tabebuia heterophylla rhizosphere microbial communities from the University of Puerto Rico - S4T2R2 | ecosystem: Host-associated > Plants > Roots > Rhizosphere ...
CGCATGGCGGAGGAGATCACCGGGAAGCTGCGGGCGTCCCTCGGCGACGCGACGCCGCCCGCGATCCGCTTCGTCCCGGGCCCCGTCCCGTCCGCAGGGCCAGAGGGCGAGCACGTCCCGAAACCGCTCGTCCCGACCCCTGCGGAGGACGCCGAGGCGTCCGCTCTGAGCGCCCCGATCGAGGATCCGGAGCTCCGCGAAGCGGTGCGTCGAGCGGCCGCCGCGAGCCTCGCCGCAGCCCGCGGCAACCGAGCTGTCTGATATACTTCCTCAGGCCCGCAAAACAGGCGTTTTGCAGGCATTTTCTCTTTCCAGGGGCCCATGACCGAAACCGCCTACACCGGAAAAGACATCACCGTTCTCGAGGGCCTCGAGCCCGTTCGGCTGCGTCCCGGGATGTACATCGGCTCGACGGGCCTGCGAGGGCTCCACCACCTCGTCTACGAGGTTGTGGACAACTCCGTGGACGAGGCTCTTGCAGGCCGAAACGACCGGATCGAAGTGCGACTCCATCCCGACAACTCGGTCACCGTTCGCGACTGGGGATCGGGCATCCCGGTCGACGTGATGGCCGAACAGGGCCTCTCCGCCCTGACAGTCGTTCTCACGAAGCTCCATGCCGGCGGCAAGTTCGGCGGCGAGGGGTACAAGGTGTCCGGCGGCCTTCACGGTGTCGGCGTCTCGGTCGTCAACGCTCTCTCCGAGTGGCTTGTCGCGGAGGTCCGGCGCGACGGGAAGATTCACAGGCAGGAGTTCGCCCGAGGCGAACCGCAGGGTGACGTCGAGGTCGTCGGCAAGGCAGCAAAGGACGAGACGGGAACGATCATTTCGTTCCTTCCCGATGCCGAGATTTTCGAGGAGCTCGAGCTCTCCGCGCAGACCCTCGTCCAGCGCCTCCGTGAGACCGCCTTCCTCACCCGCGGCCTGCGGATCGAGCTCATCGACGAGCGCGAAGCCGAGGAACGCCATGAGTTCCACTACGAGGGCGGCATCCGTGACTTCGTTGCCTATGTCAACGAGTCGAAGGACCCCGTGCACAAGCGCATCGCGTTCTTCGACGGCGAAACCGAAGCGGGTCAGGTCGAGGTAGCGATGCAGTGGAACACGTCCTATGTCGAGTCTGTCTTTTCGTTTGCGAACAACATCAATACACACGACGGCGGCACGCATCTCCAAGGCTTTCGCTCAGCACTCACGAGAACTCTCAACCGCTACGCGCGCGATAAGGGGCTCCTTCGCGAGAAAGACGAGAACCTGGAGGGAGAGGATGTGCGCGAGGGTCTCGCCGCTGTCATCTCGGTCAAGCTCCAAAACCCCCAATTCGAGGGACAAACGAAGGCAAAGCTCGGCAATCCCGGCGTCGCCGGCCTCGTCGAGCAGACGGTCAATACGAAGCTCGGCGAGTTTCTCGAGGAGAACCCCCAGGACGCGAACCAGATCGTGAAGAAGGCCCTGGCGGCTCGGAACGCTCGGCAAGCGGCCCGCAAAGCACGCGAGCTTACCCGGCGCAAGAGCGCGCTCGAGAACTCGTCGTTGCCTGGCAAGCTCGCCGATTGCTCGATCCGAGACCCTGAGGTCGCGGAGCTCTACCTCGTGGAGGGGAACTCGGCCGGAGGCTCTGCTAAGGACGCCCGGGACAGGACGTACCAGGCAATTCTGCCGCTTCGCGGCAAGGTGATCAACGCGGAACGCAACCGCATCAACAAGGTGCTTTCGAACGCGGAGATCCAAGCGATGATCACCGCGATCGGCACAGGGATCCTCGACGAGTTCGACCTCTCAAAGCTTCGCTATCACCACGTGATCGTGATGACCGACGCCGACGTCGACGGGTCGCACATTCGGACATTGATCCTGACGTTCCTCTATCGGAACATGCGAGAGCTGGTCGAGCGAGGTCACGTCTTCATTGCCGTCCCGCCGCTCTATCGGGTCAAGCTCGGCAACCAGGAGCTCTACGTCGAGAAGGAATCGCAGTTCGAAGAACTGCTGGTGCGCGAGCGCATCAAGGACATGGTCGTTTCGGCACGCGGTGGCGACGAGCTCGCGTTCACCGAGGCGCGCTGGGGCAGGTTCACACGTGCGCTGACCGAGCTCGAGGGTTGGCTCGGGCGGCTTCGCTCGGACTTCGGCACGCCGGCCGCGGACTTCGTCGTGCGTCACCGTCTGGTCGAGACGGACGCCACATTGCCGGGCGACGTCGAGTCAGCGCTTGCCGCGATGGAAGCGAACGGACACGTCGTCTCAGTGGTCGACGGCACCGACGAGGAACTGCGGCTCAAGATCGTCGAGCTTGCGACGAGCGCCGCCGGCTTCGTCACGCTCCCCGCCGAGCTTCTGGTCTCGCCCGCTTATGCGGGTCTGCGACGCTCGTACGGCAAGCTTGCCGAGATTGTCGGATCCCCGCCCTTCACGCTTTCCGCCGGGAAGAAGACGCGACATGCCGAGACCTTCGAGTCGCTTCGGCACACAGCGCTCGAGCTGGCGAAGGAAGGCATTCAGGTGAGCCGGTTCAAGGGCCTTGGCGAGATGAATGCCGACGAGTTGCGCGAGACGACGATGGATCCGGCCAAGCGGATGCTCGTGCGCGTCGAGGTCGAGGACGCAACACTGGCCGACGAGATCTTCTCGAAGCTGATGGGTGACCAGGTGGAGCCACGCCGAGCGTTCATCGAGCAGAACGCAAAGGACGTGAGGTTCCTCGATGTCTGACGTCACACAGGGCGGCGGACCGCTCGGCTCCGGTCGCATCGAGACCCGCGAGCTCGAGCAGGAAATGCGCTCGAGCTTCCTCGACTATGCAATGAGCGTCATTGTTTCGCGGGCGCTCCCTGACGTCCGCGACGGGCTCAAGCCAGTTCATCGCCGCATCCTCTACGGCATGCACGAGGCCGGAATGCAACCCAACCGGCCCTACAAGAAATGCGCACGCATTGTCGGCGATGTGATGGGGACGTACCACCCGCACGGCGACCAGTCGATCTACGACACACTCGTCCGAATGGCGCAACCGTTCTCGCTCCGCTACCCGCTCGTCGACGGACAGGGGAACTTCGGCAACCTCGACGACGATCCGGCTGCGGCAATGAGATACACGGAATGCCGACTCTCGCGAATCGCGACCGAAATGCTGAGAGACATCCATTCGGACACCGTCGACTTCAAGCCGAACTACGACGAGTCGACGCGCGAGCCCGAGGTCCTTCCTGCTCGGTTCCCCAACCTCCTCGTGAACGGGTCGGCAGGCATCGCGGTCGGAATGGCGACGAACATGCCGCCACATCGCCTCGACGAGGTGATCGACGCGATCGTGACGCTGATCGACAAGCCGGCGGCCAATGTTGACGATCTGATGCGCCACGTGAAGGGGCCTGACTTCCCGACGGGCGCGATCCTCGTTGGCAGAAGCGGCATCAGGGATGCGTATCGCACGGGCCGCGGCAGGATCGTTGTTCGTGCCCGAGCCCACGTGGAGGAGCAGCGCGGCGGCCGCAACGCGATCATCGTCACCGAGCTGCCGTACGGGGTAAAGAAGGGCGGCGACGCCGGCGTCATCACGAAGATCGCGGACCTCTACAAGGAGAAAGTCCTCACCGAGATCACAGCGGTTGAGGACTACTCGGACAAGTCCGGGATGCGGATCCAGATCGACCTCAAGCGCGAGGCGATCCCCCAGGTAGTCCTGAACAAGCTCTTCAAGCACACGCCGCTCCAGACGACGTTCGGCTACAACGCCGTCGCCCTCGTGGAGGGCGTGCCGCGGACGCTCTCACTGCTCGAGCTCGTCACGCACTATCTCGATTACCAGCGCGAGATCGTGGTCCGCCGGTCGAAGTTCGAGCTACGGAAGGCGGAAGACCGCGCCCATGTCCTCCAGGGGTACCTCGTCGCGCTCGACAACCTCGACGAGGTGATCGCGATCATCCGCGGCGCAGCCGACACGGACGACGCCCGCACAAAGCTCGAGGAGCGCTTCGAGTTCAGCGAGATTCAGGCTCAGGCGATCCTCGACCTCCGGCTTCGCGCACTTACGGGGCTCGAGCGCAAGCGGGTCGAAGAGGAGTACGCCGACCTGCAGGAGCGCATCGGCGAGCTGCGCGGCATCCTCGGCGACCCGGCTCGGATCGACGGCGTGATCCGCGAGGAGCTGCTCGAGATCAAGGAGATCTACGGGAAGGGCGACGACCGGCGCACCGAGATCGTCGCGGGCGAGGACGCACTCGAGCTCGAGGACATGATCGCCGAGGAGGACATGGTCATCGCGATCACGCGCTCGGGCTACATCAAGCGCCTGCCCGTCTCCGCCTATCGCGAGCAGCGCCGTGGCGGCATCGGCGTGATGGGGATGGAGATGAAGGACGAGGACTACATCGAGCACCTCTTCGTCGCCTCCACCCACGACTACATCCTGTTCTTCACGACCGTCGGCAAGGTCTACCGCCTCAAGGTCCACGAGCTCCCGCTCGGCTCCCGGCAGTCGAAGGGCCGCGCGGTCGTCAACCTCCTCCCGCTGCGCCAGGACGAGCTCATCCGGGCCGTGATCGCGACGCGCGACTTCAAGGAGGCGAAGTACCTCGTCTTCGCGACGAGGAAGGGCGTCGTCAAGAAGACCGAGTTCCTCGAGTACAACACCCCGCTCAAGTCGGACGGGATCATCGCCCTCCGGATGCGCGAGGACGACGAGCTCATCGGCGTCCGGCTCTCCAACGGCGAAGACGACATCCTGATGGTCTCCCGCATGGGCCAGGCCGTCCGGTTCAACGAGAAGGACGTCCGGCCGATGGGCAGGCCGGCCTCCGGCGTCGCGGGGATGAAGCTCCGCGGCGACGACGAGGTGATCGAGGTCGACATCGCCGCCGACGACGCCGACCTGCTCGTCGTGACCGAGAACGGGTGGGGCAAGCGGACGCGCGTCGCTGATTACCCCGTCAAGGGCCGCGGCACGATGGGCGTCAAGACCGCCCAGCTCGTCGAGGGCAAGGGCCGCCTCGCCGGCGCCCGCATCGTCCGCGAGGGCTACCAGGTGATGCTGATCTCCGACGGTGGCACCGTCATCCGCACGGGTGTCGACGGGATCAAGCGCTCGGGCCGCGCGACGCAGGGCGTGATCGTGATGCGCCTCCGCGAGAGCGAGAAGGTCTCCAGCCTCGCCCCGGTCGTCGGGTCGGACGAGGACGTCGAGGCGACCGAGGTGGTCGCGCCAGGCGTCGTGCCGGCCGAGCTCGACGAGCCGACCCCCGCAGCCGACGAGTAGTCGCTCATCGGCCGCTGGCGGTGGGCTTCCTCCGCGCGAAGACTCCCACCGCCGCAGCGGCCGTCGTTCAGTTGTCGGCACGGATGACCCGGAACGGTCCCCCTCGAACGAGTCTCAGTCGACGATCAGGACGACCAGCAGGACGCCGACGACCACGGCGGCGAGCACGATCAGGCCTTCGAGGACCGTCTGCAGCGTCGTCCGCCCGAGGTCGTCCGGCCCGGCGGGCGGGGCGACACGGCGCAACCCCCGAACCGCGGCCGCGGCGAGTGGGACGAGTACCAGGACGACGACGAGGACGCCGAAGAGCGTGCGCACTACGACGCGTCTGCCGCCGCAGGCTTCTGGATGCCGAGCGCTTGGAGGAACTCGATCGGGATCGGGAACACGACCGTGGAGGAGTTCGTCGCGCCGATCTCGAGCAGCGTCTGCAGGTAGCGCAGCTGCACCGTGATCGGCTCCTGCGCCATCACGGCGGCCGCGTCCTTGAGCCGCTCGGATGCCTGGTACTCGCCCTCGGCGGAGATGACCTTCGCGCGCCGCTCGCGCTCGGCCTCTGCCTGGCGCGCCATCGCGCGCTGCATGTCGCCCGGGATCTCGACGTCCTTCACCTCGACGATCGAGACCTTGACGCCCCACGGCGAGGTCGCCTCGTCGATGATCGACTGCAGGATCTGGTTGATCTTGTCCCGCTCCGAGAGGAGCTCGTCGAGCACGTGCTGGCCGAGCACGGACCGCAGGGTCGTCTGCGAGATCTGCGACGTCGCGACCATGAAGTTCTCGACCTGCACGATCGCGGCCTTCGGCTCGACGATGCGGAAGTACGCGACCGCGTTGACGCGGACGGGCACGTTGTCCTTCGTGATGACCTCCTGCGGGGGGACGTTGAGCGTCACCGTGCGCAGATCGACCTTCACCATCCGGTCGATCACCGGGATGAGGAGAAACAGGCCCGGTCCCTTCGGTTGGGGGAGGAGGCGACCGAGCCGGAAGATCACGCCGCGCTCGTACTCGCGGGCCACCTTGACAGCTGCGAAGAGGAGGACGATCAGCAGGATGACGATCGCGGCGAGGGCGACGAGCGCGGCGGACATCAGGTCCTTTCGTTCGGGTTCCGTGATCCTACGACGAGGGCGAGGTCGTCCCGCACGGCTTCGACGGTGACGTGAGCGCCGGGGACGAGCGGCTTGCCGTCCCCCGGCACGGCGCGCCAGAGCTCGCCGGAGACCGAGACCCAGCCGTCGCTGCGAACGACTGCGTCGTTCCCGACGAGGAGGTTCACGCCGACCTCGACAGGGTTGTGGCGCGCCTTGATCACCCGCGTCAGCGCGACTCCGAGCAACAGCGCGAGCGTCCCGGCAATCGCGAGCGCGGTCCAGACCGAGACCTGGTAGGCATCTCCGGCGGGGTCGAAGAGCATCAGCGAGCCGATCACGAACGTGACGGCGCCGGCGAGCGTCAACGCCCCATGGCTGGGCACGAACCCCTCGAGGACGAAGAACGTTGCAGCGAGCAGCATCAACAGCAGACCGGCCGCAGACACCGGGAGCACCTGGAGGCCGTATAAGCCGACGATCAGCGAGATCGCGCCGACGGTGCCCGGGAGAATGAGACCGGGGTTCCAGAGCTCGACAAGGATCCCGACGAGCCCCAGCGAGAGCATCAAGGCGATGATGTTCGGGTCGATCAAGAGGTCGAGCGCCTTCTTCCACAGCGACATGTCGACGCGGTCGATGCGCGCGCCGGCGGTGTGGAGAACGAAGCCCTTCGGCATGGTCTTTCGGCCGTCGATCGCACGGAGCAGCTCCGGCAGGCTCGGAGCGATCACGTCGACGACGTCCTTCCGCGCCGCCTCGCGTGCCCCGAAGTTCGCCGCTTCGCGCACCATCGCCTCGGCAGCAGCCGCGTTCCGGCCGTGCTCCCGCGCGAGCTCTGCGATGTAGGCCGCGGCGTCGTTGATCACCTTCTTGCGCAGGTCCTTGCCGAGGTCCGTGCCCGTGGCCGAGATGGGCGTGGACGAGCCGATGTTCGTCTGCGGCGCCATCGCGAGCACGTCCGCGGCCTGGCCGATCACCGCGCCCGCCGAGTCCGCGCTCGAGCCCGGCGGAGCGACGTAGACGACGATCGGGACCTTTGCGGCGAGCATCGACTTGACGATGTCGCGCATCGACGACCCGAGACCGCCGGGCGTGTCCATCTCGATCACGACCGCGTCGTACCCGTCCTCCGCACCGCGCTCGATCTCGCCCTCGAGGTAGTCCTGCGTGACCGGGTTCACGTCGTTGTCGAACTTCACCGCGAGGACGCGCGGAGTGTCGGCGGCGGTCGCCGGCAGTGCGAAGAGAAGCGCGGCGGCGATCGCCGCGATGAGGCTTGCGAGCGCTCGCGCAAGGCGCGCGTCCACGTCCTTGCGAATGTACCAGCGGTCTGGCGGCCGCCCGGGCGCACCACCCCACCGCCGACGGCCGTAAGCATTCCGTGAGAGCAGGGCCGCGGGCCTTGCCGGAGAAGCGTTCCTGCGCAACTCTTCGTCCCCCACCTCGATGGCCCGTCGGACACTCCTCCTCTGCCTGCTCGTACTCGGTTTTCCCGCCTCGGCGTCGGCGGGCCTCGCCACGCTCCAGGTCCGCGACCTCGCGCTGCACGGCGAGCGGTCGCTCAGCGGCTCGTCCGCGACACGCCCCTTCCAGCTCGTCGGCATCCATTGGCAGGGGCCGGGCCGGCTCGAGCTGCGAACACGGGCGCCCGGTGGGAGCTGGTCGAGGTGGACGGCCGTGCGCGAGGACGAGGACGACACGCCTGACCCGGGCAGCGCGGAATCCCGCGGGTCGCGCCACTGGCGGATCGGCGCGCCCGTGTGGGTGGGCGATGCCACGGCCGTGGAGGTCCGCACGTTGGGCAAGGTGACCCGGGCGAAGGCTCTCACGGTGCGAAGCCCGGTGTCGCTGGTCCCGATGCGCACGATCGCCGCTGTGGCCGCTCCGCGGATCGTCCTCCGGAGCGAGTGGCGGGCGGACGAGGCGATCGTCCGCGCGAAGCCGAGCTACGCCGACACGTTACGGATGGCCCACGTCCACCACACGGCGGGCACGAACACGTACACGCGCGCGCAGGCGCCGGCCGTCGTGCGCGCGATCGAGGTCTACCACGTCAAGGGGAACGGCTGGAACGACATCGGTTACAACGCGCTCGTCGACCGGTTCGGCACCGTCTACGAGGGTCGCGCCGGCGGGGTCGACCGGAACGTGATCGGCGCGCACGCCCGCGGCTTCAACACCGGCTCGTTCGGCATCGCCGTGATGGGCGACTTTCGCACCGCCGCGCCTCCGGCGGCAGCCGTGGACGCGCTCGTGCAGACGCTCGCCTGGCGCCTCGACCTCGCGCACGTCGACCCGCTCGCCACGTTCAACGGCATCTCGTCGGGCAACGAGCGCTTCGGCATCGGCATCCCTGTGTTCCTCCGCACGATCTCCGGTCACCGGGACACGGGCCTCACAACATGCCCCGGCGAGAAGCTCTACGCACTCATTCCGAGCATCGCGCAGCGCGTCGCCGCGCTCGGCCTGCCGAAGATCTACGCGCCGCTCGCCGCGCAGGACGAGACGGGCGGCACGCGCTTCACGGCCCGCCTGTCGAGCGCGCTGCCGTGGTCGGTCGTCGTCACGGATGCGGGGGGCGTGGAGCTCGGCCGAGGGACCGGCACCGGCCCGCTCGTCGACTGGTCGTGGGTCACGCCGGTTCCGGCGCCGGCCGGCGCCCGCTGGCGGATCGAGACCGCCGGCGCGACACCTGCATCCGGCACGCTCGGCACGGCGTCGAGCACGGCAACGCTCCAGCTCACGAACGCGAGCGCCACGCCCGCGACGACGTCGCCGAACGGCGACGGGCAAGCGGACACCGCAACGATCGCGTTCACGCTCAGCGCCGACGCCAATGTGAACGTGACCGTCGTCGACGCGGCGGGCACGACCGTGGCGGAGCTCCAGCCGCGAACGTGGCGGCGGGCGGGTCCTAGGACGGTCGTCTTCGACGGCCAGTCCCTCGTGGACGGGGCGTACGTCGTTCGGGTGCTCGCGCATGCAACCGGCGGACGGGAGGCGACGATCGACATTCCCGTTGCCGTCTCGCGCGTGCTCGGGCGCGTCACGCTCGACACCCCGGCGCTGACGCCGAACGGCGACGGCCGCGGCGACACGGTCGGGATCACGGTGCCGCTGGCATCGAGCGCGGCCGTCACGGTGAAGATCCTCCGCGACGGCCGCTTGGTTGCGACGCCGTTCGAGGGCGCCTTCGAGCCCGGCGAGCACGTCGTCACCTGGGACGGCTCGAAGCGCCTCGGGAGGGCGCTCGACGGCGCGTACGTCGTCTCCGTCGAGGCGGTCGACGCCGTCGGCACCGCGCGGGTCGAGCTGCCCCTGCTCGTCGACGCGAACGCGCCGCGTCTCCGCGTCGTCTCGGCGGTGCCGCCTCGTCTCTGGGTGTCGGAGGCGGCCGTGATCAGGATGCGCGTCAACAACGCGCTCCGAACCCTCCGCACGGAGGGGCCGGGCACGGTTCGCATCCCGCGGGTCGTCCGGCTTCGCACACTCGTTGCCACCGCGCGCGACGCGGCAGGGAACGAGACGACGCTTCGTCGCTGACAACGGGCCGGCGGTCGTCCCGAGTAGACTCGGCTCGTGCGTCTCGCCCCTCCCCTCGGGCGCGCGGAGATCGAGTCGATCATTCCCCACCGCGAGCCGTTCCTGCTCCTCGACGAGGTTCTCGAGCTCGTTCCCGGGGAGCGGGTCACCGCCTCGTACCGCGTTCCTCGGGACGGCTGGTGGTTCCAGGGTCACTTCCCCGACCGCCCGGTGATGCCCGGCGTCCTGATCGTCGAGGCGATGGCCCAGACGGGCGCCGTCGCGGTGCTCGTCGAGGAGGAGAACCGAGGGAAGATCGCCTTCTTCGCCGGGATCGACGACTGCCGCTTCAAGCGCATCGTCGAGCCGGGCGACCCGCTTACCCTCCGCTGTGAGATTGACCAGCTGCGGGGCCCGATCGGCCGCGGAAAGGCGACGGCTCACGTCGGCGAGGAGCTCGCGGCGCGCGGGACGCTGACGTTCGCGGTGGAACGCTGACGTGATTGGCTCGGCAAACGGGGCGAGGATCGGGATCACCGGGCTCGGCGTCTTTGCCCCCGACCGAGTGGTCACGAACGACGACCTCGCCCGCTACGTCGACACGACGGACGAGTGGATCGTCGAGCGCACGGGTATTCGCGAGCGAAGGATGGTCGACGACGGCGAGGCGCTCACCGACATCGCGCTGCCGGCAGCGAGGGCTGCGCTCGACGACGCCGGCGTCGGGCCGGAGGAGATCGACCTGCTCATCTCCGCGACAGTGACGCCCGACATGATGTTCCCGACCTCGTCGGCGCTGATGGCCGACGCGCTCGGCGCAACGGATGCGGCGGCGTACGACCTCCTCGCGGGGTGCACGGGGTTCATGTACGCCGTCGCCCAGGCGTACGGGATGCTCGCCTCCGGGATCTCGCGGCGCGCGCTCGTCGTCGGGGGCGACGTCCTATCGAGCATCCTCGACTGGCACGACCGCTCGACGCTTGTCCTGTTCGGCGACGGTGCCGGAGCGGTCGTGATGGAGCCCGTCTCGCACGGCGGCTTCCTCGGCTTCGAGCTCGGCGCGGACGGCGGGGGCGGCGAGCACCTGCAGCTGCCCGGCAGCGGCTCGCGGAAGTTCGAGCACCCGGAGTCGATGCTGAAGATGAACGGACGCGAGGTCTTCAAGTTCGCCACGCGCGTGCTCGTCTCGTCCGCGGAGGCGTTGCTCGCCGAGTGTGGAAAGACGATCGACGAGGTCGACGTGTACGTCCCGCACCAGGCGAACAAGCGGATCATCGACCACGCGGTCGGTAAGCTCGGCGTCCCCCATGAGCGAACGGTGGTGAACGTGGACAGGTTTGGCAACACGTCGTCGGGCTCGATCCCGCTCGCGCTCGCGGACGCGCGAGCCGAGGGTCGGCTCCACGACGGTGCGCTGGTGCTGATGACGGGGATGGGCGCCGGTTTGACGTGGGGGTCTGCGTTGCTCGAATGGACGAACAGGGGGCACGGATGACGAAGGTGGCGTTCTGCTTCCCCGGGCAGGGGTCGCTGGAGGTCGGGATGGGCCGCGAGATCGCGGAGGCGGTTCCGGAGGCGATGGAGGTCTACCGGGTCGGCTCGGAGGTGACCGGGATGGACCTCGCGCATCTGTGCTTCGAATCGCCGCTCGAAGAGCTCGTCGAGACGGAGGTGCAGCAGCCGACGCTGGTCGCGACCAGCCTCGCGATCCTCGCCGCCGTCCGGAAGGAAGGGCTCCAGCCGGACGTCGTCGTCGGCCATTCGGTCGGCGAGTTCGCAGCGCTCGCGTCCGTCAACGCGCTGAGCACACCCGACGCGATCGGGCTCGTGCGCGAGCGCGGGCTGGCGATGGCAGAAGCGGCGCGGCAGCGCCCGGGCGCGATGGCCGCGATCCTCGGGCTCGAGGACCAGCTGGTCGAGACGCTCTGCCGGAAGATCCTCGGTGTCTGGCCGGCGAACTACAACTGTCCAGGGCAGATCGTCGTGTCCGGTGAGAACGAGGCGGTCGAGGAGTGCTGCGCCGAGGCCGAGAGCCTCGGCGCGCGACGAGCGATCAGGCTGAAAGTGTCCGGCGCGTTCCACAGCCCGCTCGTGGGCCGGGCCCGCGAGCGGCTCAAGCCGGCCGTCGACAAGATCCGCTTCTCGGATCCGGTGGCGCCGTTCATGTCGACGGTGACGGCGAAGATCGAGCCTGCCCAGCGGCTCGCCTCCCTCCTCGTCGACCAGCTCACGGAGCCCGTGCGGTTCACGCAGGCGGCGCGCGAGCTGATCCACAACGGCGTGACGACCTTCGTGGAGATCGGCCCGGGAAACGTCCTCTCCGGGCTGGTGAAGCGCATCGACCGCACCGTCCGCACGATCTCGGTCAACGACCTGACGAGCCTGGAGAAGGCCAAGGAGGCACTCACCGCCTCATGAGCTTCGCTTCCCTGGACGGGAAGGTTGCGCTGGTCACGGGCGGCTCGAGGGGGATCGGGCGCGCGATCGCGCTCGAGCTGGGCAAGGCGGGCGCCGAGGTCGTCGTCTGCTACCGCACCGGCCGCGCCGAGGCCGAGGCGGTCGCTGCGGAGATCGGCGGCCGGGCCGTCGAGGCGGACGTCTCCGACCCGGAGTCGGCCAAGGCGCTCGTCGAGGAGGCGGGCGACGTCGACGTCCTCGTGAACAATGCGGGCCTCACCCGCGACGGCCTCCTGGTCCGGATGGGCGACGAGGACTGGCGCACCGTGCTCGACACGAACCTCTCGTCGGTCTTCTACACCTGCCGCGCCGCGGCGCGCGGAATGATGAAGAAGCGCGCCGGGTCGATCGTGAACATCTCCTCGATCGTCGGCGTCCACGGCAACTGGGGGCAGACGAACTACGCCGCCTCGAAGGCGGGCGTCATCGGGTTCACGAAGTCGCTCGCGCGCGAGCTCGGCAGCCGCAACGTGCGCGCGAACGTCGTCGCGCCGGGATACGTGAAGACGCAGCTCACCGACGTCTTGCCGGAGGAGGCGACGCAGCTGATGCTCACCAACACGCCCCTCGGCCGGCTGGGGGATCCTGAGGACGTGGCGGGCGCGGTGCGGTTTCTCAGCTCCGACGCGGCGGCCTTCGTGACGGGGGCCGTGCTCCTCGTCGACGGCGGGCTCGGGATGTAGCGTGGCGGGCATGGGGACAGCGGAGTCGAACGGCAGACGCCGCGTCGTCGTCACGGGCCTCGGCATGGTCAGCCCGCTCGGGAACACCGTCGAGGACTCGTGGTCGGCGCTCGTGGCGGGCGAGTCGGGGGCTGCCCCGATCACCCAGTTCGACACCACCGGTTTCCCCGTCGACTTCGCGTGCGAGGTGAAGGACCTCGATGTGACGGACTACATCGAGTACAAGGCGTCACGCCGGATGGACCGCTTCACGCACCTCGCGCTGGCGGCGGCACGCCAGGCGGAGGCGGACGCCGGCCTCGACATCGCCGCCGAGCCGGAGCGCATCGGCGCAGCGGTGGCGACGGGCATCGGCGGCCTCAAGTCGTTCGAGGCGTGCATCCAGGTGCTCGACGAACGTGGGCCGGACCGCGTCAACCCGTTCTCGATCGTCCAGATCATCCCGAACCTCGCCGCGGGCTGGGTGTCGATGGAGCTCGGCACGAAGGGCCCGCTGCTCTCCGAGTGCACCGCGTGCGCCGCGTCGAACATGGCGATCGGCGACGGCCTCGACGCGATTCGCCTCGGTCGCGCCGACGTGATGATCTGCGGCGGCACCGAGGCGCCGGTCTCGCGCGTCGGGATCGCCGGCTTCGGTGCGATGAGGGCCATCTCGCGCCGCAACGAAGACCCCAAGGGCGCGTCGCGGCCGTTCGACGCAGAGCGCGACGGGTTCGTGATGGGCGAAGCGTCCGCGATGATCGTCCTCGAGGAGCTCGAGCGCGCCAAGGCGCGCGGCGCGAAGATCTACGCCGAGCTGCTCGGCTACGGCGTGTCGTCGGACGCGACGCACGTCTCCGACCCCGACCCGACGGGCGGCAGCCCGGCGCGCGCGCTCCGGATGGCGTTCGAGGACGCGGGCATCGAGCCGACCGAGGTCGGCTACATCAACGCCCACGGAACGTCGACACCGGTCGGCGACAGCGCCGAGACGCGCGTCATCAAGCTCGCGCTCGGCGAGGAGCACGCATACGAGACCCCGGTGTCGTCGACGAAGGGCGCGACCGGGCACTGTCTCGGGGCCGCAGGCGCCGTCGAGGCGTCGTTCACGATCCTGGCGCTCGAGCGGGGCGTGCTACCACCGACGATCAACCAGGAAGTCCCGGACCCGACGTGTGACCTCGACTACGTCCCGAACGAGGCGCGGGAGCAGCAGGTCGAGGTCGGCGTCTCGAACTCGTTCGGCTTCGGCGGGCACAACGCCTGCGTCGTGTTCCGCCGCTGGCACTGACGTGGGGGAACCCATGGTTCCCCACCACCGTCCTTCTGCGCGGCGACCCGCCGCGGGCGACCCTGACCTCCCGGCCGGCGAAGCCGGCTTCCGGTCGCGACGGTCGGCGCCGCCGCCCGCCGAAGGCGGTGTCTGACACCTTTCTCCACAGTTCGCGCACCGCATGCAGTGTTCATGCGCTCCTGGGGATGTTTCGTCACGAAGCCGTGACGAAGGTGTCAGACACCGAACGTCGCGAAGCCGTGACGAAGGTGTCAGACACCGAACGTCGACGCATGGGGGGCGCAGCTCGAGCAGCACGATGTCGTGCCACGGGAACACACGTACGGCTAGCCGAACACACCGCTGCCCACGAGGGGCGTACGGTGATCGCATGGCCCTCATGCGGCCCGGCGTCGACGGGCTCGACGGCACGCCGGACGAGGTCGTAGGTGACAATCGAGCCATGAGTGCGCTCCGTGCGAAGTGCCCGGACTGCCGCACGCTGACTGCGGTCGCCTACGACGACGTCTACGAGTGCCACAGCTGCGGACGGGAGTTCGCGGCGGGGCTCGTCCGTGTTCCCCGAGCATGGGGTGCGGGCGGCGACGCGATGGCCGAGGCGGCCGCGACGGCGATGCCGTATCCCGAGGCGCTCGTCGTCGAGAGCGACACGCTCGCGGGTCAGTCGGACGCGATCGCCGGGGGCCTGCCGCGGCGTCCGCTGGTGCTCGGCGGCTGCTGCTGCTCGCACGTGGGAGCCATCCGCGGGCTCGCCGCGCGGACGGACCGCCTCGCGGTCGTCTGGTTGGACGCACACGGCGACCTCAACACGCCGGAGACCTCGCCGTCGGGGAACGCGTGGGGCATGCCGCTCCGTATGGCGATCGACGAGGGTAGCGTGCGCACCGACGACGTCGCGCTCGTCGGCGCACGTGACCTCGACCCGCCCGAACAGCAGTACGTCGCCGAGCACGGGATCGACGACGACCTCGCCCGCGCGCTCGACGGAGTCGGCGCCGCGTACATCGCCCTCGACGTGGACGTGTTGGCCCCCGGTTCGGTGCCGTGCTTCATGCCCGCTCCCGGCGGGCCGTCGGTGGACGACGTCGCGTCGATCCTCGCCGATGTCGCGCGCCGCACGCGCGTTTTGGGGCTCGGCATCACCGGTCTCGCGCCCGGCGCCGATCCGCAGGTTCTGGCGCGCTTCGCCGCGGCTGCCGGTCTCTGACCGGCCTGTAACGAGACCGAGTTCTAAGATGCCCGGGAATGTCCACGCCCGACCGCATCGACGTCTCGATCGAGCACAAACGGACGGATCCCGCGCAGCGTGACGGAGCGCACCCGAATACCTGTCCGGATTGCGGTTCCCACTACCGGGACGAGGAGCTCGCCGAGCACCTTCGCGTCTGCCCGCAGTGCGGCCACCACTACCCTGTGCGCGCTCCCGAGCGCGTCGCCCAGCTGGCCGATCCCGGCACGTTCGAGGAGGAGGACGCGGATCTCCGCTCCGCCGACCCGCTCGAGTTCTTCGACCTGAAGCCGTACGTCGAGCGGCTCGCGCAGGCCGAGATCGACACCGGTCTCGGCGACGCGATCCTCACCGGCCGAGCGGCGATCGACGGGCATCTGTGCCGCATCGCCGCGATGGACTTCTCGTTCATGGGCGGCTCGATGGGGAGCGTCGTGGGCGAGCGCTTCGCGCGCGCGTGCGAGCGCGCCGCCGAAGATCACGGGACGCTCGTCTCCGTGTCCGCCTCGGGCGGTGCGCGCATGCAGGAGGGAATCCTCGCGCTGATGCAACTGCCGAAGACCGTCGCCGGCGTCAGCGAGCTTCACGAGGCGGGCGGGACCTTGATCTCCGTGCTCGCCCACCCGACGACCGGTGGCGTCACGGCCAGCTTCGCGAGCCTCGGCGACGTGATTCTCGCCGAGCCGGGCGCCCTCACGTCGTTCGCCGGCCCGCGGGTCGTCGCGCAGACGACGCGCGAGAAGCTGCCCGACGACTTCGGGCTCGCGGAGTCGAACTACCGCTTCGGCCACGTCGATGCCGTCGTCCCGCGCGGCGAGCTGCGGTCGACCCTCGCCCGCCTCCTACGCTTGTTCGGGACGAGGCGATGACCCAGGAAGCCGAGCTCGGGATTCGCGACCGACTCGCGCAGCTGTCGGGCGTGAAGCTCCTCCGCGGGACGCGGCTGTCCGCCGAGCTCGAGCGGCTCCAGCGGCAACTCGAGCGGCTGCGGGAGGACACGTCGGACGAGGAGATCTGGCACTCCGTCGAGCTCGCCCGGAACGAGAAGCGGCCGTACACGATGGACTATGTCGAGCGGATCCTGGACGACTGGTTCGAGCTCCACGGCGACCGCGCGCGGATGGACGACACGGCGATGGTCGCGGGCCTCGGCAAGCTCGACGGGCGAACCGTCGCGCTGATCGGTCACCAGAAGGGGCGTGATCTCAAGACCCGCGTCTACCGGAACTACGGGATGGCGTATCCGGAGGGATACCGCAAGGCGATGCGGACGATGGAGCTTGCCGAACGCCACGGGTTCCCCCTCGTCACGCTGGTCGATACGCCGGGCGCCTATCCCGGCGTCGCGGCCGAGCAGCACGGGCAGGGTGGGGCGATTGCGCGCTCCCAGGCGGTGATGCTCGGTCTCGGCATCCCGACCGTTGCGGTCGTAATCGGCGAGGGCGGGTCGGGCGGCGCGATCGCGATCGCCGTCGCGGACCGCGTGCTGATGCAGGAGAACGCGATCTACTCCGTCATCTCGCCGGAGGGGTGTGCGTCGATCCTCTGGCGGGACGCGGCCCAGGCCAAGAAGGCCGCCTCCGCGTTCAAGCCTGACGCGGCGCACTGCCTCGAGCTCGGCGTGATCGACGGGATCGTCCCCGAGCCCGAGGGCGGGGCGCACGTCGACCACGACCTCGCCGCCACTCTCATGCGGGAGGCCCTCGCGGCGCACCTCGACGAGCTCGTGGACGTCCCGACCGACGAGCTGAGACGCGCCCGTCGGGCGAAGTTCCGCTCGATGGGCGTTCTCGCCAACGTCTGATCTGGCGACACTCTCCACACTTTCCACAGGCTTATCCCCTGGTTGCATCGGTGTGTTTTGCAGGGCTTTGTCCAAAGCTGTACAGACTGTGTTAAGGCCTGGAATCGCGGTGGAAAGCCCCGGCGCTCCCCCTTTGGAATGATCGAGACATGCCCGAGCTGACTCACTACCGCCGCAAGCGCGACCCGAAGAAGACGCCCGAGCCGTTCGGCGGGCGCTCGAAGGGCAAGGCGCCGGTCTTCGTCATCCAGCGTCACGACGCGCGGCGGCTCCACTACGACCTGCGGCTCGAGCAGAACGGCGCGCTTGCGAGCTGGGCCGTGCCGAAGGGGCTGCCGATGCACGCCGGCGAGCGCCACCTCGCCGTCCACGTCGAGGACCACCCGCTGGACTACGCGACGTTCGAGGGGGAGATCCCGAAGGGCGAGTACGGCGCCGGCACGGTCGAGATCTGGGACCGCGGGACGTACGAGGTCCTGGAGGAGAAGCGCGGCGGCGGCCTGACCTTCCGCCTGAACGGCGAGCGCGTGCAGGGCGTCTGGACGCTGATCCCCGCCAGACTCGACGGCAAGGAGCAGAACTGGCTGCTTCTACGCAAGGACGCCGACGCGGCGGCGTCGACCGAGCTCCGGCCGCAGCTCGCGACGCTGACCGAGAAGCTGCCGAACGGGCCCGACTGGCTGTTCGAGCCCAAGTGGGACGGCTACCGGGCAATCGTGTCGGTCTCCGGCGGAGAGGCGAGGTTGACGAGCCGCAACGCCATCGACCTCACGGAGCGCTTTCGTGACGTCGCGCGGGCTGCGGGGCGCGCCGTCCGGACGCCGTCCGCCGTGCTCGACGGTGAGATCTGCGCCCTCGACGCGTCCGGGAACGCACGCTTCGAGGCCCTCCAGAGCGGATCGGGCCGGCTCGTCCTGATGGTCTTCGACCTGCTCGAGCTCGACGGGAGACCCGTCCACACGAAGCCGCTCGTCGAGCGACGCCGGCTGCTCGAGGAGATCCTCGACCCGAGCGTTGACGCGGTCCGCATCTCACCCGTCTTCGACGACGGGGAGGCGCTGCTCCACGCC
>Ga0081539_10003676_pt1 | contig 18378 bp, 17 predicted proteins | sample TabmetS4T2R2_FD_71023 | JGI IMG/M metagenome (GOLD analysis project Ga0081539, IMG submission 71023) | Tabebuia heterophylla rhizosphere microbial communities from the University of Puerto Rico - S4T2R2 | ecosystem: Host-associated > Plants > Roots > Rhizosphere ...
CCCCAGGCGGACGTCTTCGTGGACTGGATCAAGTCGCTGCCGGCCGACCAGCGGCCGAAGACCGCCGCGTACCCGACCCAGGACGACCCGTTCGCCGCGCCGGTCATCCAGTCCATGCAGAAGCAGCTGGAGGGCCTCGGCGTCAAGACGCTGTACAGCGTGACCTACCCGCCGGACACCACGAACTTCCAGTCCATCGCCAGCAAGATCGCCGGCCAGAAGCCGGACCTGGTCGCGCAGGGTGCGGTCTTCGAGGACGGCGTCGGCCTGGTCAAGTCGCTCAAGCAGCTGCGGTACTCGCCGAAGGTGCTCTTCCAGACCTCCGCGCCGAGCAACGCCGGCCAGTACAGCTCGGGCATCGGCGAGGCCAACACCGAGGGCGTGTTCTACACGGTCAGCTGGCACCAGGACGCGAAGACCTCCCGCAACGCGGAGTTCGTCGCCGACTACAAGGCCGCCTACCAGAACGCCGACCCGGCCGAGGACGCCGCCGACGCGTATGCCGCGGCCGAGGTGCTCGAGACCGCGGTCTCCAAGATCGGCTCGCTCGACCAGGCCAAGATCCGGGAGTGGCTGCACGCCAACCAGGTGGACACCATCCTCGGCCCGCTGAGCTGGTCGTCGACCGGCGAGCCGCAGGGCAAGTTCCTGCTCGCCCAGTGGCAGAACGGCAAGGCCCAGGTCGTCGCGCCCGCGTCGGCCGCCACCTCCACCACCGTCGTGAACCCGAAGCCCGGCTGGAAGTGACCCGCGCATGACCTCGTTGTTACAGGCAGTCGCGCTCGGCGTGCTGATCGGCGGCATTTACGCGCTGATGGCCTCCGGCCTCACCCTGATCTTCGGGGTCCTGCGCATCATCAATGTCGCCCAGGGTGCGTTCCTCATCCTGGTCGCGTTCTTCACCTGGTGGCTGTGGCGGGCGACCGGCATCGACCCGATCCTCGCCTCGGTCATCACCACACCGCTGATGTTCGGCTTCGGCTGGCTGCTCTACCGCACGGTCGTCAGCCGCATCAGCGGTCAGGCACCGTCGATGTCCGTGCTGCTCACGTTCGGGCTCGCGCTGGTCATCGAGGGCTTCCTGAACGTCGTGGCGGGCAACAAGTTCCGCTCCGTCACGCCGGACTACTTCGAGCAGTCGTTCCGGGTCGGGCCGATCCTGCTGCCCAAGGCCCTGACGTACGGGTTCATCGCCGCCGTCGTGGTGCTCGGCCTCCTGTACGTCGTCCTCACCCGGACCTGGACGGGTCGGGCGATCCGCGCGACGTCGCAGAACCCGTCCGCCGCGGCGCTCGTGGGCATCGGCGCCACCAGCACGGCGGCGCTGGCATTCGCCTTGGGCAGTGCCAGCGCCGGCGTCGGCGGTTCGATCCTGTCGGTGCTGTACCCGTTCTTCCCCGCCTCGCACTACGACTGGATCTCCCGGTTGCTCGGCATCGTGGTCCTCGGCGGGATGGGCAGCCTGCCGGGGGCGCTGACCGGGGCGCTGCTGCTCGGGGTGGCCGAGACGCTGACCGCCGCGTACGCGCCGCGGTGGGCGACGCTTGTCTTCTACCTGGTGATCGTGCTGGTTCTGCTGTTCCGGCCGCAGGGCTTGTTCGGGGCCCGTCTGCGTGAGGATGCTGCGTAAATGGGCGTGTTGGGCGTACTGAGAAGGATTCCTCGCGTTCATCTGGTCGCCGGCCTTGTGCTGCTGGCGCTGGTCGTCTACCCGGTCATCAACCCGTGGCAGCCCTACCCGCAGGGCGTCATGCTGCTCGCGTTCCTGCTCGGCGTGCAGGCGGTGAGCTGGAACATCATCAGCGGCTACGCGGGGTACGTCTCGCTCGGCCACAGCATGTTCCTCGGGCTCGGCTCATACACCGCGGCGATCATCGCGCTGCACACCGGCGTCAACCCGCTCTGGGTCGCGCCGCTGGGCGGGATCACCGCGGTGATCGTGGCCGTGGTGTTCGGCTCGGTCATGCTGCGCACCCGCGGCCACGCGTTCGTCATCATCACGATCGCGCTGCTGCTGTCCGCGCAGATCCTGGCCCTGAACCTGCCGTCGCTGACCCGGGGCTCCGACGGCATCACGCTGGAGCTGCCGTTCTGGAGCTCCGATTTCCAGAACATCCCGTTCTACTACGTGTTCCTGCTGCTGCTTGTGCTCACCGTGGTGTTCAGCGCGTGGATCCGGCGGACCAAGTTCGGCACCGGCCTGGTGGCGATCCGCGAGGACGAGGGCAAGGCCGCGTCGATCGGCGTCAACACCACCGCCTTCAAGATCATGGCGTACGCGGCCAGCGCGTTCTTCATCGGCGTGGCCGGCGGCGTGTACGCGTACTTCCAGACGTTCCTCAACCCGGTCGGCGCGTTCGCGATCCTGGGCAGCGTCCTGATCGTGCTGTCCGCGCTGCTCGGCGGCCGGGGCTCGCTGTACGGCCCGGTGCTCGGGGCGTTCATCGTGCAACTGGTCAACGAGGGCGCGACCGTGTTCGGCGGCGGCACGTCCAGCCGGGTGCTCCTGCTCGGCGGGATCCTCGTGCTGGTCGTGCTCTTCCTGCCGGCCGGGCTGCTGCCCACGATCGAGGCCGCCTGGCGCCGCCGGCACCCGACGGCCACCGAGTTCATCGACCACGCCGGCGCGCTGGCCCGCCCGCCGGCGGCGGCCGTGGTCCGGGAGCGGGCCGACGCGTTCACCCGGGAGACGGCGCCGGTCAGCGGGCCCCTCCTGGACGTCAAGGGCGTGACCAAGCGCTTCGGCGGCCTGGTCGCGGTGGACAACGTGGACCTGACCGTCGCGGAGGGCTCGATCACCGCGCTGATCGGGCCGAACGGCTCCGGCAAGACCACCCTGTTCAACCTGATCACCGGCAACCTCCCGGTGGACGCGGGCGAGATCACCTTCGCCGGACGGCGGATCGAGAAGCTGACCCCGTGGCGCCGCGGCCATCTGGGCCTGGGCCGCACCTTCCAGGTGACCCGGCTGTTCAAGGACATGACGGTGCTGCAGAACGTGGTGGCCCCGCTGCCGGACGGCAAGGTGGGCACGATGTTCGCCGACGCGGTCAGCGGAGCCGAGGCCGCCCGCGCCCGGGAGCTGCTGGACATCGTCGGGCTGGGCCGATTCGAGCAGCAGCGCGCCGGCTCCCTCTCGTACGGTCAGCAGAAGCTCGTGGAACTCGCCCAGGTCCTCATGCTCGAACCGAAACTGATCCTCCTGGACGAGCCCGCCGGCGGGGTCAACCCTAGCCTGCTGGGCCGCCTGACCGAGGTGATCCGCGAGCTCAACCGCAACGGGGTCACCTTCCTGGTGGTCGAGCACAACATCCCGATGGTGCTCGAGCTCTGCGACCCGGTGTACGTCTTCGCCCGCGGCGCCTGCATCGCGCAGGGCCCGCCGGGGCGGATCCGCACCGACCCGGTGGTGCTCGACGCCTACCTGGGCGACGACTGGCGGCCGTCGGAGGTTCCGGCGGCAGTGAGGGGTACCAATGCTCACGCTTAACGGAGTCACGGCCGGCTACGGCGGCGGGAACGTGCTGCAGGGCGTCGACCTGTTCTGCGCGGAGCGGACGGTGACCTGCATCGTCGGGCCGAACGGCGCGGGCAAGTCGACAGTGCTTAAGGTGATCAGCGGCCTGCTGCACTGCAATGACGGCTCGATCGAGATGGCCGGTACGCGCACCGACGGCCTGTCCCCGCAGGAGATCCTCAAGCTCGGCATCACCCAGGTGCCGCAGAGTCAGGCGCTCTTCCCGCAGATGACGGTGCGGGAGAACGTGATGCTCGGCGGCTACCTGATCCGCCGCGACCGCAAGCTGCTCGCGCAGCGCTACGACGCGGTCCGGGAACGCATCCCGATCGTCGCCGAGCGGGCCGGTGACACCGCCGGGAACCTGTCCGGCGGGCAGCGGCGGATGGTGGAGGTGGCTCGTTGCCTGATGCTCGACCCCAAGCTGCTGCTGCTCGACGAGCCGTCGCTGGGCCTGGACCCGAAGAGCCTGGCCGGCGTCGCCGCGCTGATCCAGAGCCTGAACGCGGGCGGCACCACGGTCCTGCTGGTCGAGCAGAACGTCCGCCTCGGCCTCGGCCTGGCGACCCACGGCGTGGTGATGGAGGGCGGCCGGGTGCGGCTCACCGGGACCGCCGCGCAGGTCCGGGACCACCCCGAGATGGCAACGCTCTACCTGGGCGGCTCGGCGCCCGCGCCGGTCCGCTAGCCGTACCCCCACGAGTTTTTGGAGACAACATGGCAGACAACGACCTGACCGTAGGGTGGATCGGTGCGGGCCGGATGGGTGCCGCCATGGCGATCCGCCTGGCCCGGGCGGGTGTCGGCACCACGGTGTGGAACCGGACCCGGTCCAAGGCCGAAGCCCTCGCCGGACACGGCCTCGCGGTCGCCGGCGTCCTGGCCGATCTGCGCGACCGCGACGTCGTCTTCACGATGGTCTCCACCCCTGCCGACCTGGAGCAGGTACTGCTCGGCGAGGGTGGCCTGCTCGCCTCTTCCGGTGAGGTTCCGGGCATCGTGGTGGACTGCTCCACCGTGTCGACCGAGTCGTCCGAGCTGATCCGGGCCGCCTGCGCCGAACGCGGGGTGCAGTTCCTCGCCGCGCCGGTCAGCGGCAACGCCAAGGTGGTGGCGGCCGGCAAGCTCAGCATCGCGGTGTCCGGTCCGGAGCAGACGTACCGCCGGGTCGAGCACCTGCTCCGGCACATCGCCCGGTCGGTCACCTACGTCGGCGAGGGTGACGTGTCCCGGCTGGTGAAGATCTGCCACAACCTCATGCTCGGCGTGGTCACCCAGTGCATGGCCGAGATCACCGTGCTGGCCGAGAAGGGCGGCGTGTCCCGGGCGGCGTTCCTGGAGTTCCTCAACGACAGCGTGATGGGCTCGATGTTCACCCGGTACAAGTCGCCGGCGTTCGTCCACCTCGACTACACCCCGACGTTCACCCCGCTGCTGCTGCGCAAGGACTTCGACCTGGGCCTCGCCGCCGGGCATGAGCTCGACGTGCCGATGCCGGTGGTCGCGTTGACCGCCCAGCTCGTGCAGCAGTCGGTGTCCGGCGGCCGGGTCGGCGAGGACTTCGCGATCCTGCTCGACCAGCAGGCCGCCGCGGCGGGCCTCACGCTCAAGCCGGAGGACACCCCGGTCGACGACGGGCTCTCCGGCTCGCCCGAGGGAACCGCCACCGATGACGGGCGCTCGGCATGAGCCGGCCCATCGCCGCCCCGGGGCACATGGCGGTCGACTACGAGGAGCGGGTCGACTTCGAGCGGCTGCGCCGCTACCGGCTCCAGCGTGCCCGGGAGGCGCTGGCGGGAAGCGTTTGCGGCGCGTTCCTGCTGTTCGACTTCTACAACATCCGCTACACCACGCAGACCTGGATCGGCGGCGCGCTGGGCGACAAGATGACCCGGTATACGCTGCTCACCCGGGACCGCGGCCCGACCCTGTGGGACTTCGGCTCGGCCGCCCGGCACCACCGGCTCTACGCGCCGTGGATGGATCCGGCGGACAGCCGGGCCGGGATGCTCGGCATGCGCGGGGCGATCGCGCCTTCCGTGGGGCTGATGGAGTCCGCGATCCGGGAGATCAAGGACCTGCTGCAGGACGCCGGGGTGGCCGGCGCGCCGGTGGGCGTAGACATCGTCGAGCCGCCGTTCCTGTTCGAGATGCAGCGCCAGGGCCTCACCGTGGTGGACTGCCAGCAGCTCATGCTGGACGCCCGGGTGATCAAGTCGCCGGACGAGATCATCCTGCTGAACCAGGCCGCGGCCATGGTCGACGGCGTCTACCAGGACATCGTCGAGGTGCTCAAACCGGGCATCCGGGAGAACGAGATCGTCGCGCTGGCCAACAAGCGGCTCTACGAGATGGGCTCGGACCAGGTCGAGGCGATCAACGCGGTTTCCGGCGAACGGTGCAACCCGCACCCGCACAACTTCTCCGACCGGCTGATCCGCCCCGGCGACCAGGCGTTCTTCGACATCATCCACTCCTACAACGGGTACCGGACCTGTTACTACCGCACGTTCGGCGTCGGCAGCTCGACGCCGAGCCAGCGGGACGCGTACACCAAGGCGCGGGAGTGGATGGACGCCGCGATCGCCACCGTCCGGCCCGGCGTCGGCACCGACGAGATCGCCGCGGTGTGGCCGGCCGCGACGGACTTCGGCTTCGAGAACGAGATGGCCGCGTTCGGCCTGCAGTTCGGGCACGGTCTCGGGCTCGGGCTGCACGAACGGCCGATCATCTCGCGGCTGAACAGCATGAAGGAGCCGGTCGAGCTGAAGGCCGGCATGGTGTTCGCGCTCGAGACGTACTGCCCGGCGACCGACGGTTTCTCGGCTGCGAGGATCGAGGAGGAGGTCGTCGTCACCGACGACGGTCCCCGTATTCTCACCTTGTTCCCGGCTCAGGAACTCGTCGTCGCGAACCCGTACTAGGAGTGCACATGGAAACCGAACTCTTCATCGGTGGCAAGTGGGTCCCGGCCGCCTCCGGCGACCGCTTCGACGTGCTGGACCCGGCGACCGGGGACGTGATCGCCGCGGTCTCCGACGGTGGGGTCGAGGACGCGATCGCGGCGGTGGACGCGGCGGCCGAGGCGGGCCCGGCCTGGGCGGCCACCGCGCCGCGGGCGCGGTCCGAGGCGCTGCGCAAGGCGTTCGAGCTGATGACCGAACGCACCGACGACCTGGCCAAGCTGGTCAGCCTGGAGAACGGCAAGGCGCTGGTCGACGCGCGCGGCGAGGTCACCTACGCGGCCGAGTTCTTCCGGTGGTACGCCGAGGAGGCGGTCCGGGCCGAGGGCACGGTGACCGCCGCGCCCTCCGGTGCCAACCGGATCGTCGTGGTCCGCCAGCCGGTCGGCGTGTGCGTGCTGGTCACGCCGTGGAACTTCCCGGCCGCCATGGCCACCCGCAAGATCGGCCCGGCGCTCGCCGCCGGCTGCACGGTGATCCTCAAGCCGGCCAGCGACACCCCGCTGACCGCGCTGGCGATGGCCGCGATCCTGGCCGAGGCGGGCGTACCGTCCGGCGTGGTGAACGTGCTGCCGTCGCGCAGCTCGGGCAAGGTCGTCTCGGCGATGCTGCGCGACCCCCGCGTCCGCAAGGTGTCGTTCACCGGCTCGACCGAGGTCGGCCGGATCCTACTCGCCCAGGCCGCGGAGAACGTCATCAACACGTCGATGGAGCTGGGCGGCAACGCGCCGTTCCTGGTCTTCGCCGACGCCGACCTGGACGCCGCGCTGGACGGCGCGATGATCGCCAAGATGCGCAACGGCGGCGAGGCGTGCACGGCCGCGAACCGCTTCTACGTCGAGGCGTCGGTGGCCGACGAGTTCGGCCGGCGGCTCGCCGAGCGGATGGCCGGGCTGCGGGTCGGCCCCGGCACCGCGGAGGACACCCAGGTCGGTCCACTGGTCAACGAGGACACCGTGAGCAAGGTGGACCAGCTGGTCAAGTCCGCGGTGGAGGAAGGGGCGAACGCCGCCACCGGTGGCACCCGCCCGGACGGCCCCGGCTTCTACTACCCGCCGACCGTGCTCACCGGCGTCCGCCCGTCCTCCGCGATCCTGCGCGAGGAGATCTTCGGCCCGGTAGCGCCGATCGTCACCTTCACCAGCGAGGAGGAGGCGGTACGGCTGGCCAACGACACCGAGTTCGGCCTGGTCGCCTATGTCTACACCGGAGATCTCGCGCGTGGCCTGCGGGTCAGCGAGGCCATCGAGGCCGGCATGGTGGGCCTGAACCGTGGCCTGGTCAGCGACCCGGCCGCCCCGTTCGGCGGGGTCAAACAGAGCGGCATCGGCCGGGAGGGCGGCCACGAGGGCATGCTCGAATACCTCGAGTCGAAGTACATCGCCGTTACCTGGTAACTCGGGATCTTCCGTCGTTCGGTGGGCCGCACTGCGAGGTTGCAGTGCGGCCCTCGCCTTGATGTGATGTTGGAAACAGCGTTCATCGATGCGTCACCGAGAGGACATCTGTGAAGATCGATCCGGATACGCGGCGGAGGTGGTGGGCGCTCGGCGCGAGCATGGCGCTCGTCGCCACCGGCGGGCTCGCCGGCTGCGGAAGCGGCGGCGACAACGACAGCAAGACCGGCGGGGGCACCCTGACCGTGTGGAGCCTGGAGAACCAGACGGACCGCGTCCAGGCCACCCAGAAGATCGCCGACAAGTTCGCGGCCGCCACCGGCACCAAGGTGAAGATCGTGGCGACCGACGAGAACCAGTTCAGCAGCCTCATCACCTCCGCGGCCGCGGCCGGCACCCTGCCGGACGTGGTCGGCGCGCTGCCGCTGGCCGCGGTGGCGCAGATGGCCACCAACGACCTGGTGGACACCGACGCGGCCAAGAGCGTCGTCGACGATCTCGGCCGTGGCACGTTCTCGGCCCGTGCCCTCGATCTGACCGGCCAGGACGGCAAGCAGCTCGCGGTGCCCTCGGACGGCTGGGCACAGCTGCTCTTCTACCGCAAGGACCTCTTCGACAAGGCCGGCCTGCCGGCACCGGACACATTCAACAAGATCCGTCAGGCGGCGGAGAAGCTCAACTCGCGCAACGTCGCGGGCATCACGATGGCGACCGTGCCCAACGACGCCTTCACCGAGCAGACCTTCGAGAACTTCGCGCTGGGCAACAACTGCCAGCTCGTGGACGCCGCCAAGAACGTCACCCTGGACTCGCCGCCGTGCGTGCAGACGTTCCAGCTCTACGGCGACCTGGTGAAGAACTACTCGGTGCCGGGCGCGCAGGACGTGGACACCACCCGCGCCACCTACTTCGCCGGCAAGGCCGCCATGGTGGTGTGGTCCTCGTTCCTGCTCGACGAGATGGCCGGCCTGCGTAACGACGCGCTGCCCACCTGCCCGGAGTGCAAGAAGGACAAGGCGTTCCTGGCCAAGAACAGCGGCGTGGTCACCGCCATCGCCGGGCCCGGCGGGCAGCCCGCCCAGTTCGGCGAGATCACCAGCTGGACGGTCACGAAGGGTGGCGCCAACACCGACGCGGCCAAGAAGTTCGTCGCGTACATGATGAACGAGGGCTACCCCGACTGGCTGGGCATCGCGCCCGAGGGCAAGTTCCCGGTGCGCAAGGGCACCCAGGACGACCCGGCGAAGTTCACCACGGCGTGGAACGACCTGCCGGCCGGGGTGGACACCAAGAAGCCGCTCGGCGAGCTCTACCCCAAGGAGGTCATCGACGATCTGGCGAAGAGCCCGGACACGTTCCAGCGCTGGGGTTTCCCGCAGAAACAGGGCGCGCTGGTCGGCGCCACCCTCGGCGAGCTGCCGGTACCCAAGGCCATCAACGCCCTGGCCGGCGGCGAGACGGACGCGGCCGGGGCGGCCAAGCGGGCCAGCGACGACGTGAAGAACATCCAGAAGTCGCTCGAGTGATGGTCGCGACACGCGAGCCGGAGGCGGCGCGGGCCGCCTCCGGCCCCTCCAAGAGACCGCTGACCCGGCGGCAACGGGAGAACCGCGCCGGGCTGGCGTACTTGTCACCGACGCTGATCGTGGTGCTGGTCGTCGTGGTGCTGCCGATCCTGTGGACGGTCATGCTGGCGTTCCAGCGGATCCGGCTGATCAACGTGCGGCGGGTCGGCGTGTTCGGACAGTACACACTGGCCAACCTGGAGCTGGTGCTCACCTCGCCGGGATTCTGGACGTCGGTGTGGACCACCCTGGTCTACACGATCGGCGCCACGTTCTTCTCGATCGCGTTCGGCCTGGTGGCGGCGCTCGCGCTGCGCGGTAGGTTCCGCGGCCGGACCCTGGTGCGGGCGTCCGTGCTGCTGCCGTACGTGGCGCCGGTGGTGGCCGTGACGTTCGTCTGGGAGGTCCTGCTCAGCCCGCAGTTCGGGGCGGTCAACAACTGGGGCGTGCGGTTCCTCGGCTGGGACCGGCCGATCGCGTTCCTCAGCCAGCGCGAGTACTCGATGTCGCTGTTCGGCTGGCATGTCGACCTGCCACTCGCGCTGCTCACCGTCATCGCGTTCGAGGCCTGGCGGTATTTCCCGTTCGCGTTCCTGTTCCTGCTGGCCCGGCTCCAGGCCGTGCCGCGGGATCTGGAGGAGGCCGCGGTGGTCGACGGCGCGGCACCCACCCAGGTCTTCCGGCACATCCTGCTGCCGCAGCTGGGCGCGGTGATCGCCCTGCTCACCGTGCTGCGGTTCATCATGACGTTCAACAAGTTCGACGACGTGTACCTGCTGACCGGCGGGGGAGCGGGCACCGAGGTGGTCAGCGTACGGGTCTACGAGTTCCTCACCGCCCGCTTCGACATCGGCGCGGCCGGCGCGCAGGCGCTCGTGCTGGCCGCGGGCCTGATCGTGCTCCTGGCGATCTACCTGCGGTTCCTCGCGCCCCGCGTGGAAGAGGAGGAGCGGTGACGGACCGGGCCACAGTGGAGCGGCGGGTGCTCGGCGTGCTGCGCTGGATCGTGATCGGCGTGCTCGTCGTGGTGACGGTGTTCCCGTTCCTTTACATGCTGCTGCTGTCCGTGCGGCCGATCGACGAGGTGCTGCAGAACCCGGGCCGGATCTGGGCCGGGCCGGGCGAGTGGACGCTGCGCACCTACCGCGAGGTGCTCACCCCGGTCGGCGACGGCGGCCAGGGCTTCCTGCGCTTCCTCGGCAACTCGGCGATGGTCTCGATCGCCGCGACACTGCTCACCCTGCTCGTGTCGATCCCGGGAGCGTACGCGGTGAGCCGGCTCCGGTTCGTCGGGCGCCGGCAGGTGCACTTCCTGTTCCTCGCCGTCTACCTGTTCCCGTCGATCCTGCTGGCCATCCCCCTGTTCGTGCTGTTCACCCGGCTCGGGCTGCGCGGCTCGCTGGCCGGGCTGACCATCGTCTACATCGCGCAGACCGTGCCGGTGTCGATCTACATGCTCCGCAACTACCTGTCCACCATCCCGGAGAGCCTGGAGGAGGCCGCCGCGATGGACGGATACAGCCGGTTGCAGACCCTGCGCAAGGTGGTGCTGCCGCTGGCCGCCCCGGCGGTGATGGCGAACGCCCTGTACGTCTTCATGATCGCCTGGAACGAGTTCCTCTTCGCTCTGCTCTTCCTCGTCGAGAACCGCTCGAACTGGACCGTCTCGCTGGGCCTGGCCCAGCTGTCCGGCGGCATCGAGGTCAGCAAGACGGTCCTCATGGCCGGCTCGGTGGTGCTCACCCTACCGATCGTCGTGCTGTTCTTCGCCGCCGAACGGCTGCTCACCGAAGGGCTGACGGCGGGCGCGGACAAAGGCTGACGCCGGGGTGTCACTGCGTCGCGACGACGATGCAGCGCCGCAGCTCCTCGAGCGCCTCGGGGGAGCCGTCGATGGTGACCTCGCTGGGCTGGCCCGGGCTCTCCCGGTTCCACACCCAGCGCAGCACGGCCGCCGGCGGGCCGCTCACGGTCGCCTCCGCAGGGTCGTCCGCGTCGACCACCCGGTGCGCGCCGCCCCCGCCGGCCTCGCCGTCCGCGACCTCGACCACGCCCGGACCGGTCCGCACCTGCCACGTCGCGTCGTCGGCGCGCACCTGAACCGTGTGGCCCGGCGAACCGTCCAGGATGTCGGCGAAGAAGTCGCCCCACTCCGCCACGCCGTACGCCACGAAAATCTTGAGCAACTCGTCGACGCCGTCGATCGCCAGGTCGGCCGGGATCGGCGCGACCGGCTGCCCGGCGGCGAGCTCGGCGTCGACGCGGTGGATGACCGTCTCCTGCGCCATCCGCCGGATCTGGAAACCGACCGTCCGATCGGGGTGATACCACCCGCCGGACGGATCTTCCGGCTTACGGGTCGCGAACTCGGCGAGCAACTCCGCATAGGAGCGGTCGAGGAGGGCGAGCGGATCGGCCGCCTCGATCTCCTTCGGCGGCCAGTCGTCGGGCTCGGCGCCCTCCCGCATGGCGACGGTCTTGTGCAGGTAGACCTGGCCGACATGGCGGGTCAGGTCGGCGACCGACCAGCCCGGGCAGGTCGGCACAGCCGCGGTGAGGTCGAGCTGGACGACCGCGCGGAGACGGCGGAAATCGGCGGACAGGCAGTCGAGGTATCGGGAGAACTCCATGCCGCACAGTTCAACACAGGCGTACGACACAATCGGACGCTGCGTCCGGGACCGGACGGGTCACCAGACCGCCATCGTCGCGTACCCCTCGGGTTCCGGCAGCACGGCCAGCGGGCAGGCGGTGTTCCCGACCAGCCGGCGCACGGTGGCGCCGAGCACACCCTCCCGGGTGCCGTCCCCGCGCACCCCGACGACCAGCTCGGCGGCCTCCGCGCTGAGCGCGACCAGCGCGCGGACCGGGTCCGGGTCGTGCAGGATCTGCCGCTCGGCCGCGTCGGCGTCCTCGACGGGCAGGCACTCGTAGAGGACGTCGGCGAGCAGCTGGTCGGCGTCGCACATCCGGTCGTGCCGATGCCGGCGCAACCCGGACGGCAGCGGGGAGGCGTCCTCGGTCCACACGTGCACCACCCGCATGGGCACGCCGAGCCGGAGCGCCTCCGCGGCGGCGTACCGGAGAACGGGTCCTGGATTGTGGTCGTCGTCCACCGCGGCCGCGACCATCCGGCCCCGGACCGTCGACGCGGAGCCCGCGACCATGATGGCGTCGCCCTGGCGCAACACCCAGGGCTCCGGGCGCCGGTCCCCGGCGACCGCGTGGACCTGGCTCCGGAGTTCACCCATGATCGCGGCGGTGGTGGGCCGTGGCGCCGCGGATGGTTTGGCGGACGTGGCGGTGCTCGTGTCGTTTCGGACCGGGTGCTTGCCTACCTGCGCAACCATGGCTGCCTCCCCGGGTGAGATGGCCTGGTGAGGGGCTTGTATGCCAGCGTGGACTGGCCACCTGGCCGACCGGCAGGGCCAAAAGGCCCATAAACGTGAGGCGAAAGGCTGATGGCATGGTGTACGTTCGGCTGATTCAGGGTGGCCTGGAGGCCCCGGCGGTCCTGCTGCTGCACAGCGTGATCGGCCTGCACCCGGCCGTGCTCCTCGCCCTGCTGCGGACCCACCTGGACGGCATCTGACCGGCGTACACGTCGGCGCGGCGGGTAAGACCGTGACATGCAGGAGTTGCGGTGGCTGGGGGTCGTGCGGCACGGGCAGAGCACCGGCAATCCCATTGCTCAAGAGGCCGAGGCGGGCGGGCTGGAGGCGATCGACATTCCGGAGCGCGACGCCGACGTGCCGCTCTCGGATCTCGGACGCGAGCAGGCCGCGGCGGTCGGCCGGTGGCTGGGCCGCCTCGACGCGCACGAACGGCCCGACCTGGTGATCGCGTCGCCGTACCTGCGGGCGCGGCAGACCGCCGAGATCGCGCTGGCCTCCCTCGGCGTCCCGTTGGTGGTCGACGAGCGGTTGCGGGACCGCGAGCTCGGCGTGCTGGATCTGCTCACGTCGTACGGGGTGGACGTGCGGCTCCCCGACGAGTCGGCCCGCCGCGCCCGGCTGGGCAAGTTCTACTACCGGCCACCGGGCGGCGAGTCCTGGACCGACGTGCTGCTGCGCCTGCGTTCGCTGATGGTCCAGTTGCGCCTGGAACACCCCGGCGGGCGCGTGCTGTGGTTCGCGCACGAGGCGACCGTGCTGCTGGCGCGATACCTGGCCGAAGGGCTGGACGAGGCCGGGCTGATGACCGTGGCGCGTTCGGTACGGATCGCCAACGGCTCGGTCAGCAGTTGGCGGCGGGGCCGCGGCGTGCTGCGCCCGGAGCTGTTCAACGAGGTCGCCCACCTGGAACGCGAGCAGGTCGTGCCGACCACCCAGGAGGACGTGCGTGCGGAAGCCACCTGAGCCCGAGATCATCACGCCGCACCTGCTGCGCGGCTGGCCACTGCCCCAGCCGCAGGGCGACAAGAAGGCACGCGGCACGGCACTGGTGGTCGGCGGTGCCCGGTTCACGCCCGGCGCGGTGCTGCTGGCCGGCCTCGCCGCGCTGCGGGCCGGCGCCGGCCGCCTGCAACTCGCGGTGGCCGACTCGACCGCGATCGCGCTGAGCATCGCGGTACCCGAAGCAGCGGTGGTCGGCTTGCCGGAGAACGGCGGCGGCGTACCGGACGGTCTTCTCGCGATGGCGGCGGACGCGGACGTCATCGCCGTCGGTCCCGGTCTCGACGACATCGGCGAGGCGGCCCGGCTGATGACCGCCGTGCTGGACGCGGCCGGAAAGGACACCCCGGTCGTCCTCGACGCGTACGCGCTGGGCGCACTGAGCCGCGATAACGACCTGCTCCGCGGCCGTCCCCAGCCGGTGGTGCTGACCCCGAACACCGGCGAGGCGGCCCGCCTGCTCGGCGACGAGATCACCGACGTGAGTGCGGCCGCGGTGGCGCTGTCCGCCGGTCGCCACGCGGTGGTCTGCCTGCAGGGCGACATCGCGGCGCCGGACGGCAGGCATTGGCGGGACGAGAACGGCGACGTCGGCCTCGGCACGTCCGGCAGCGGCGATGTGCAGGCCGGCATCGTCGCCGGTCTGCTCGCCCGGGGCGCGGACCCGGCTCAGGCCGCCTGCTGGGGGACGTTCGCGCACTCCGTCAGCGGGCAGCGGCTGATACCGCGGCACGGCCGTACCGGATATCTCGCTCGCGAGTTGGTGGACGAGGTGGCCTACACCATTGCTACGGTCTGATTCTGCGGAGAAGGGAAGCGGACCGTGCAGCTCGACGAGGTCAGCGCGTCCGGCCGGGTTGCCGAGCCGGGCGAAGCGATCAGTACCCAGGAGCTGGCGCTGGCGGCACGCAACCACGGCATGCCGCTGGAGGCCCTGCGCTACGAGCTGACCCCGCCGGGGCTGCACTATCTGCTCATCCACTACGACATCCCGCACCTGGAGGCGGACACCTGGCGGCTGCGGGTGGACGGGCTGGTCCGCCGCCCGTTGACGGTGAGCCTGGCGGCCCTTGAGGCCCTGCCGGCGCGGACGGTGCGGGTGACGATGGAGTGCGCCGGCAACGGGCGGGCCCGCCTCGACCCGCGCCCGGTCAGCCAGCCGTGGCTGGTGGAGGCGGTCGGCACGGCCGAGTGGACGGGCGTACCGCTGCGGGATGTCCTCCGGCCGGCGCAGGTCGACTCGGGCGCGGTCGAGGTCGTCCTCACCGGCGCCGACCACGGGGTCGAGCGCGGCGTGGAGCAGGACTACCAGCGCAGCCTCACCCTGGCCGAGGCGTGCGGCGAGGACGTCCTGCTGGCGTACGCGATGAACGGAGCGCCGCTGGCGCCGCAGCACGGCTACCCGCTTCGCCTGATCGCGCCCGGCTGGTACGGCATGGCGCACGTGAAGTGGCTGACGCGCATCGAGCTGGTCGGCGAGCCGTTCACCGGGTTCCAGCAGGCGGTCGCGTACCGGTTCCGCCAGCACCCCGGCGACCCGGGCGAACCGGTCACCCGCATCGCACCCCGTGCCCTGATGGTCCCGCCGGGCTTCCCCGACTTCATGTCCCGGATGCGCGTGGTGCGTCCCGGGCCGGTCCGGCTGGAGGGACGGGCCTGGTCCGGCCGGTCGCCGGTGGACCGGGTCGAGGTGTCCACCGACGGCGGGCGGACCTGGACAGAGGCGGCGCTCGAGCCGTCCGCCGGGCACCGATGGGCCTGGCGCCGGTGGCACGCGACGTGGACGGCCGAGCCGGGCGCGCACGTGCTCATGGTGCGGGCCGTCGCCGTGGACGGCGAGACGCAGCCGACCGGCCAGGAGTGGAACCGGGGCGGCTTCGGCAACAACGCGGTCCAGCGGGTCGAGGTCGCCTGCCTGGGCTGACCACGGCCGCACCACCGCCCGGCCCCTGCGGAGCGGACCGGGCGGTGGGTGTCGGGGAGCGGTCAGGCGCGGCGGGGTTTGATCGTCCGGGAGGTGATCGACGTCGCCGCCCGGCCGGCGCCGTTCGCGGTGTGCGTGGCGGTGACCTCCAGGGCGTGGTCGGCGACGATGTCCAGCACGCCGAGGGTGAGCGGGCCGCCGGTCGGGCCGACCGCCTCGGCCAGCGTGCAGCAGTCGTCCAGGGTCGCCTCGCCGGGGGCGAGGCGGATCCGGGCGAACGCGCGGGCCTTGATGGTGCGCGGTTCCCGGCCGATCGGGTCGCCGTGCACGACCAGCGGCGCGAAGTACTTGACGACGGTGACCGTGCAGGTGGTCGGGTTGTAGATGGTGACGGCGGTGGCGTACTGCCCGTCGACGACGGTCTGGCAGCGGTCGGGGCCGTGCTCGTCGTCGCCCTTGTCCTTGTCGTCGTCCGGGCCGCCGCCGGGCTTCTCGACGCCGCAGATCATCTCGACCGAGTGGTGCCAGCGGCAGGCCGGCACGGTCACGGTGACCGGCTTGCTGGCGACGACGACCCCGTCCGCCACGACGTCCAGACTGCCGGTGAAGGTCTGGTCCTTCTCCGCGCAGTCCACCGTGCCGGTCCAGACCACGTCGAACGGCAGCGAGTGCGCGCGGTCGCCAGGCAGCGGGCCGTACCCGCCGGGTGGGGTGATCGAGGTGACGAACTGCGCGGTCGATCCGGTGGCCACCAGGCGCAGGTTGCCGATCGAGAGAACGGCCGCCTTGATCAGGTCGACCAGAGTGGTGACGATCTGGGCGGCGTTGACGCCGGTGGTGTGCGTGCCGCCGGGGGTGGCCGCGGTCATCCGGGAGGCCTGACCGGCGCTGCCGCCGATGCCACACGCGGCGTAGTCGTCGGCGATCAGCGTCGGGTCGCCGTCCAGGGCGCCGGCCGTGCCGGTGTTGGTGCTCACCGCGACCAGCGTGATGCCGGCGCCGACCACCGCGGCGGTCGCGCTCGCCTCGGTCACGTCCGCGGAGCCGGACATCGCCGTACAGACGGGGTCGTGGCCGGGCGCGTCGCCGAACCAGACCACGATGCGCTTGGCCCCGGGGCGCCAGCCGATCGCCGGGTCGTCGGCCACCTGGGTCAGCGCGTACAGCTGGGCCTCGGGTGTGTCGTTGCCGCCGCTGGCCGACCACGCGGACACCGCGGCGGACACCGCGGCGACTCCGAGGGTGGGGGAGAGCTGGTGGCGGAACGCGTACGGGGTGAACGCGTCGGCCGGGAAGTCCTTGTAGTCCCCGGCACCCCAGGCGACGTCGAAGCCGGCGAACGCGGGGTCGTTCACGATCGTGCCGATGCCGGCCTGCACCGCGCTGATGATCGAGCTCATGCTGCCGGTGGTGTCGGCGAGCAGGTACACGTCGGCCTTCGGCGGGACGGTCGACTCGGGCACCCGCACGGTGACGGTTTCCCGTTCGGTGACGCACTCCGGCAGCGTCCACGTGTTGGACGGCGGGTCGACGGTGACCCTCGCCGGTCCCGGCTCGCCGACGGCGATCCCGCCGGGAAGGCCGGGCCGCTCCGGGCCGAACAGCTCCCGGCCGGCGAGAGCCTCCAGCCGGCGGCGGGGATGGACGGTGCCGGACGCGTCGACCACGACGGACGCGGCGCTGTTCGGGCGGTCCGGCACGGCGCCGTGGTACAGGCGTACCTCGCGGCCGTCGGGCAGCCGGTCGCTCCCGCCGGGCACGACGTCGATCTCGTCGGTGCCCAGCGCCTGGGCGAGCGCCGACCGGGCCGTGTCGCCCGGATCGGGCCGGCCCGGCTCGGACGACGGCCTCATCTCGTTGGAACTCATCGGTCCCCCTAACTCGGGTGTGTTTCCAGGAGGACCGGCGGGACGCCCCGCGCTGATACCGATCCGGGCGTCGTACGCCCGACAGCCGGCGTCCCGCCCCGTTGATCATGGGTTTACGGCCGGCAAATCCGGCATATCGCCAGGGTAACCCCATGATCAACGGGAGCGGGAGTCGGCGCGGGCGTAACCTCGGGAAGGAAGCCACCGCCGCCCGGTCGGGTGCCGGTGCATCGCGACGACTCTCTGGCGTGCACATGATCAGCGTGGTTGACAACCCGCAGGAGAACCGGTTCGAACTGCGGATCGACGAGGACCTGGTGGGCTCCTTGTCGTACGAGCGCGACGACGGCGTCGTCTCCATACTCGACGTGACCACCGACCCCGGCCGCGCCGGGCAGGGCCTCGGCCTGGTCCTGGTCCGCGCGTCGCTGGACGCGGTCAGCGCCGAGGGCCTGCGGGTGTTGCCGGTCTTCCCGTTCGTGCGCGACTTCATCGAGCGGCACCCCGTCTACCTCGACCTGGTGCCGGTCGAGGAGCGGGAGAGGTTCTCGCTTCCGGTCGGCTGAGCGCGTCGCCGGGGCATGTGCCAGGGTTATCGCCATGTCGGAGCATCCCCTGGGCGGCCGGTACCGGCTCGAGTCGGAGCTCGGCCACGGCGGCATGGCGACGGTGTGGCGCGGCGTGGACGCCCGCCTCGACCGGCCGGTCGCCGTGAAAGTCCTGGAGAAGGCCGCGCTCCGGGTGGACCCG
>Ga0081539_10003677_pt1 | contig 18372 bp, 18 predicted proteins | sample TabmetS4T2R2_FD_71023 | JGI IMG/M metagenome (GOLD analysis project Ga0081539, IMG submission 71023) | Tabebuia heterophylla rhizosphere microbial communities from the University of Puerto Rico - S4T2R2 | ecosystem: Host-associated > Plants > Roots > Rhizosphere ...
TGTCGAGAAGTCGCGCTACCTGAAAGCGCTCGGCGCCGATGTCGTCATTACACCCGTCTCGGCGAAACCCGGCACTCCCGATCACTACGTTTCGACCGCTAAACGAATCGCCTCAGAAACTCCGAATTCGTTTTACCCGGATCAGTATTCGAATGCCGCAAACCCGGAAGCGCATTATCGAACCACTGGCCCGGAGCTGTGGCGACAGACTGAAGGCAAGATCACGCACTTCGTCGCGGGACTCGGAACGGGGGGCACGATTTCCGGCACCGGACGCTTTCTGAAAGAGAAAAACCCGAGCATCAGGATCATCGGCGCAGATCCGTACGGCTCGATTTTTAAGACTTACAAAGAGACCGGAAAGATCATTGAGACGACGCCTTATCTCGTCGAGGGAATCGGCCAGGAGATTGTTCCACCAAACGTGCACATCAAGTACGTCGACGAAGTGATTAACGTCACAGATCGGGAATCGTTTGAGATGTCGCGCATGCTCGGGCGACTGGAAGGGATCTTTTGCGGCGGCTCGACGGGAACAAATCTTGCCGCTGCTTTACGTGTCGCAAGCAATCTCGACGAGAACGCGATCGTTGTTTTCATTGTTTGCGATACGGGTGAGCACTATCTCTCAAAGCATCATTCGGACGAGTGGCTAAAAGAGAAGCGTTTGCTGGAACCGCAGAAGATTACTGCTGGTCTAATCACTGGTACGAAGAAACCGCAGGCGCCAAAGACTCTGGTATCGGTAATGCCGGCGAACACAGTGGCCGAGGCGCTCGAGAAGATGGACGATCTCGGTGTCACGCAGATGCCGGTGCTTGAAGAAGGACGTGCAGTTGGATCATTACGCGAGAATCGAGTGCTGGCGAAAGTCGTGCGTAACAGGGAGCTGTTGAATTCGCCGGTGAGTGAAGTGATGGAAGCGAGTTTTCCGACAGTTGACGTCGATGCGAGCTCTTCTGAAGTAGCGCGACGATTACAAACGAGCGCAGCAGTGCTCGTGGAAGAGTACGGACGCATCGTCGGCATCATCACTCGTCACGACGTACTCGATCTAAAGAACGCAGGACAGTAAGTCTCAGCCTTGCATGGCAAAAGAAGAAAAAGTGTTGGCGGCCAATCGTGCGGCCTTTCACAATTATCATATTTCGGATAAATACGAAGCGGGTCTCGTATTGACAGGCACTGAGGTCAAGAGTGCCATGGATGGCCGTGTGCAACTGAAAGAAGCTTACATTTCAGTGCGCGAGGGCGAGGCGTGGTTGTTCAATGCACACATTTCGCCTTATTCTCATGGCAATCGCGAGAACCACGATCCAATGCGGACTCGCAAGCTGCTGCTTCACAAACGTGAAATATCCCGACTGGACGAAGCCACAGCCAAACAGGGAATGACTCTCGTTCCCACGCAGCTCTACTTAAAAAACGGTCGCATAAAAGTCGAAGTGGGGATCGCGCGTGGTAAGAAGTTGTACGACAAGAGAGAGGCCGAGTTGAAGCGCACGGTGGAAAGAGAAACGCGCGCCCAGTTGAAAGAACGCAATCGTTAACGATTTTCTCCTCTGCGTAACCTCTGCGCTCTCTGCGTCTCTGCGGTGACATTAACCGCAGAGACGCAGAGAGCGCAGAGGTTACGCAGAGAAGACATTAATTTCCAATTTCCCAGGAGAACCTACTCGCCATGCAAGTTGAAGCCAGCCGGGGCCCGCTTGAAGAGCTTGATGTGCAAGCCTTAGCAGTGGCCGTTTTCAAAAACGAGAAAGCCGATGACGATTACTTAAAGAAGCTCGACGAGCTTTCCGGTGGACTCGTTCGCTCAGCACTCGATGCCGAAGAGTTCAGCGGTAAGGAAGGCGAGACCGCTTACTTCCATCTTGTCGGAAACAACAGTTTGAAAGCACGTCGCCTGCTGCTCGTCGGTGTAGGTGAAGCGGGCGATTACAAGAACGGGCAGATTTCGCAGATGGCCGGAACCGCTGTTCGTTCGTTGCGCGCGAAGAAGGTAAAGACAATTGCCGTGGTGCCGCGTGCTTCCGGTGACGCGTTTGAAACAACGGCGACTGCGGTCGAAGGCGCTTACATCGCACTGTTCGATCCGGACAAGTATCGAACTGTCGATAAAGAAGAAAAGACGATTGACCGTCTGGTGGTGGCGATCGACGGCGCCGATGAGGATGCGCTGCAGCGTGGGGCGAATGTGGGAAGAATCGTCGGGGAGTCGGTGAACTTCACGCGCGACCTCGCGAATGAGCCGGGCGCTTACATGACGCCGACTGACATGGCGGAACGCGCGCGTGAGGTCGCAAACGAGTTTGGTTTGAGTGTCGACATTCTCGACGAAGCACGAATGGAACAGGAGGGGATGGGATCGCTGTTGAGTGTCGCACGTGGCTCGGAGGAACCAGCTAAACTGATCATTCTGAAGTACACGCCCACCACGCCTCCTTCCGATACTAAAGAGCTGCTTACGTTCGTGGGCAAGGGAGTGACGTTCGATTCCGGCGGCATCTCGCTCAAGCCCGGCGAGAACATGGAGTTGATGAAGTACGACATGACGGGCGGTGCGACTGTGATCGGGGTCATGCGTGCGATCGGACAGTTAAAGCCACCGATTCCGATTTTGGGTGTGGCGCCGTGCACCGAAAATCTGCCGTCGGGTAAGGCGACCAAGCCGGGCGATGTGGTGAAGGCGATGACTGGCAAGACCATCGAGATCATCAACACCGACGCCGAAGGCCGGCTGATCCTTGCGGACGCGATTGCCTATGCGAAGAAACTCGGTGCGACGAAGGTCATCGACATGGCGACGCTGACCGGCGCCGTGTCGATCGCGCTCGGTGATGTGAATGCGGCAGTTTTGGGCACAGATCAGGCGTTGATCGACGAGATCATCACGGCGGGCAGGGAAGTCGGGGAGAAATATTGGCAGTTGCCGCTCGATAAGGAATATTCGAAGCAGATCAAGTCGGATATTGCGGATATTAAGAACGTTGGTGGGCGGAAAGCTGGAACAATTACGGCCGCAGCGTTTCTAAAAGAATTTGCGGATGGAATTGCGTGGGCGCATCTGGATATCGCGGGAACCGCGTGGGGTGATGAGGCCAAGCCGTACCGGTCGAAGGGGCCGACGGGCATTGCTGTCAGGACTTTACTGCGGATCGTGGACCGGGCGAGCCAGAGGCAGTAATCCTGTAAATCCTCGTAATCATGTAATGGTGTGAAAAGTTGGACAGGATGACAGATTTACAGGATTTGCATGATTGGCGAGTTCATCTGACAGAGGGTGTCGTTACTCGTAGACAGTAGGTGTCCTCGACAGTTGACACTTTTCGGCACCGACGAAATCAGTTAGTCGGTTTTGCAGGGGTTTTTGACAATAGGGGACATGGCATGGCGGTTGTAAATACCTTATGCAACTAGCCAAAGGGTGCGAGTCGCCTTAATTTCGTCCTCGCCCCCTCGAATGCCGCTCGAGGTATTTGCCCGGCTCCCCTTTGGCACCCCCTAATGCCAGATCCGACATCTGAGTAATCATTGAATCGACCGTAATACTTGCGCACGGTGGTATACTTTTTCAGCGAGTGACGCGGTGTCCTCAGGCAGCCCTGACATCCATCGCTGGCTTTCGGAGTTCAGAGAAGCACAGTGATCGACTACTACAGAATTTTGGGCGTCAAGCCGAATGCGTCTCAGACCGAAATCAAATCGGCCTACCGGAAACTTGCGCTAAAAAGTCACCCCGATCTGAATCCAAACTCCGAAGCCGGTAAACAGTTTGCACTCCTCTCGAAGGCGTATCACACGCTCATCGATCCGCAGGAACGCGTCTATTACGACGAGCAATTGAACAAACAGAAGAACGCCAACTACTCGATTCTCAATTCCAACAATCCACACGCGAAGCGCGCCCGGAACCTGGCAGTACAGGCGAAATGGGATCGTCTGGTTGATGAGGTCCTCGAGCGCGATCGTCTCGAAAATCGCGAGCGGCAGCGCGCCGTGTTCACGACTGTTTCGCTATTTCTTTCGACGTTCTTTCTCGCGATGATGAGGCCGCAGTTGTGGCACGTGTTCTCGACAATGGGCCGCGTGATTGTGTTGACGTTGTTTGTGATTGGTGTCTGGCACCTCGCGAACCGCTTGCGTGAATACATCGCGCACTACACCTACAAACCCAAGCCGATCCAGGGATCGATCATCAGCGACGATGCAGCGCCCGAGCAGCCCTTTACGCGCTTTTCGGCGTACACGTTCCTGCTGGTTGGTTATGTGCTCAGCGTTGGGATTGGTTTGTATATCGGCTGGCACATGCAGGACTTCTTCAACGACATGGCGTCGATGTTCCGGCACAGTGTGGCTGTGCAATCAAGCATGATCCTCGATCTGATTTTCTACCCTCCGATCGCTGTCCTGATCGTGGATACAGTCCACGGCCTCGCCTCCCGGATTGATTAATTCACGCGCCTCCTTGGAGTGCGGCGGCCTGGCGCCGCTTTGGTATCGATGATGCGCGATCGAGGCCAAAGCAGCGCCAGGCCGCCGCACTCCAAGGAGGCGCCCGGTAGGAACCTCTTAATTTTCAAACTGCAAGTCATGTAAATCCTGTCTGAATTCGTGTATATTTAGGTGCCCACCCCTGAATAAAGCAAAAGGAGCACGAAAATGGCCAATACCACGAATCAACGCCAGTTTCTTGCTTCGAAAGTCGAAGCACTGACTGAAACCGAAGTAGGGGAAGTTCTGGATTACATCTCCACGATGGAGTCCAGTAGAAGAGCAAAGACAGCCTTTGGCAATTTTGAAGACGAGGTTGTGCTGGCCCTTGCCGATGCCCAGGAGAACCGCCGGGCACGACAGGCTTTTGAATGGGAAGCAGTTCGACGCAAGGCTGAAAAGCGAGCTGCGGCAAGAGGCGGCTCTTATCTTTAATGCCACGAAAAAGCACACAAGGCACAAATGATTAGGGCGAACAGAAACCTTAAATTCATTTGTGCCTTTTCTGCGTGTTTGTGGCTCTCGTTCTCCGCTTTTGCGCAGGACACGCGCAACCTTACTCCTACTCAAATCGCAATCGAAGCCCAGCGCCAGCGCCTGATCTCTTCAGACGTGGAAGAACGCCGCGATGCTGTCATGCGACTCGGCTCGTTGCGTTTAGCTGCAGCGTCACGCGCCGCTCTTCCGGCACTCAACGACCCCACGCCGATCGTGCGCGCCACGGCAGCGAAAGCGATTCTTTCAATCGGTGCTGAAGAGAGTGTTTCGTCGCTGCTTCCGTTACTCAACGACAAAGACGAGTTTGTTCGTCGTGAAGTGGCTTACGCGCTTGGTCTGACTCGCAGCCGCGCCGCGACGGCCGCACTGAGCGAGCGTTTGTTGAATGATAAGGAAGACGGTGTACGCGCTGCTGCCGCAGTGGCGTTGGGCCACATCGCGGATGAAGCGGCTGTAGTTGCTCTCGTGGGAACATTAACTCCGGAGTTGTCGGCGCCTGCGAAAAAGAAACGTAAGCGAGCAGAGAACGTCTTTGTACTCCGCGCTGCCGCGTCGGCTCTCGGAGAAATCAGGAGCCGCGCCGGCACGGCGGCACTGATATCAGTTTTGAGCAATGAAAAACTCCCGTCGGATGTCCGACGGGAGTCTGCAAGAGCACTTGGTCTGATTGGCGATCGATCTGCCGAGCCTGCTTTGCGAGCCGCTTCTATCGCAGCCGATCCCTACCTTGCCGAAATCGCCGCGGAAGCACTGAAGAAACTAAGCCGCGGATGAACGCGGATTAACGCAGATCTGCTCTTAATTCTCTACCTTCTCACCGCGGCCATGACCCTTCTTCGCCGCTTTCGACGCCGCCGGGATCGGCAATCCAACACCACCCGACAACGATTCACTTGATCCCTCCGACGCGCCTTGGTTCTGCGCCATCTCGTGGATCAACGCACCGCCAGAGCTCTTCGAGAAGATCAGGCGGTTACGAATCTCATCGACGTCGACGTGTACGAGATCTCCCAAACCGATCTGGCCCGTGGCCACGAGGTTGGAAAGCGGGTACACCAGAAATCTCTCGACCGCTCGCTTCAAGTGTCGCGCGCCGTACTTATAATCCAGTCCTTCCTTCATCAGCATGTCTTTCGCTGTGTCAGAACACTGGAACACAAACTTGGTGCCCGCCGACTGCATGATACGATCCTGCACTGCCTGCAACTCAAGGTCGAGAATCTGTCGCAGGTGATGCTCTTTCAACGACCGGAACACCACAACCTTGTCGATGCGGTTCATGAACTCCGGCGAGAACTTGCGTCGCGCAGCTTCGACTGCCGTGCGATAGATCTTCTGGTCCACTTCCGTATCGTTCGGCGTCTTCGTACCCTTGCCTGGCGCGAAACCGATACCACCGGAAATCAGCTCAGACATCTCACGGGCGCCGAGGTTCGAAGTCATGATCACCATCGACTTCGAGAAGTCGACGCGACGATTGTCACCGAGGGTCAAAGTCGCTTTGTCGAGAATGCCGAGCAGCAGCTGCCACAAACTATCGGAAGCTTTCTCGATCTCGTCGAACAGCACGAGCGACACTTTCATGTCGTCGGTGTGCATCCGATCGAGATTTTCCTGAGTCAGCATCGGCGAAGTCTCGCGGTGACCGAGGTATCCCGGAGGCGAGCCGATTAGTTTGGCAATCTCGTGCGAGTGCTGAAATTCCGCACAGTCGATCTTCACCACTGCGTTCGGATCGCCGTAAAGCACTTCGGCGGCAGCTTCGATAACACGAGTCTTGCCGGAGCCTGTCGGACCCAGAAACAGCATCGTTCCGATGGGCCGGTTTGGGGGGTTCATGCCTGCCAGAAATATCTGATACAGGCCACTCATCCGTCTGACCGCGCGCTCCTGACCTACGATTCGCGCCGTCAAACGCTCCTCAAAATCCTGCGCCCGCGGGCTCTTTTGATCAGGATCAAGGAAAACTGTACCTGTGTTGTTCATGTCTCTTGTCGTCACTTCTCTCTCAGGTAACATCGGCTCTATCTCCTTGCCAGTCAATCCAGGGGGCGATTGTTGGGCTTAGAACCCTCTGGCCCAATGGCGTACTTGCAAGGGACGAGCCACATTAAATTGATGCATGCGTAAGAGGCCAAGGTTCGCCAACTCGGATTTCAGCCGCCTGAAACACCCTTGGGAACCGAAGCTATATATACAAGTCTGCAAAAAATGTCACCAATTTTATGGCGCACTGACAATTAATTGCACCTTTTACGCCGAGAATACACCGATTGATTCAGATCAATCGTAGTATTCCAGACCTAAGTGAGTAATCAGATCCTCACCGCGCAAGTGTCGCAGCGTGTTCTTCAGTTTCATTAGCTGTATGAAGATGTCGTGCTCTGGATACAACCCCGGCGCGGTTTGCGGCGACTTGAAGTAGAACGACAGCCACTCCTGCACGCCTTTCATGCCCGCACGCTGAGCGAGATCGAGAAACAGCGCCAGGTCGAGAACAATCGGCGCCGCGAGGATCGAGTCGCGACAGAGGAAGTCAATCTTGATCTGCATCGGGTAGCCGAGCCAGCCAAAGATGTCGATGTTGTCCCAACCTTCTTTGTTGTCACCGCGCGGCGGGTAGTAGTTGATTCTGACGACATGTGAAAAGTCTTTGTAGAGGTTGGGGTAAACCTCCGGCTGGAGGATGTATTCGAGCACTGACAGCTTCGACTCTTCTTTCGTCTTGAACGAGTCGGGATCGTCGAGCACTTCGCCGTCGCGGTTACCGAGGATGTTGGTGGAGTACCAGCCGTGCAGACCGAGCATGCGCGACTTCAGTCCGGGCGCGATGATGGTCTTCATCAACGTCTGTCCGGTCTTGAAGTCTTTACCGCAGATTGCGAGCTTGTTCTTGTCGGCAAGTGACATCAATGCCGGAATGTCGACTGTCAGATTCGGAGCGCCGTTCGCGAAGGGAATTCCTGATTTGAGCGCGGCGTACGCGTAGATCATCGACGGTGCGATTGCTTTGTGGTTGTCACGCATCGCCTGCTCAAACGAGTCGATCGTCTTGTGTACTGCGTGCGGTTTCAGAAAGATCTCTGTCGATGCGGCCCAGATCATCACGACGCGTGAGCATTTGTTCTTGCGTTTCCACTCGGCGATCTCGTCGATGAGTTGTTGTGCGAGCTCAAACTTGTTCTTGCCGGTTTTGACATTCGTACCGCTGAGTCGTTTCACGTACGACTGATCGAAGACGGCTTTCATCGGCTTGATCTTGCGGAGCGGTTCTTTGAGTTGGCCCAGCAGCTCTTTCTCGAGCACGCCTGCATTAAGTGCTGCGTCGTAAGCTGAGTCCGGAAAGATGTCCCACGCGCCGAACACCAGATCCTTCAGTTGGGCGAGCGGGACGAAGTCTTTGACAAGCGGAACGCGATTGTCGGTTCGTTTGCCGAGACGAATCGTTCCCATCTGCGTCAGACTGCCGATGGGTTGGGCAAAACCTTTTTTGATAGCTTCGACGCCGGCGATAAAGGTGGTACTAACGGCGCCGAGACCGACGAGTAGAACTCCGAGCTTTCCTTCGGCGGGAACGATCTCGGTTTGTTTGGCAACTGGCATTCGGCTCTCTCCTGTTAATCCTGAAAAATCATGTAAATCATGTAAACGATTGTCCGTGAATAATACTTACTTGGTGCAACTACGAACCGCCAAATCTTGCTCATTATTGGCGACGCATTGCGAGGCTTTTGCGGAATTCGCGTGGTGTGGCGCCGGTGGCGATGCGAAATGCTTTGGTGAAGTGACTGCCGCTGAGATAACCAACACGCGCGCCGATCTCTGTCACGGATAGATCTGTTTCAGCGAGCAACAACTGCGCTTTGGAGGCGCGAATCGCTGCGAGATAGTTGTGCGGAGAGACACCGGTGAGTTTCTTGAAGAGCCGCGCGAAGTGAAATGGTGAGAGATACGAGGCCGCAGCTAATGCTTTAAGAGTGAGGTCTTGGTCGAGCTGCGTATGCATCAGCTCGACTGAGCGGCGAATGCGTCTGTCGACAAGGCCAACGCGCGAAAGCTCGAGTTCCTCTGAGCGACGTGCGGTTGCGTGGTTTCTCAGAACGTGGACCAGTAACTGTTCGACAAGAGCTCGCATGACGATGTCTCGACCCGGTTTCTCGGTCGCAAGCTCGGAAGCAAACTCCTCCAGCAGCGCATCGAGCTTTCGATCACGGCGGATATGTTCGCGTGTAAACGTCACGATCGATTTTGGTGGAATCAATCGCATCGTGGCGGCGTTCTGAATCACAAGCGACGCTGAGAACGTGACAAACAGAAGCTCGACTCGGTGGCCCTTGGCAGCAACGTTTGTATTTGGCTCGAGTACGACAGATTCGGATTGTTCGAGTGTGTCGCGGCTGTCATCGACTGTGTAATCGAGTTTGCCGCCGAGAGTGGTGAGTAGTGAGTAACCGGCCGTCGCCTGGTTCTGCCAGACAAGCTGTTTTGCTTTTCGATACTGAACTGAAAAGTCTGGCGAGACGAAGAAGCGGTTCTGTTGAGTCATCGATGCGCCAGCATAGCCGCGGGATCGTTTGTGATCAACGCGTCAATGCCCGTCGCACGCGCTCGCTCAATCCACGCCGGATCATCAACTGTCCACACAGCCACGTGCAGTCCCGCAGCTTTTGCTTTCTGCACGAGACTCTCACGCGCGAGCCGGTGATGCAGCGCGAGCGCCGCGGCGCCAACGTCTGTCGCCTGGTTGATGATTCTTTGATCCAGCAACACGGAAGGATTCGTGAACGTCGGCTCAAAGAGCGCAACGGTCTTGATCTCGGGATCGATCTCTTTCAGGACTTTGAGTGCAGGCAATTGAAAGCACTCAACGATCACACGTTCCTTCAGCGAGTGCTCTTCGATCGCCCGCACACACGCTTCTGCAAGTGGCCGCTGCTCGGAAGGCGAATCGCACTTCATCTCTAAATACAAGGTTGAATTTCTTGACTGGAAAAGCGTGAACAACTCAGCGAGACTCGGAACAGTCTCATTCGCGAACGTCTGCCCAAACCAACTACCAACATCAACCTTGCTGATTTCGGTCGACGTTAGTTCCGCTACGCGATGACGTAAGCCACCCGTGCGGCGCAGCGTGCTGTCGTGGATCACAACCGGAACGCCGTCGCGCGTGAGTCGAACGTCAAACTCGATCCCGTCAGCGCCAACTGCGATCGCTTCACGAAACGCCGCTGTAGTATTCTCCGGCGCAACCGCCGATGCGCCACGATGACCAATAATCAGCGGAAGGTTCAATTTGTGCTTCTTGTGCCTTTTTGTGGCGAATCCGGCTCGGGATTGACGATGCGCTTGAGCTTGATATCAAACGTGCCGTAATCAGTCTTGACTCGTCCACCGACGGGAATGTGTCGCGCGTCATCAGTGATCCAGATTGAGAACTCACCTTTCTCGCGATCGATCAGCCGCTTTGGTCCAAAGAGCTCGGGATTCACTCGCAACACATCAACGCGACCGAGGATCGTCTTCATCCGCTTCTTCTCGACGACCTTCACCGGGATCGTGTAGACCTTGCCGCCGTCGCCGACAAACACCTCGAAAGTCTTTCCAACCTCGAGTGGCTGCGTGCGAATGAAATAGATCGCAGACAGCACGTCCTGTAACTGTTGTCCTGAGAATTCCGTGATCGCGTGTCGTGGCTCAGCGGAGGGATTGTTCGGATCACGCGAGGTCCACGTCATCCGGCCTTTGGCTGCATCAAACGTCGATTCGGTCGCCCTGACTCGCTTGCCTGACTCATCGAGGATCGTCGTCTTTTGCACTGTGAACGTGACCGGCTCGACTGTCGACTCAACCTGCTCACGAAACTTCAGATTGAACAAACGCGCGAAGAAACCTTTGCTGGTAACGTCTGCGCTGAAGGTCAAAGCGTAAGGCTTCGACTCCGCGGACGAGTTGCTGACTGGGGTGCGCGTCGCGCGGAACTTCAAATCGGCAACGTCGAGCTTACGCAAGAGTGCGCGTGAGAATTCCGCTTCGAAATGCAGCTCCTCACCGAGCTCGAAATGATGTGACGATTTGAGCGGTGTGGCTCGTTGCGCGACCGAGTACGACAGGCTCATCGCGACAAGCACGGTAACAAGGATAATGCTTTTGAAAATTCTCAACTCAGTTAAAAATAGTAAGTCTTAATTAACAGTAAACCCCAGGCAGCGACGAGCCCGAGCGCGGCCCGGTACTCCCGGTAACGAAGATACAGACTACCATCGAAGCGGTTTGTCGCCGACTCGTTCTGACGAAACGGCGTGAGCCGCGGAAAGAACAGCGGCACCGCGCGCCGGTAAGTCTCGTATTCACTGCCAAAGAGCTCTGCCACATGCGACGCTTCGACGCGCATGACGGGTAGATAGATGCCAAGAAAAAGGACGGCGAAGAGTAGTCCGAGAACTAGCCGACCCGACGCAATCGTGAAGCCGAGGCCGAGTAAAAAACTGCCGAGATAGAGCGGATTACGCGTGAAGGCATAAGGGCCCGAGGTGGCGAGTTGTGCATTTTTTCGGATGTGGCCGGCGGCCCAGGCGCGCAGGGCTAAGCCTAACAAAGACACTGACGCGCCGATGAGCAGCGCGCGCGGCGTGGGGCGGGCGAAAAAGATGAAGGCCGCGCCGCACAAAAATCCGAGCGGCACCCGCCAACGCTGATTCCATGTCCCGCCTCTTCTCGCCATTCTTCTTTGTATTTCTCTGCGTAGCCTCTGCGACCTCTGCGCCTCTAAACCGCAGAGACGCAGAGGTCGCAGAGGCTAGGCAGAGAATAATCTGCGTTCCACAGCTTCCATTACACGTCCGACTTCAATGTCCATGCAGATCCATTTTGAACATGAACGCCGGTGGCAGTCTACACGACAATCGATATCCGTTCGTTCCACGCAGATATCTTCCAGCCGAGGACTGCCGTTGCGCCACCACTCAGTCGGGCCAAACAATCCCACGATCGGCGCACCTGCTGCCACCGCGACGTGCGTCGGACCCGTATCACCACCGACGTAAACTCGTGCCCCACGTGCGAGCGCGTAAAAACCTTTCAATGATAAGTTAACGGGCCGCGCTTTACCGGAGACAGACGATTGGCGAACATCTTCCGCCAGTTTCTCTTCGCCCGGACCGTAAGTAACAATTGACGAGATGCCGTAATTGGACCACAGCAGGTCAGCCAGTTTCCCAAAACGCTCAACACTCCAAAGCTTCGTCGGCCAGCCGCCGCCCGGATTCAAAATCGCGTACTTGCCGCCCGTAGTCTCGGCTACCTCGTAAGCTTCAGCCTCATGCGTGGCCGTCGTGTTAATCGGAAATGACAGTTCCTCCGGCTCCGAAACACCTAAAGCGCCCTGAAGCAGCAGCAGCGACTTGCGGATCACATGAGTTTGCTTTGGGACTGCAATCGTCTTCGAAAGGAGAAGCGCGCTGGCTGGTTCCCGCAATCCGGCGCGGGAGTACCCAAAAACACGACGCGCGCCCGACAGGCGCGCGATTGAAGCGGACTTAAGAAGTCCCTGGAAGTCTAAAGCTACATCGAAGGCCGAGGCGCGTAACCGACGTAACTGCTGGCGCGGTGCCCGCAGCGTCTCCCCAGACATCAGCCCGCGCCTCAGCGCCTTCGTGTCGACTTCGATGAGACGATCCAAGAGCGGGTTGTCTCTCAAAATTTCTGCTGATCGCCGTTCGACCACCCAGGAAATTTCGGCTTGCGGCATCGCGCCGCGCAGTGCGGCGAGGGCAGGCAAAGTGTGAACTATGTCGCCAATACTGCCGAGCTTTACGATCAGAATTCTCATGTACCGCCAAAATAAACAAACTTCAGATTCGCTTCAGCGACTTTTTTGCCGTTGCGAAATCTTGTGAGCGTGCCTTCGAGCACCGGAGTCTCGTCGTCTAGATCTCCGGCACCAAAGACGCCGCCCTTCAAGAATCTTCCGGAAAACGTATAGAAGACTCCACGGACGGTCATGGTTGTAAACGTGAAGTTGTCGCGTTTGACGGTCAGAGTTTTATAGCGATAACGCGTGGTCCGCATCAGGAGGCCTGGCGCGTTTAGATAGCGGAGCCGCTTAGCATTCAGATTTATGGAATCGAAATCCGAAAATTCCGGCGGTGGGGTGCCGTGGATCCAGAATGAGCCATCGGGATCGAAGCGTGCCTGTTTGCGTTGTGTGAATGCGAGAGACGCCGTTAGGCAGAGAAGTAGAAAGATAAAAAAGAATTTTTTAATCAACTGTCACGCCTCCGAGTCGCGCGATGATCTCCGTGGTTGAATGATCTTTCGGGTCGCCGACGATTGCGACCTCACCACCGTAGGATCGTACCACGTCACGTTCAGGGACGCTTTCGGTCGTGTAGTCCGTGCCTTTCGCGTGGACGTCTGGTTTGAGGGCGAGCAGCAGCTGTTCCACAGTCGGCTCCTCGAAGATCGTCACGTAGGTTACAGATTCCAGTGCCGTGACAATCTCCGCGCGTTCTGTTGCGGGCAGGACTGGACGGCCGGCGCCTTTTTGTATCGCGACTTGTTCGTCTGAGTTGATGCCGACGACGAGTATGTCACCGAGTTTGCGTGCGCCTGCGAGATAGCGGACGTGTCCGACGTGAAGCACGTCGAAGCAGCCATTAGCGAGGACGATACGCGCGCCGGACGCTCGGGCCACGGCGATGCGTTCAGATAGTTCTTCGCGAGTTAAAATCAATGACATACATGTAGACAGGATTTACAAGATTTGAGCAAGATGAACAAGATCCTGTTTATCTTGTTCGAAATCTTGTTAATCCTGCCTAATTGCGTCTTCCAATTCCATGCCGCTTACGGTCGCCGTGCCCCGCTTCATCACCACCAGGCCGCCAGCGTAATTCGCCAGCCGCGCTGCATCCGCGAACGACGCACCCGACGCGAGCGCGAGGGCGAACGTCGCGATGACAGTATCACCGGCGCCCGTCACGTCGACCGCCTGTTGCGCGCCGACCGCACGAATGTGAACCGGCGCCGCATCGCCTTCAAGCAACGTCATGCCCTGGCTGCCGCGCGTGACAAGCAGCGCGTGATGGCCAAGACGCGCCTTCAACTCCTTCGCCGCGCTTTCCAACTCTTCCGTTGATGAGATTGACGCGCCGGCGAGGTTCTCGACTTCTTCCTGGTTTGGCGTCGCTGCCGTAAATCCGGTGAACTCCGAAAGCCGGAAACGTGAATCAACCAGGACCGGTACCTTAACCGACTTGCGAATCAACTCAGCGGCACACGCATCGACGACCCCGTAGTTGTAATCAGAAATGACAAACGCATTCGCGCTGTCGAATCCTTTTTCCAGCTTCTTAAGAAGCGCACTTCGGATTTCCTCGTCACCGAGCGGCGCGCCTTCGTAGTCGATCCTGATCACCTGTTGCTTGCTCGAATGTGACTGCCCCGCGAGTATCCGAACTTTCGTAGTCGTTTGCGCTTTGTCAGAAACGATCACGCCATCGATATCTACTCCCGCGGCCTCCAGCTTCGCACGCAGCTCACTGCCTGACTCATCGTCGCCCGTCACTGAAATCAATGACACACGCGCGCCGAGTGCGACGAGGTTCATCGCGCAGTTTGCCGCGCCGCCCGGCAATGTTTCCGTCTGCTGGTGTCTCAGAATAAATACCGGAGCTTCACGCGACACGCGGCTGATCGATCCATGCAGAAACTTATCCGCAATCGCGTCGCCCAGGATCACGATCCGTTGCTCACCGAACCGCTTGATAATGCCGATCAATTTATCTTGTGAATCCTGCAAAATCCTGTAATCCTGTCAACGTGTGACGATTGTCTTCACGGCCTCTAGTAGATTCTCGCAGACGACATCAGGCTCATGCTTCCACGCCTGGCGCTGATACTCCCACTCACCACGCCCATATCCGCTCAACACAAACGCCGAATGCAAACCCGCATTCCGCGCGAGCTCGACGTCGCCATAACGATCCCCAACCATCCAACTCGCACTTAAATCAATTTCAAAATCTTTCATAGCACGATCGATCAGCCCCGTCTTCGGTTTACGACAATCACAATCAAAGCGGTATGGTGGCTCACCGACCGAGGGATGATGCGCACAGTAATAAATCGCGTCGAGCTGTCCCGTTTTAAGATCACGCTTAAGCTGATCGTGAACGCTCGCGATCATCTCTTCAGAAAAGTACCCGCGCGCGACCCCCGCCTGGTTCGTAATCACAATCGCCAGCCAGCCATTGTTATTCAAAATCCTGATCGCCTCGGCTGAATAGGGAAACACACGAAAGCGCGACGGATGATTGACGTAACCAACCTCTTCGGAAATCGTGCCGTCGCGATCGATGAAAACTGCGGGACGCTTCATCTGCATGCTCACGCGACCGAGTCGCACAAACTCCTTACCGTTTTGGCGAAACTGCCGCGCTTCAGCAACGCATGTGAGCGCTCAAACACTTCATCAACCGTGATCGCCGTCATACAACGGTGATCGATCGGACAATCACGGAGCATGCAGGGCGCACAGTCTGGCGGCTGTCTCAGAACGTTAGCCTCCGGAGCGAATGGTCGCGTTGTTAACGGATTCGTCGGACCAAAGATCACGATCGTTGGGCGTCCGAGCGCCGCGCCGATGTGCGCCGGTCCCGTATCGTTCGTCACGATCAAATCCGCGCGGTCAAGCACCGCCGTGATCTGATCGAGACTCGTTTTACCCGTCAACACCACCGGCCGGTTCTTCATTCGCCGCACTACATCATCAGAAACATCAATCTCGTCCTTCGATCCGATCAACAAAACTTTCCGCTGCGATTCGATCAACCGATCCGCTAGCGCCGCAAACCGTTCCGGCGGCCATCTCTTCGCGCGGCTATTGATCGATCCGGGACAGATTGCGACCACCGGCTCTGCTTCATTCACACCGTAAGCACGCAGCAACTCCGCCGCTTCCGCTTTTCTGATTTCCGGGATCTGTATGCTCGCATCCGGCTCGCTTTCACAGACGTCACTACGGCCAAACCACATCTGCTCGAGCGCAGTCACGAGATACAAATAATAGAAAACCTCATGCTTTGAAGAGCGCCAGTCAGGCAACGGGAGCGGATGTGTTAGCAGCGCCTGTCTTGATTCAGTCGCATACCCGAGCCGCAACGGCACACCTGCAAGGAAGGGAATCAATGCCGCTTCAAACGCGTTTTGAAACAGCACCGCAAGGTCAAACTCTCTGCGTTTCCACTCACGCACCTGTCCGAGCACAGACCACAGTCCCTTGCGATCGTAAACCAGCACGTCATCGATGAAATCGGCCTCGGAAAAGATTCCTTTCGTGCCGGGACGAATCACGAGCGTGATGTGCGCGTCAGGCAGAACACGTCGCAGCGCGCGCAGTGCAGGCACCGTCATCACCGAGTCGCCGACCCAATTCGTGCCGCGCACGACGACTCGTTTAATACTTTCCGCCTGCACGTTCATCTAAAGCAGTTCTCGCAGCCCATCCTCAACGCCGATCCACGGTCGCCAACCCAAGTCATCGATGGCTCGCGTTGTGTCAGATACGTAACGCAACGGCACGGGGACAGGCATCGCCGGATCGTCCTGAATCACAGGCGCAATCTCAATCATCGCTCCGATGCGTTTCAGCATGTCGCGCAAACTAACCGCGTTCGGACGACCGCCGCCAAGGTTATACAGTCCAAATTCACGTTTGGAGCCGAAAAAAGCACCGCAGGCTCGCGAAAAATCATCCACATGCATGATGTCACGAACCGGATCGACGCCCGCAGGTAGTCTGATCGGCTGGCGGTGCTTCACTGACTCGACGTAATGCGTGACGAAACCCGGAGTATTGTCTTCCGTAGGACGCGCGTAAACTGTCGAGAGCCGGAAGATGCACGCACGAATTTTATTCGTCCGCGCGTAATACTCGACGTAGCGCTCGCCGATCAGCTTCGACCATTCGAACGCCGACTGCCCGCAATAGTTTGTACTCGTGTCTTCGTTAACTGTGTCGATCTCGCCGGCATTACTGCCGTAAACATCCTTCGTCGACGCGTAAATAAACGCAGTGCCCGGCTTCATGTGGCGAATCACGTTTGCAGTGCCGTCTGCATTCGTGCGGAAGCATTCGAGAGCGCCGTCAGGACTCTTGTCGAAGTGTGCAGCGAGATGGATGACGGCATCGAAATCGGCGACTGTCTCAACTGCCCGTTCGTCGAGAATGTCAAAACCCGAGCGCCGGGAGCCGTCATCGGCTGAGAAAAACTGGCGGACATGCGTACCTAAATAACCGCTACCACCGGTCACCAGAACCTTCATCTTGTCTTCGCCTCGATTGCTGGTTGTTGCGCCGGGCGACCTCGCGCGAGCGCATTCAGCCGTGCCAGTGATTCCGCGTTGCCGATCGCGATAAGCATGTCGCCACCTTCGATTTTGGTCTCGCCGCCAGGATTGAAAATAATCTCGCCGTTGCTTCGACGAATACTGACGATCACGATATTCAACTCCGAGCGAATCACAGTCTCACTCAGCTTTCGATTTACGAGTGGTGAAACAGAGACGACTTCGAGCTGCTCAAATCCCAGCTCGAGTTGGTTGGCAGTAACGGAGTCGAGAAAGTCGCCGACGGCAGGTTTCGTCAATGCCATCGCCATCCGATGACCGCCGATGATCGTCGGGGCTACGACACGATTCGCACCGGCCCTGATCAACTTCGTCTCTGCCTGTTCTTCCGCCGCGCGAGCAACGATGTGAATGCCTGGATTCAGATCACGCGCCGTCAAAACAACGTAGACGTTGTCAGCGTCGTCGGGAAGGCAAGTGGCGAGACCGTGCGCGTGTTCGACACCGGCTTCAATCAAACTCTCTTCGAGCGTTGCGTCACGCACCAGCACGGGAATGCCTGCCTCCATTAGTGCTTCACACCGCTGCGGATTGCTCTCGAGCACCAGAAACACGCCATCGACCGCGCGTAGGCTTCGTATCAGATGCGATCCGACTCGGCCCGCGCCGCAGATGATAAAATGGTCTCGCATTTTGCTCATTTTTCGTGAATGGCCATACTGGGCAAACATCTCGGAGTGCACGATCGATTGCACCGTGCTGGTTAAAGCATAAAGCACAACGCCGACACCGACTACCATGAACACCGTGGCGAAAGCGCGTCCCAGTGCTGTTCGCGGCGTGATATCACCGAAGCCGACCGTAGTGACCGTCTGCGCGGTAACGTAAAGACTGTCAAGTATAGACCAGCCTTCGAGCAGGTGAAACACGATGGTGCCGAGGGCAATCGCAGCCAGAACCGCCATTAAAACGATGCGGATGCGAGCACGAGCGGGGAGAAGGAAACGCGGCAGGGGTGTTAAACTCATACAG
>Ga0081539_10003678_pt1 | contig 18372 bp, 17 predicted proteins | sample TabmetS4T2R2_FD_71023 | JGI IMG/M metagenome (GOLD analysis project Ga0081539, IMG submission 71023) | Tabebuia heterophylla rhizosphere microbial communities from the University of Puerto Rico - S4T2R2 | ecosystem: Host-associated > Plants > Roots > Rhizosphere ...
CGCCGACGACTTGCACGTCCACGTCGTCAAGCGACTGCGACAACCACGTGAGCTCGCCACCCACGTTGCTGTCCAGGTAGGCCTCGCGGTCCAGCACCGTACCGCGATGGGTGGTCCACCTGAGCCGCGGGTTCGCGACCGGCCCGGCCGGCACCCGCGATGTATCAGTGCGGGCAGTCGACCCTCTGACTCTTCGTGGAGATCGGACTGGAGCACGACTCGCCCGCAATCGGTGGATACCGGCGGTACGCCGCCGTGCTGTTCGCAGACCTGACAGGCTTCACCCAACTGGTCGAGACGGTCGAACCGGAGATCGTCTACCGGGTGGTCCGGCCTCTCATGGACGATCTGGTGGCCATCGCCCGCCGGCACGGCGGCGAGATCCAGCAGGTGCTCGGCGACGGATTCATGTGCGTCTACGGGCTGCACGACACCCGCGGCGACGAGGCCGAGCGGGCGGTACGGGCCGGCCTCGCGCTGGTCGCCGCCGGCGGCACCGAGTTCGTCCGGCCGTCGGTGCACGCCGGCGTCGAATACGGCGAGATCTTCGTGACTCCGTCATGGCCCCCGGCCGGATACGGCGTCTGGGGCCGCACGGTCAACCTCGCCCAGCGCCTCTGCGGCCTGGCGGGTCCGGGCGAGTTGCAGATCGGCCCGGGCGCCTTCGCGCGGGCCGGCGGGCCGGCCACGGCCGCACGTCCGGCCCGGTCGCGGCTCAAGGGAATCGTCGAACCGGTGGTCAGTCATCGTGTTCCGGCGCCCACGAACTAACCGACGTGTGGCAGAGGTGTTCAGGTGAATCGCGCGGGAGTGGTCCCCGAACCACGGGCCGCTAGAACCCGGCCTGGTACGCGAGCACGCCCCGGTTCACCGCGGCGATCGCCTTCCGTGCGGTCTCCCGCACCGCGGGAGATGCGGCAGACGCGTCCTTGAGCTGGCCGAGTAGATCGAGCACCTGCCGCGCCCAGCGGACGAAATCGCCGGCCGGCATGTCCGAGTCGTAACTGCCACCGCTGGCAAGCACCCTGGCCAAGGGCTCGCCGCGGGCCCAGCGGTATATCGGCCAGACGAAGCCGACGTCCGGTTCCCGGGTCAACGAGAGGCCGTACGCGGCCTCGTCCGACTGGATCTCGGACCACAACTTCGCGCACGCCTCGACCGCCGCAGCCGTCGCGCCCTTCGGAACCAGCACCCGCTCGTCGCCCTCGCGCCGCGACTCGTAGACCACCATGGACACCGCCGCCGCCAGGTCCTCCGGGGTCAGTCCATCCCAGACGCCGCGACGCAGGCACTCGGCGACCAGCAGGTCGGCCTCCGTCCATATCCGGCCGAGCATGCGCCCGGCCTCGGTGACCTCGCCCTCGGCCGTCAGGTAGCCACGCGCCGTCAAGACCGCGCAGACCCGGTCGAAGGTTCGCGCCAGCGAGCCTGTCCGGCCGGCCACCTTTTCGCGCAGGGCGTTCGTGTCGCGCTCCAGCCGGTGGCGGCGCTCGGCCCAGCGGGCGTGCTCCTCGCGGTCCGGGCAGGCGTGGCACGGGTGCTGCCGCATCCTCACCTTCAGCAGCGCGATCTCGGCGTCCTCGCCCGCAGCGGCGCCCCCGCTTCGAATCCGGCTGCGGCGGCCGCCGCCCGCGTGATGCCGGTCGAGCCCGGTCGCGCTGACCGAGGCGGCCAGATCCCGGCGGGCGGCCGGCGAGCGGTGGTTGAAGTTCTTCGGCACCCGGATGCGGTCGAGAACCTCCACCGCGGCCGGGAAGTCGGCCGGGCTGACCCGCCCCGCCCAGCGGTCCTGCGTGAGCACCAGCGCACGCGGTTCGCCGAACCCGCCGGCGGGCGGCTCAAGAACCACGGCCAGCCCGGCCCGGCGGCCCTGCGGAACCCGGATCACGTCGCCGACCCGCAGCTTCTCCAGCGAGGACACCGCCGCCGCCCGGCGCTGCGACGCGCCCTGCCGGACCAGCGCCCGCTCCCTGTCGGCGATGGCGATTCGGATGCCGAAGTACTCGTCGAAGTCCCCGTGGTGGCAGGCGGCGTCGTCGGCGTACGCGCGCATGGTGTCGGCATTGCGCTGCACCTGACGGGCCAGGCCGACCACCGAGCGATCCGCTTGGAACTGCGCGAACGACGACTCAAGCAGGTCTCGGGACTTTTCGGCGCCGACCGAGCCGACCAGATTGACCGCCATGTTGTAGGACGGCCGGAACGACGAGCGCAACGGATACGTCCGGGTGGACGCCAGGCCGGCCACGTGCCGGGGATCGACCTCCGGGCTCCACTGCACCACGGCATGGCCCTCCACGTCGATGCCGCGGCGCCCAGCCCGGCCGGTGAGCTGGGTGTACTCCCCGGGCGTCAGGTCGACGTGTGCCTCGCCGTTGAACTTCACCAGGCGTTCCAGGACCACGCATCGGGCCGGCATGTTGATGCCCAGGGCCAGCGTCTCGGTGGCGAACACCGCCTTGACCAGGCCGCGGACGAAACATTCCTCGACCGCCTCCTTGAATGCCGGCAACATGCCCGCGTGGTGGGCCGCCACACCGCGCTCGAGGCCGTCCAGCCATTCCCAGTAGCCCAGCACCGTCAAGTCCTCGCCCGGAATGCCGGCCACCCGGCCCTGCGCGATCCGGCGGATCTCGGCGCGCTCCTCGGGGTCGGTCAGCCGCAGCCCGGCGGCCAGGCACTGCTGCACCGCAGCGTCGCACCCGGCGCGGCTGAAGATGAACAGGATGGCCGGCAGCAGATCGGCCCGCTCCAGGCGCTCGACCACCTCCGCCCGAGGCGGCGGCGCCCAGCGGCGGGGCCGGCCATTGCGCCCGGGCCGGCCGGAACCCGCCGTACGGTCGGTCAGCTCCAGCCGTCGCAGCATCTCGCGCGTGTAGCGCAGAAGTTCCGGGTGCACGTCGTGCTTGCGGGCCGCGGCCGCGTCGTGGAACAGGTCGAACATCCGCTTGCCCACCAGCATGTGCTGCCACAGCGGGACCGGCCTGTGCTCGCTGACGACGACCTCGGTCTCACCGCGAACGGTGACGAGCCAGTCGGCGAACTCCTCGTAATTGCTCACCGTGGCGGACAGCGACACCAGCGTCACGGAGGCGGGCAGGTGGATGATGACCTCCTCCCACACCGCCCCGCGGAACCGATCGGCCAGGTAGTGCACCTCGTCCATCACCACGTAAGCCAGGCCCTGCAGGCTGGCCGAGCCCGAATAGAGCATGTTGCGCAGCACCTCGGTGGTCATCACCACCACGGGCGCGTCGCCGTTTATCGCGTTGTCCCCGGTGAGCAGACCCACCTTCTCCGGCCCGTAACGCTCGACCAGATCGTGGTACTTCTGGTTGGACAGTGCCTTGATCGGTGTGGTGTAGAAGCACTTCTGCCGGCTGGCGGGGGAACGCAGCGCGAGGTGCACGGAGAACTCGCCGACCACCGTCTTGCCGGCACCGGTGGGCGCACAGACCAGCACACCGCTGCCGCGTTCCAGCGCCTCGCACGCCTCCCGCTGGAAATCGTCGAGGTCGAAGCCGAGGTCGAGCATGAAGTCCTCGAGCGCGGGGAACTCGGCCAGCCGCGCCGCCCGCCGCTTCGATCTCACGTATCGCTCTGCCGGCCCCGGCAGATCGAGGTCATCCGCGGGACTCGTCATGAAGACCAGGCTAGTTCGTGCGTATGACAGGATGCAGCGCGGCCGGTTGCCGCCGGAACCGCCGATGCGGGTCGGTATCGTGCATCGCGTGCCGGATGCCGCCGAATCGACCGACCATCCCCCGCATGCGACCCGTCGTCAGGTCGACGCCGTGCTCTTCGACTTCCACGGCACGTTGGCCCAGGTGGAGGACCCGGTGGCCTGGGTGATCGCGGCCGCTGAGGCCTGCGGCGCCGAGCTCGACCGGGGCCGTGCCACGGTGCTCGCCGATCGCCTGGTGACGGCCGGGCGGGCCGGCGGGCCGTTGCCGCACCGGGTGCCGCCGCACCTGGCCGAGCATTGGGCGGCTCGAGACCTGTACGAGCACAGCCACCGCGCCGCCTACACCGGCCTGGCGGCGACCGTGAACAGCGATGTGGAGGGCATGGCCGACGCCCTGTACGACCGGCTGCTCGGCCCGGAAGGCTGGTTGCCGTACGCGGACACCGAGCCGACGCTGCGCACGCTGCACGAGGCGGGCATCAAGGTCGGCGTGGTCAGCAACATCGGCTTCGACATCCGGCCGCATTTCGCCGCGTGGGGGCTGCACGAGCTGGTCACCGCGTTCGTGTTGTCGTACGAGGTGGGCCGCTGCAAGCCCGATCCGGCGATCTTCTTACGGGCCTGCGAGATGGTCGGCAGCGAGCCGGCCCGGACCCTGATGGTGGGCGACACCCCGGCCGACGCGGGCGCGGTCAAGGCCGGATGCGCGGCACTGGTGCTGCCCGCAGCCGAACCGGGCCGCTCGAACGGCCTCAGCGCAACGCTAGCCCTAGCCGGCTGCCCCTCCTAACCCCCCACCCCACCCCCTCCCCCCCACGCCCCGCCGATCTTGCACTTTTCAGGCGACCTTTCGGACATTTGAACCTGAGAATTACAAGATCGACGGCAACCGGCGGGCGCGCGGGTGGGCGGCGGGGAAGAGGTGGGATCGCGGAGGTCGGCGATGAACCCGCGATCAGCGCAGCAGCCGGACCGCGCCCGGCACGCAGCTCACCTCGAGCGGCAGCGGCCCGATCCGCTCGCCGTCCGCGTACCCGATGATGTCGTCGGCATGAATCCGCACCTGCCGCGCCCGGTAGGTCGTCACCCTGGCGTCGGTGACGTGCGTGCCACGACGCAGCCGCGGCTTGAGACGGGCCAGTGTCAGGCGGCCGAACGGCGCCGCGACCAGCACGTCCAGCAGCCCGTCGGTCGGATCCGCGCCGGGCAGGATGCGCAGGCCGCCACCGTAGCTCTCGCAGTTACCGACCGCCACCAGCACACCCTCGAAGCCGCGGTCGGCGCCGTCGATCTCCAGGGCGTACACCCTGGGTCGCAGCCGGGCCATCTCCAGCGCGATCGCGAGGTCGTACCTCCGTGGCCCGCGTGGCCAGCGCATCCGGTTGGCGCGCTCGTTGACGATCGCGTCGAAGCCGGCTGCCAGCACCGCGCCGAACCAGCGGACCTCACCGTCGGTTCCGGTCATCCGGGCGAGATCGACCCGATGGTGCCGCCTCGTGCGAAGCGCTGCGGCGATGGCGTCGGTCGCGCTGAGCGGATCCATCGGTACGCCGGTTCCCGCGGCGAAGTCGTTGCCGGTACCGGCGGGCACCACGCCGAACTCCACCGCCCGCCCCGCGACCGCCTGCAGCGCCTGGTGCACGGTGCCGTCGCCGCCCACCGCCACCAGCGTGGACACGCCCTCGGCGACGGCTCGATGGCACGACTTCTCGGCCTCCTTGGAGCTGCCCGCCGTGAGCATCCGCACCGGTCGCCCGCACCCGCCGAGCCGGTTCATCACTTCCGGAAGCAGACCGCGGAGCCGGCCGCGCCCCGCCGAGGGGTTGGCCAGCACCGCGACGTCGTCGCGCGTCACAGCCGGAGGCTACCGGGTGAGCCGCCCGAACGGCTTTGCGCGACGGCGAGCGGAAGCAGTGTGCCACCAACGACACGGCATCAGGTCATGTCGTCGTAGCGGCTCTCCAGCGGCAGTGGACTGGCCACCGGCGCCGGGCGGTCGATCGGGGTGGGCGCCTCGATCGGCTCACCGGCCGCCACCGGCTGCCGGTCGTCGGTGAGGGGCGACAGCTCGTCGTCGTCCAGGCCCGCGTACAGCTCCTTGCCGCGGCCCTTGCGCTTGTCGTTCAGAAACGCCACGCCGACCGCCATGAAGTAGAGCGCCGACATGCACAGCGCCAGCAGCGTCATGCCGAACGGTCCCGGGTCGGGTGTGGCGATCGCGGCGAAGCCGAACGACAGGAACACCACTATCCGCCACCAGCCCAGCAGCTTGTGGGCGCTGACCACGCCGGTGAAGTTCAGCATCAGCAGAAGCAACGGAAACTCGAACGCCGCGCCGAACAGCAGGATCATGTTGGTGACGAACCCGATGTACGAGGTCACCTCGAGCTGGGTGGTGTCGCCGATGACGCCGGCCTGCATGATGAAAGCCAGACTGTGCTTGACCACGAAATAGGCCAGCACGGCACCGCCGGTGAACAGCGGTGCGGCGATCGCCACGAAGACGTACGCCCATTTGCGCTCGTGCTTGTGCAGGCCGGGAGCGATGAACGCCCACAGCTGGTACAACCAGACCGGTGCGGCGACGATCAGGCCGACCCACAGTGCGATCTTGAGCCGGAGGACGAGCTGGTCGGTGGCGCCCAGCACCACGAACCGGCATTTGCCGTCGATCCACGAGCTCGGCAGCGAGCAGTACGGGCCTTCCAGGATGTCGAAGACCCATTGGGACACGATGAAGCCGACGATCAGGCCGCCGACGATGCCGAGTGAGGCATAGAAGAGCCGGTTGCGCAACTCCCGGACGTGCTCGATCAGCGTCATGGAGCCGTCGGCGGCCTGCTGGAACTTGCTCGGGCCCTGACGGCGCAGGGAGAGTGCCACGGCGCGTCAGCGGTCGTTGGTGCGCTGCACCGGATCGACGAACGGCGGTTGCTGCGGCGGCGCCTGGTGCCCGGGCTGCTCGTAGCCGGGCTGCTGATAGTTGGGCTGCTGGTAACCGGGCTGCTGGTAACCGGGCTGCTGGTAACCGGGCTGGTACGGCTGCCCGTTCGGCTGCTGGTAGCCCTGCTGGAACCCCGGCTGCTGGTGGCCGGGCGGCGGGTAACCCGGCTGCTGGCCCGGATTGTGGATCTCGGTCGGGTGTAGCGGCTGGCGGCTGTGCTGCGGCTCGGCCTTCTCCGCGACGTTGTCATCGTCGACCAGGCCCTTGGTCTCCGCTTTGATGATCCGCAGCGACCGGCCCAGCGAGCGCGCGGCGTCCGGCAGCCTCTTCGCACCGAACAACAGGATGAGGACCACGACGAAGACGATGATGTGCCATGGCTTGAGGGCGCCCATGGATGAACTCCAGTCGGTCGGATCAGTTGCGTTAGGTGGCTGGTCCATCGTACGTGGGGTTTTGACCCGGCAAACCGTCTAGGTCCTGCGGGTTTGCCATGCTTGCGCGAAGCGCCGGACAACGGGGCGCGAACGAGACGAGGCGGTGAGTATCACCCCGGACGTGGAAAGGCGTGCCGGCCGGTGTCGTCGTGCCCGGCCTTGATGATCGACAGCCGCTCCTGCATGACTTCGGCGCGCCGCTGCAAACCCAGCACCGTGCGCTCCAGTTCGGCCGTGGCGGCCTGCATCTTCATCGCCTCCTGCCGGCGGCGCTGCAGCCGGCCGATCGCCCGGTGCAGCGCGCCGAGCCGGCCGACGACCGGCATGGTCACCGCGACCAGGAAGATCAAGCCCGCCACGACGGCCGCGATCACGATCCACATCACCACGGCCGCCAGCCTAGCGTCAGGGTGTGACAACCGCCCGCGGCGGCGTGGCGTACTGGTCCAGGGCGGTATTGACCTGCGCGCGGATCCGGTCGACCAGCTCCGCAGGCCCCACCACGGTCACGTCCGGGCCGACGCCGGTGAGCAATCGCTGGGCCCAGCCCAGATCGGTGACCCGCATGTCGACCACCCACTCCTCGCCGTCCTTGCGGATCTCTTCGACCGGGTAGTACTCGGTGATCCATCGGCTGCCCCGGCCCAGTCGCACCGTGACCAGCGGCAGGTCCGGCGTGGGGTGGAAGACGCCGTGGCTGACGTCCTGGGGTACCGCCCGGGCCGGTGGCGCGGACGGCTCGTCCAGCTCGGTGAACGCGTCCATCCGGTCCACGCGGAACATCCGGGTCGCCTCGGCCCGACGGCACCATGCCTCGAGGTAGCTCTTCCCGCCCACCATCAGCACCCGCATCGGGTCGACCACGCGGTCGGTGGTCTCGTCCCGCGTGGCGGTGTAGTAGGTCAGGTGCAGGGCGTGGCCGCGTTCGATCGCGCCGCGGATCGCGTCGAGGCGTTCGGCGTCGGCCGGCAGGCGTACCGCCACGGGCGCGTCGGCCAGGTCACCGGCCGCGTTCTCGATCTTGGCGAGCGCCCGCTCGATGGCGTCCCGCGTCCCCGTGCCCGGCGTCTCGGCCAGCATCCGCAACGCCACCACCAGCGCGAGTGCCTCGTCCGGAGTGAGCCGCAACGGGCGGTCGATGCCGGCGTCGTACGTGATGGTCACCCGGTCGCCGTCGAACGCCATGTCGATCAGGTCGCCCGGTCCGTAGCCGGGCAGCCCGCACACCCAGAGCAGCTCCAGGTCCTCACGGAGCTGGCGCTCGGTGATGTCCAGGCCGGCCGCCGCGTCGGCGACCGCGATGCCAGGGCGCGCGAGCAGGTACGGCACGAGGTTGAGCAGCCGGCCGAGTCGGTCCGCCGACGTGCGCGGCTGCGGGATGCGGGCCGCGGCGGTCACGTCCCCACCGCCGGGGCGTGCATCCGGTCATAGCGGGCCGCGACCTCCTTGAGCTGCTGGATGACCGCCTCACGCAGTTCCGGCGGCCCCTCCACGCGGACGTACCCGCCGTACCCGACCAGCGTGGCGGCGAGCCGATCGATGTCCGCGTACGGAATGGTCAGCATGTCGCCGTCCGCGCCGGCCACCGTGTCGATCGCGCTGCGGCGCAGCCCGGCGGCCCGGCCGGGCCGGACCGTGACCGTGGCGCGCCCGTTGTGCGGGACCGGTCCGGACCATCGAGCCACGTGGCTGATCAGATCCTCGTTCTCGGGCCGCGCGAAGGCGCCGGCACGGCCGGTGGCGCGGACGTTGCCGACGATGCGCGAGAGGCGGAAGCAGCGGGTGGCACGGCGGTCGCGGTCGTGGCCGACCACATACCAGCGGCCCTGCCAGCAGACCACGCCCCACGGCTCCAGCCGGCGGATGGTCGGCTCGTCACGTTCCGGCGCCCGGTACGCGAACGTCACCGCCCGCCGGTTGCGGGCCGCACTGGTCAGCGGACCGAACGCCGGGTCGACCGTGACCACCGGCTCCACGCCCAGCGTGGCCTGCGGGTCCACCTCGACGCCCGCGGCGCGGAGCTTCGCGAGCCCGGACGATGCGGCGGCGGCCAGGCCGGCGTGCTGCCAGAGCCGCGCGGCGATGCCCACGGCGGCCGCCTCGTCCGGGGAGAGCAGGATGTCCGGCAGGGCGTACTGCCGGTGGGCGATCCGGTAGCCGGGCTCGTTGTCGAACGCACTCGGCGTACCGATCTCCAGCGGTACGCCCAAGTCGCGCAGCTCGGCCTTGTCCCGCTCGAACTTGCGCTGGAAGGCTTCGTGGTCCTTCGGGTCCTCCGGGTTGTGCTCATAGCCGGGTACGGTCGCGGCGATCTGGGCGGCGGTCAGGAACCGTCGCGTCGACAACAGGCAGATCACCAGGTTCACCAGGCGCTCGGTGCGGGTCCGCGACACGAGAAGAAACGCTAGCAGCCTGCGCGCCGGGTTAGTTCCTTCCGCCGGTTCGTCGACCGTACGCGCGGCCCACCGGGCGCAACGGTCCCCCGCGCGGCGCCGACCGATAGGGTCGCCGCCATGGTGCGCTGGCGGTCCGGGCAGGTTACCTCCGTTCGAGGAAGCCGGCCCGGCGCGGTCGAACTCGACGTCACCCTCACCGACGGTTCCGCGGTCCGGGCGCTCGCCTACCCGGACCTGGTCGGCCCGGTCGAGCGCGGCGACCGGGTGCTGCTCAACGTCGGCGCGCTCGTCATGGGGCTGGGCACCGGCGGGTACGCGCTGGTGGTCGCGAATCCCGACCGGTTGCCGCCCGATCCACCCTCGGACGGCACGACGCGGGACTTCGGGCATCTGGTGAAGGCTCGCTACACGCCGCTGCAGCCGATCCTGCTCGGCGTCGACGAGGAGGCCTCGCCGCACCGCGAGGCGATGGCGGCGGCCGCGGACCTGGACGGCATGCCGGTCGTCACGGCCGACCTGCATTCGGCGTTGCCCGCGATCCTGGCGGGAATTCACGCCGACCGGCCGGCCGCCCGGGTGGCCTACGTGATGACCGACGGCGGCGCGTTGCCGGCCTGGTTCTCCCGGACCCTCGACGGTCTGCGCGGCCACCTGGCGGGCACGGTCACCACGGGACAGGCATTCGGCGGCGACCTCGAGGCGAGCACGGTCCACAGCGGGCTGCTCGCGGCGCGGCACGTACTGCGCGCCGACGTGGCCGTCGTCAGTCAGGGACCGGGCAACCTCGGCACCGGTACGCCCTGGGGCTTCTCCGGCGTCGCCGTGGGCGAGGCGATAAACGCGATCGGCACGCTGGGCGGCCGTCCGGTGGGCTCCCTCCGGCTGTCGTCGGGCGACCGGCGGGCCCGCCACCGCGGCGTCTCGCACCATTCGCTGACCGCGTACGGCCGGGTGGCGCTGGTGCCGGCCGACCTGGTCGTCCCGGCCGGTCTGCCGCGTGACGTCGCGGAACTCGTGGAGCCGCTGGCCCGCCTGCACCGCATCGTCCGCGTGGGGACCGGCGGTCTGGACGAGGCGCTGCGGGCGAGCCCGGTCACCCTGTCGACCATGGGTCGGGGTCTGGACCAGGACCACGTGTACTTCCTGGCGGCCGCGGCGGCCGGCCGGCACGCGGCCACGCTTCTCTCACCCTCAGGTGAAGGGTGAGCCTCAACCTCAACTTGAGGTTCAGGGTTTCGGCCGTTGCCGAGCTCAGCGTGTGACGATGAGTACCAGCCAGCCCGCCAGCACCAGGCCCAAGATCGCCGCCAGCACCCACGTCGGCACCCTGTGAGCGCCGTCGCGGTCGCGCCGGATCCCGGCGCGGATGCGGGCGCGCCTGCATTCCTCGCGTCGCCGCAACGCCTCTTCGAAGCTGCGCTCGCGTTTCTTCCGATCGATCCTCTGATCGGGTTCGGGCATCGTCACATACTCGCGATGAGCCGCTCGACCCGTTCGTCGTAGGCCCGGAACGGGTCCTTGCACAGGACGGTGCGCTGCGCCTGGTCATTCAGCTTGAGGTGCACCCAGTCGACCGTGAAGTCGCGGCGCTTCTCCTGCGCGTGCCGGATGAACTCGCCGCGCAGCCGGGCCCGGGTGGTCTGCGGCGGTGTCTCCTTGGCCTCGAAGATCTCCAGGTCGTTGGAGATCCGGTCGATCTGCTTGCGCTTCTCCATCAGCGCGTACAGACCACGGCCCCGCCGCACGTCGTGGTACGCGAGGTCGAGTTGGGCGATCCGCGGATGGCTCATCGGGATCTGGTGCTTGTCCTGGTACCGCTCGATCAGCTTGAGCTTGCTGACCCAGTCGATCTCGCGGGACACCGGTTCGAGGTCGCCGCTCTCGATCGCGGTAAGCACCCGGCCCCACAGCTCGACGACACGTTTGGCGGTCTGATCGCCACCGCGACGCTCGACGAACTCGCTCGCCTTCGCCAGGTACTCCTGCTGGATCTCGAGTGCGCTGACCTCCTTGTTGTTGGCCAGGCGGATCTTGCGGCGGCCGGTGATGTCGTGGCTGACCTCGCGGATCGCCCGGATCGGGTTCTCCAGGCTCAGGTCACGCATCACCACGCCGGCCTCGATCATTCGCAGCACGATGTCGGCGCTGCCGACCTTGAGCAGCGTGGTGACCTCGTTCATGTTGGAGTCGCCGACGATCACATGCAGGCGGCGGTAGCGCTCCGCGTCCGCGTGCGGCTCGTCACGGGTGTTGATGATCGGCCGGCTGCGCGTGGTGGCGCTGGAAACACCCTCCCAGATGTGCTCGGCGCGCTGGGACAGGCAGAACACCGCGCCGCGTGGGGTCTGCAGCACCTTGCCCGCGCCGCAGATCAGCTGGCGGGTGACCAGGAAGGGAATCAGGACGTCTGCCAGCCGGCCGAATTCGCCGTGCCGGCTGACCAGATAGTTCTCATGGCAGCCGTACGAGTTGCCGGCCGAGTCGGTGTTGTTCTTGAAGAGGTAGATCTCGCCCGCGATCCCCTCGTCGTGCAGTCGCTTCTCCGCGTCGACCAGCAGTCCCTCAAGAATCCGCTCGCCGGCCCGGTCGTGCGCGACGAGATCGGTGACGGAATCACACTCGGGAGTCGCGTACTCGGGATGGGACCCGACGTCCAGGTAGAGCCGCGCGCCGTTACGCAGAAAGACGTTGCTGGAGCGTCCCCAGGACACCACCCGGCGGAACAGGTAGCGGGCCACCTCGTCCGGCGACAACCGCCGCTGTCCCCGATAGGTGCAAGTTACGCCGTACTCGGTTTCAAGGCCGAAAATTCGCCGCTCCATGACGAAACCCTAACCGTACCGAGGCGGTGAACGGCAGTGACAACCCGGGCTTTCACCGGCGCAGTGCGTACGACCAGGGCTCTACCTGCGGATACTGCGATCGGCATGAATTTACCGACGTGCCGGCCGGCCCACCGGGGTGCCGGACCGCTGGATGCCGATCGGGCCCGGCGGACGGCCGACGCCATCAGGATCAGCCGCCCTCGGCCGCGTCACCGGTCTGGTCAGCGTCGCCGGACAAGCCCTCCGCGTCCGCGGCCGCGGCCGACACCGTGGGCTTTTCCACGGCCGGCGCGGGAGGCTCGACGGAACCGGCGTCCCCCGGCTCCCGCTCCGGCACGTCCTCGCCGCCTTCCAGCAGCGTGGTCAGCGCCGCACCGGTGATCCTGCGGAACGCCCGGCCCTTACGGGAACGGTCCAGCACCGCCACCTCGAGCTGCGTCGCGCCCAACTGCCGCTTCGCGCCGTTCTCGCCGCCCACGCTGCCCAGCGCCTCGACGGCCAGCTTCAGTGCGGCAGCCGTGTCGGCGTCGACGTTGTGCCGGTCTCTGAGCACCGCCGCGATCGCCTCGGCCTGGCCCCCCATCGCCATGAAGCCCGGCTCGTCCATCACCGAACCGTCGTAGGTGATCCGGTACAGCTCGTCCGCCTCGGCCGACGGGCCCACCTGGGCCACGCAGATCTCCACCTCGTACGGCTTCTGCGTCTCGGTGAAGATGGCACCCAGAGTCTGCGTGTACGCGTTTGCCAGGGCCCGCCCTGTCACGTCCCGCCGGTCGTACGCGAGCCCGTTCAAGTCGGCCATCCGTACCCCGGCCCGGCGCAGGCTCTCGAACTCGTTGTAGCGGCCGACCGCCGCAAACCCGATCTTGTCGTACAGCTCACTGATCTTGCGCAACGAGGTGAGGTTCTCGGCGACCAGCAGGATGCCGCCCGAATAGGTCAGCACCACGGCGGAGCGGCCGCGGGCGATGCCCTTGCGGGCGTACTCCGAGCGGTCCCGCTGGACCTGCTCGGGTGATGCGTAGAACTGCATGGCCACGGGTGGCTACTCCTTCTCGTCGGGTGTGCGGGATCAGCCGCCCGGGTTCTCCATGCGTCCGGCCACCACCTGCTCGGCGACCGCGTTGATCTCGGCCTCGGTGAGCCGGTGCGTGCCGTCCGCCGTCGCGGTCATGACCACGGGATAGATCTTGCGCGTGAGGTCGGGACCGCCGGTCGCCGTGTCGTCGTCCGCCGCGTCGTACAGCGACTCGACCGCCAGCCGGACCGCGTCCGGCGTGCTCACGCCCGCGCGGTACCTCTTCTTCAGCGCCGACTTCGCGAACACCGAACCGGATCCGATCGCATCGAAACCGGTCTCTTCATACAGGCCGCCGGCCACGTCGAAGCTGAAGATCCGTCCGGCTCGGGCCGCGTCGGAGGGCGCCAGATCGTAGCCGGCGAACAGGGGCACCACGGCCAGGCCCTGCATCGCCGCACCCAGATTCCCGCGGACCATCGCGGCCAGCCGGTTCGCCTTGCCGTCCAGGGACAGCATGGTCCCCTCGATCTTCTCGTAGTGCTCCAGCTCCACTTGGAACAGCCGCATCAGCTCGATGCCGATGCCCGCCGTGCCGGCGATGCCGATCAGCGAGTACGCGTCCGCCGGGTGCACCTTCTCGATGTCCCGGCTGGCGATCAGGTTGCCCATGGTCGCCCGCCGGTCGCCCGCCATCACCACGCCCTCGACGGTCGCGATGGCGACGATGGTGGTGGCGTGCGGTGCGATGTCGGCCGAGAGTCCCGGCGGCAACGGCCGGCGGCCCGGCAGCAACTCGGGGGCGGCCTGACTCAGGAACTGCGTGAAGGAGGACGTCCCCGCGTTGGTGAACACATCTGGAAGACGCCCGGATGGATCAAAACCCGCTGTCACGTGGTTCCCTTCAGATACATGTACGCACCGGCGAGGGGCGTCGGGTGTCATGTGAACCGCCCGAGGCCGCCGTTGTAGTTGAAGCACAATATCCCGCGCACCCACCCGTTGCGATGATCGTGATCAACGTGTTGGCGGCCGGAGAGACCGCAGATCGCACAGCGGCCCTGGTGGGCCGCCGGGCATCCCGTCGGACTTGATCTCGCCTATCCCGTGACGCGGCCGGGGTCGATCACTCTCCGCCCTTCTGCACATACCCGCGCACGAATTCCTCGGCGTTTTCTTCCAGAACCGAGTCGATCTCGTCGAGCAGGTCGTCCACGTCCTCGGTGATCTCGGCGTGCCGCTCGGCGACCTCCGGGTTCGCCTCGGCGGTGACGTCCTCGACATCCTCGTCGCGCTTGCCCCTGCCGGACTGCGACTGACCCCCGCTGTCTCGAGTTGCCATCGTGTCCCCCTTCTGCGCCCCTCGTGACCGAGGGCCCGACCTCACATCGGGATGTGGAAAACCTACCTCGCGGCTACGACGAAAACTCTCACCGGCTCGTGATCACCTCGAGCAGATCCTTGGCGCTCTCACACTTGTCGAACAGAGCGCCGACGTGCTTCTTGGTTCCCCGCTCCGGCTCCATCATCGGCACCCGGACGAGCGACTCCCGCCCCACGTCGAAGATCACCGAGTCCCAGCTGGCCGCGACCACCTCGGACGCGTACTGCGCGAGGCAGCGGCCGCGGAAGTAGGCCCGGGTGTCTTCCGGCGGGTGCACCATGGCGTGCTGGATCTCGCCGTCGCCGAGCAGCCTCTGCATCGACCCGCGGGCGACCAGGCGGTGATAGAGGCCCTTCTCCGGGCGGACGTCGGAGTACTGCAGGTCGACCAGTTGCAGCTTGGGCGAGGACCAGGCCAGCTCCTCGCGTTCCCGGTAGCCCTCCAGCAGCCGCAGCTTGGCCACCCAGTCGAGCTGGTCGGAGAGCTGCATCGGGTCGCTGCCGAGCTTGTCCAGCACGTTCTCCCAGCGGTTCAGGACATCGGTACTCTGCTCGTCGACGTCGGTGCCGTACCGCTCGTCGACGAACGCGCGAGCCCGCTCGTAATACGCCCATTGCAGGTCCAGCGCGGTGAGCCGGCGGCCGTCGCGCAACCGCATCAGGTGCTTGAGCGACGGGTCGTGGCTGACCGCTTTGAGCTCGGAGACCGGATCCGCGATGCCGAGTTCTCCGGTGAACACCTTCTCCTCGATCATGCTGAGCACCAGCGCGGTGGTACCCACCTTCAGGTAGGTGGCGATCTCCGAGAGGTTCGCGTCACCGATGATCACGTGCAGGCGGCGGTACTTGTCCGCGTCCGAGTGCGGCTCGTCACGGGTGTTGATGATCGGCCGTTTGAGGGTGGTCTCGAGACCGACCTCGACCTCGAAGAAGTCGGCACGCGACGAGAGCTGGAAGCCGGCGCCGGACCCGTCCTGGCCGATGCCCACGCGACCGGCGCCGCAGAAGATCTGCCGGGTGACGAAGAACGGCGTGAGGTGGGCGACGATGTCGGCGAAGGGCGTCTGCCGGCGCATCAGGTAGTTCTCGTGCGACCCGTACGAGGCGCCCTTGTTGTCGGTGTTGTTCTTGTAGAGCTGGATCCGGTGCGCTCCGGGAATGGTGGCCGCGCGCCGCGACGCCTCGGCCATCACGCGCTCGCCGGCCTTGTCCCAGCGGACGATGTCCATCGGATTGGTGCACTCGGGCGTGCTGTATTCCGGGTGTGCGTGGTCAACGTAGAGGCGGGCGCCGTTGGTCAGTATCACGTTGGCCAGGCCCAGGTCCTCGTCGGCGAGCGCGTCGGCCGGGTCGTAGGCGGCACCGGAATACGTGAAGCCACGCGCGTCGCGCAGCGGCGACTCCTCCTCGTAGTCCCACCGGGCGCGGCCGCCCCGGGTCAATTCCGGCCGGGCGCCGTAGGCGTTTACCACCTGCGACGAGGTGACCATCGGGTTGGCGCCGGGCTGCCCGGGCACCGAAATGCCGTACTCGACCTCGGTGCCCATGATCCGTCGAACGCTCATGCCGTAACTCCACCCGCCAGATGCGTGCCGTGCCCTTGTATCGAGACTAGACGCTTCCGGATCCGAACTCCCCCCTGCCCGTGCGCGCCATGGCACGCTGCGTACCGATCCGTCGGCCGAGTCGCTGCGCGGGCTGTTCGACGAAGCGGTACGACATCGCGGCGACGCCGAGCGCGGTGGCCACGAACGAGAGCCCGGCGAGCAGCCTGACCTCGGCCGGCCGGTCGGCGAGGTCGGGTATCAGCCGTGCGAACGCGGTCAGCACGATGACGTGCAGCAGGTACAGCGAGTAGCTCAGGGTGCCGAGGCGGACCAGGACCCGTGGGGTGCGATGTTCGCGCAGGGCGAAGGCGGCCGCGAAGGTGGCGGCCACGGCGGCCGCGGTCGTCCAGGAGATCGAGGCGGTGAGGCAGACGGCGACGAACAGCAGCGACGGTACGCCCACACGACGGTCGATTTGTCGATGCTGTGTCCGATAGACGACCGTGCCGGCGAACATGACCGCGAGAAGCAGCAATCCCTGTTGCGACGAGGCGACCGTGCTGTCCGCGGTGGGGTGGGCGTTGACGGCCACCAGGAAGACGAAGCCGATGCCGACGGCTCCGGCGATCCGCACGGACTTGCCGGTCAGAAACGCCGTCACACAGCCGGCGACCAGGATCAGCAGGACCGCGGCGGTGATCCGGCGCGGCTGGAACCCGGCGGAGAACAGGCCGTCCGGCAGAGCTCGCCCGGCCAGGACGGCGGTGGCGGCCAGCCCGGCCGCCCAGAGCGCGCTGTGCCGGTGCAGCCGCCAGGCGAACAGGCCGGCCACAACGAGGTAGAACACCATCTCGTAGGAGAGCGTCCAGAACGGCCGGACGGCGCCGCGCAGCCCGAGCGGGTCGGACAACATGGTCGCGTGCGCCAGGACACTGCTCACCGTCTCCTCCCGCAGCACCGGTGGCAGGCGGCCGGCGCTGACGATCAGGACGACGATCGCCAGGAGGTACGCGGGGTAGATGCGGAACAGCCGGCTGATCCAGAACCGGCGCAGCGAACCGTGTCGCTCCAGCGACATCGGGATCACGTAACCACTGACCAGGAAGAACAGCAGCACGCCGTATCTGCCGAGATCGATCATGTGGAAGATCGTCAGATGTCGATCCGGCCCGAGTACCGACGGGCTGAGGTGGAAGAGCACGACGACCAGGGCGGCGTACCCGCGTAGCGCGTCGAGCCAGCCGAGCCGTGTGGTCGTCTCGAGCGGTGGATCTTGCCGGATCAGCGTGTCCGTCACGCCGGGTGCAACGAGAAGCGGGCGAAGGAGAAACCCTCCGCCCGCTTCGCGTCGCCGGTGCTACAGGTACTGGCCGGTGTTGCTGGCCGTCTCGATCGAGCGGCCGGCCTCGGCGCCCTTGCCGCCGGAGATGAGCGTACGGATGTAGACGATCCGCTCGCCCTTCTTGCCGGAGATCCGGGCCCAGTCGTCCGGGTTGGTGGTGTTCGGCAGGTCCTCGTTCTCGCGGAACTCGTCGACGCAGCTGTCCAGGAGATGCTGCAGCCGCAGGCCCTTCTTGCCGGAGGTGAGGAACTCCTTGATGGCCATCTTCTTACCGCGGTCGACGATGTTCTGGATCATCGCACCGGAGTTGAAGTCCTTGAAGTACAGGACCTCCTTGTCACCGTTGGCATAGGTGACCTCCAGGAAGCGGTTCTCCTCGCTCTCGGTGTACATCCGCAGCACGACCGCCTCGATCATCGCGGCCACCGTGACGTCCCGGTTGCCGCCGTGCTCGCCCAGGTCGTCCTCGGAAAGCGGCAGGTCACGCAGGATGTACTTGGAGAAGATGTCCTTTGCCGCTTCCGCGTCCGGACGCTCGATCTTGATCTTGACGTCCAGCCGGCCGGGCCGCAGGATCGCCGGGTCGATCATGTCCTCCCGGTTGGAGGCGCCGATGACGATGACGTTCTCCAGGCCCTCGACCCCGTCGATCTCACTGAGCAGCTGCGGGACGATGGTGTTCTCCACGTCGCTGGAGACGCCCGAGCCGCGGGTCCGGAAGATCGAGTCCATCTCGTCGAAGAACACGATGACCCGCGGGCGCTCCCCGGCCTTCCCCCCCGCCCGCCCGAACAC
>Ga0081539_10003679_pt1 | contig 18369 bp, 13 predicted proteins | sample TabmetS4T2R2_FD_71023 | JGI IMG/M metagenome (GOLD analysis project Ga0081539, IMG submission 71023) | Tabebuia heterophylla rhizosphere microbial communities from the University of Puerto Rico - S4T2R2 | ecosystem: Host-associated > Plants > Roots > Rhizosphere ...
TCCTGGCTGCAAAACTTCCGGCGGCTGGTCGCCCGCTACGAGCGCAAGGTTAAGAACTTTGAAGCACTTGTCCATCTGGCTTGTGCTTTGGTCACTCTGAAAAAGGTTTAGGGATGGCTTCTAGAGAGTCCAGAGAGTCTGTAGAGTCCAGAGAGTCGGCAGACAACTGCTGTTGACGACGAGAAAGCCCTCTCTAATCGGAGGGCTTTCTACTGCCTACTTGTTCTGATATAGTCGCCTCAAAAGGAGAACACATGGCTGAAGAAAAAAGAGTAGAAGAACACGAGTACACGAAAACCGAAACTGATAAAGGTACGTCTGAATCTCACCGTGACACGGTCGTTGAACACGACAAGGCAGGCAAGCCGGAAGTTGTTGTCGAGAAAGAGACGACCATAGAGACGAAGGACTAAACTCGATCTCTCAACACAACCAGGACTCTCCAGACTCTTAAATGCTCGCCACTCTCCTGACCGACTTCGGCACGCGGGACTATTACGTGGGCGCGCTGAAGGGCGCGCTGCTCTCGGTCAGCCCGCGCGCGCAGGTAGTTGATCTCACACACGAGATTCCGGCGCATGACATCACGGCGGGCGCGTTCGCGCTGCTCGCGGCTTACGACGCTTTCCCGCCGCGGACGGTGCACGTCGCAGTCGTCGATCCGGGCGTCGGCTCTGCGCGCCGCCCTTTGCTCGTCGTCACGCGCGACTATTTTTTCGTCGGGCCGGACAACGGGTTGTTCAGCTACGTCTGCGACCGCGAGCCGGGCGCGCGCGCGTTCCACCTGACGAACGAGAGCTATTTCCGCCCGGCGGTGAGCAGCACCTTTCACGGGCGCGACATCTTCGCGCCGGTCGCGGGCGCGCTCCTGAACGGCGTCGCGCCCGCCGAGTTGGGTGCGGAGATCACAGACCATGTGCGCCTCGCGCCGCTCGCGCCCGCACGCGCCGCCGACGGCACGCTCGTCGCCTACGTCATGCACATAGATCGCTTCGGCAACTGCGTGACCAACATCACGCGCGCCGAGTTGCCGGACGAGGCGTGCGCGCGCGGCATACACCTACAGGTCGGCGCGCACCACATCCGCACGTTCCGCCGCTTCTTCACCGAGAGCGAATTCGTGCCGCGCGAAATCTTCGCCATCTGGGGCAGCGCGGGCTTCCTTGAGATCGCCGCCGCCCGCGACTCCGCCGCCAAGATGCTCGGCATCGGGCGCGGGCAGCAGGTGCTCGTCAATCTCAGTTAAGACCGGCGGGCATTAACAGCGCACGCAGACGAAGTGAACCACGAAATCGCACGAAACAACACGAATCTCGTGCGAGCCTTTTCGTGTTGCTTCGTGTGATTTCGTGGTTACTGCTTTTTCTCACCTGCTTACTGCTTCCCGCTGCCGCGCTGCTGCTTGTCACCCGTCGCGCGTCTTTGCTATCTTCGCTCCCAGCACGCACAGTTAAGGACTGAAACAATGGATAACGCGAAAGATGCCGCCGCACCGGCACAGCAGCCGACGAAGGCTGCGAGCGCGCAGGCCGCCGCGGCGGGCGGGGCGGGCCTGCGCGGCGTCGTGGCCGCGAGCAGTTCAATCGGCGACGTGAACGGCGAGCGCGGCGAACTGATCTACCAGGGCTACGACATACACGACCTGGCCGCGCACTCGACCTTCGAGGAGGTCGTCTTCCTGCTCTGGCACGGGCGGCTGCCGAAGCAGGCGGAACTCGACGAGTTGAAGCGCCACGTCGGCGCGAGCTACGAAGTGCCGCCGCAGGTCTTAGACCTGATGCGCCGGTTGCCGCGCGACGCCGAGCCGATGGACACGCTGCGCACGTCCATCTCCGCGCTCGCCTTCTACGACGAGCACGCGCGCGACATCTCGCGCGAGGGCGCGCTGCGCACCGCGACGCGGCTGACCGCGCAGTTTCCCGTTGTCGTCGCCGCCATCGAACGCCTGCGCAACGGGCAGGAGTTGATCGCGCCGAAACCGGAACTCAACATCGCCACGAACTTCCTCTACATGCTCAAGGGCGAGCTACCACCTGAGCGCGAGGCGCACATCTTCGACGTGTGTCTGCTCCTGCACGCCGACCACGAGTTGAACGCTTCGACGTTCACGGCGCGCGTCGTCGCCGGCACGCTCGCGGACATGTACAACGCGGTGACGGCCGCGCTCGGCGCGCTGGCGGGGCCGCTGCACGGCGGCGCGAACACGAACGTGATGCGGATGCTGCTGGAGATCGGCTCGGTCGAGCGCGCGGAGGATTACGTGCAGGCGGCGCTCGCGCGCAAGCAGAAGATCATGGGCATCGGGCACGCGGTCTATCAGACGGAAGACCCGCGCGCCACGCACCTGCGCCGCTTCTCGCGTGAGATGGGCGAGCGCAAGGGCGACACGCGCTGGCACGACATCTCGCGCCGCATCGAAGAGGTCATGCACCGCGCGAAGGGCATGTACCCGAACGTGGACTTCTACTCCGCCTCGACCTACTACATGATGGGCATCCCGCTCGACCTCTACACGCCCATCTTCGCAGTCTCGCGCATCTCCGGCTGGACGGGTCACATCCTCGAACAGTACGCCAACAACAAGCTCATCCGCCCGCGCGCCGAGTACATCGGGCCACGCAATCTCAAGTACGTGCCGATTGCAGAGCGATAATTGCCGAGCTATAGAAAAACGAGAAGGCGCGGAGATGTCCAGTGATGAGTGTCAAGCAAAATGATCTGTCTTAGCTTGCCACTCGTTACTCGCCACTTCTTTTTTCGGCTGCTCTCCGTCAGTAAACGTCTTCAACTCTTCCGCCGGCTTGAGCAGGCGTGTGCGCCATAAAAACATCGTCGCGACAACGAGCGCGGCGGTGCAGGCGAGACCGCCTTCGAGACCGTATGCGCCGCCGGTGAGCCAGACAGGGCCGCGGTCGGTCGCGCGCAGGAGCGGCGCGCGCGTCAGACTCGTGATGCCGCTGACGGGCAGTCCCAGGAGCGATCCCATCGTCCAGTTCCAGGCCCAGTGGAGACCGAGCGGCAGCCACATGCTGCGCGTGCGCCAGTAGCCGACCGCGAGCCAGACGCCCGCGAGCGCGGTGTTCACGAACTGGATGGCGAGCAGGTAGTTGTGCGGCACGTTCGGGTTGTAGAAGTGACCGGCGGCGAAGAGCAGCGACGAAGGCAGGACGGCGACGAAGAAGGGCAGCGCACGCGCGAGCGTCTGCAACGGGTAGCCGCGAAACAGCGCCTCCTCGCCCGCGGCGAGCATGACGTAGACGCCGGCCGCGCCGAAGAAGGTCTTGACGAAGGCGCGGCTGGCGAGCGTCGTCGTAAAGCCAAAGCTGAAGCCGCGCCCGGCCGTGGCGATGAGCGCCGCGAGCGCGAGCGCCGCCGCGCCGATGAGTGAGCCTAACAGGAAGTCGCGCAGCCAGCCGCGGTGTCGCGTCCAGCCTTGCGCGCGCAACGGCAAGTCCTCGAACAGACGCCCGCAGCCCCAGCCGAGCAGGACGGCCGGCACGAACTGGATCAGAAACGTCAACAGATAGACGAGCCAGCCGGGCAACTGTGTGAGCGGCTGCGGGCCGCCCGCGGGCGTGGCCCGCGCCGTGAAGGCGACGATGACGACGGCGATGGCGCTGGCGGCGGCGAGGTAGAGCGCCGCGAAGATGGCGAAGCGCCAGCCGCTGCGCAGCCGGTCGTGACGGTTGAGAAAGATGTCGAGTGGCGTCATGGCGATGTGGTGCTTAAACAGGGCGGACGGATTGTAACCGAAAGCCGGGCGGGGCGTTGAGCGGATAGTGGTTCAGGTTAAGTTGGCTTGAATGGGAAGGTGAGGTTCACCACAGAGGCACAGAGAGCGCAGAGGCAGCACGGAGGCCGGATAGCATTCGATCCTCTGTGCTGTCTCCGTGCCCTCTGTGCCTCTGTGGTGAACCTCACCTTCCACATCCACTCAACCCAAACTCAGCCACTACCGTTGAGCGCGCAGGGCGTGTGGCGACACAGGCGGCGCGTGGTAAACTCTGACTCCCTCTATGGCGGAACGCGCAGACACACAGAGCGAGTTGCCGGCCGAGGCCCGTGCGCGGCGGCGCAGCGCGCCGTGGCTGCTGGGCGGGCTGGTGCTGGCGCTCCTGTTCGTGCTGGTGGCGCTCCAAGTCTTCGGGCTGTGGGAGGTCGTCACGCCCGACACGGCTACCGACACGCTCACACTCTACGCGCTCTCGTCGCTCAACTTCGTCGCCTTCATCGTCTTCGCCTTCATCTTCGTGCGCAACCTGCTCAAGCTCCGGCGCGAGCGGCGCGCGCGCATCCTCGGCTCGAAGATCAAGACGCGCCTCATCCTCTACTTCATCACGGTCAGCCTGCTACCGATCACGGCGATGGCTGTCTTCTCGTACCTCTTCTTCACGCGCACGGTCGAGAAGTGGTTCGGCCGGCTGCCCGAAGACGTGGTCGGCGAGGCCAAGCTGGCGCGCGACGAAGACCTAGCACAGCAGGCGCAAGCCCTGCGCGAGACGGCGCGCGCGGTCGCGGTCGCGCTTGATGCACAAGCCGCGCAACCCGGACAGAGCGCGCAGCCCGAACTCGCGCGCCTGCTGACGGAAGGGAACTTCGCCGCGCTGGCTGTTGGGTCGTCGGCCGGCATCGGCGACGGGCAGATGGTTTTCAGCGCGGGCGTTGACTTCGTCCGCAGCAAAGAACTCGCGGGGGCGCTCAACACGGCGCTCTGGCGCGTGCAAAACGGCGCGCAGGATCGCCTGCCCGTGTCCACCGCCGACGGCAGCGTTGCGGACGCCTTACCACTAAGCGGCGGCCGCACCTTGCTCGTCGCGCGCGAGATTCGCACAGACTCGCGGCTCAACAAGATCGTGGCCGGCGCGGACAAGTTCGAGCAGCTACGCAAAGGTCAACGCAAGGTGCGTCTGCTCGGTCTGTCAACCTTGGGCCTGCTGACGCTCCTGCTGCTGTTCGCCGCGACGTGGGCGGCGATCCATCTGGCGCGCGGCATCGGCACGCCCATCCGCGCGCTCGCCGAGGCGGCGGACGAGGTGGCGCGCGGCAACCTTGAGCACCGCGTCACGGCCCTGGCGGAGGACGAACTGGCCATACTCGCCGGCTCGTTCAACCAGATGACCGCGCAACTCGCGGAGAACCGGCGGCGCATCGAGGCGGGCGCGTGCGAGCTGCGCGAGAAGAACCTGGCGCTCGCCGAGCGGCGCAACTACATCGAGACCGTGCTGGAATCGCTCTCGACCGGCGTCGTCTCGCTCGACGAGCAGAACCGCGTCACGACGATCAACGCCGCCGCGCTCGTCATGCTGCGCCTGGCCGCGACGCCTGAGCCGGGCACGCCGCTCGCGGAGATTACGACCGGCGAAGACCGCGCCGTGCTCGAACGCGTGCTGCAACGCGCGCGGCGCACGGGGCGTGCGGCCTGGCAGATGGAGCTTGCGCGCGGCGCGGACGTGGCCGGTCTGCCGGTGGCGCTCACCGCGACGGCGCTTAGTTCCCCGGCGGGTGCGCCGCGCGGCGTCGTGCTCGTCATCGAAGACCTGTCCGAACTGCTCGCCGCGCAGCGCGCCGCCGCCTGGAGCGAAGTCGCGCGCCGCATGGCGCACGAGATCAAGAACCCGCTCACGCCGATCCAACTCTCCGCCGAGCGCATCGCGCGCCACTTCCAACGCGCCGGCAACGGGCACGCGGCCGGCAACGGCGGGCAGACGCACACGCGCGCGGACGAGGAGCGCGTCGCGCACGTGGTCGAAGAATGCACGGCGACGATCACGCGCGAGGTGGCGGGGCTGAAGGCGATGGTGGACGAGTTCTCGCGCTTCGCGCGCCTGCCGCACGCGCGGCTCGAGGCGGCGGACTTGAACGAGGTCGTGCGCCAGGCGGTCGCGCTCTACGAGGAGCGGCTCGACAGCGCGCGCCTCGACGTGCATTTGGCGCGCACGCTCCCGCCCGCGCTGCTCGACGCGGAGCAGGTGCGCCGCGTGCTCGTCAACCTGATCGACAACGCGCTCGAAGCACTCGCCGAGCAGGCGCAAGACGAGCGCCGCATCACCGTCGCCACGGCGCACGACCCGGCGCGCGGCCTGCTGCTCGTCGAAGTCGCGGACACAGGCCACGGCATCGCCCGCGCCGATTTCGCGCGCCTCTTTCAGCCGTACTTCTCAACGCGCGGGCGCGGCACGGGTCTCGGCCTCGCCATCGTCCAGCGCATCGTTACCGAGCACGGCGGGCGCATCCGCGCCGAAGCCAACCGCCCGCACGGCGCGCGCTTTGTCATCGAGTTGCCGGTGGCGGACGATGTACAAAGGACAGAGGTCAGATAAGTCCAAAGTCCAAAGTCCAAGGCGTTCAAAGTTCGAGGTTCAAAGCTCGTGGCTAAGTATTTGGAGTTTTTAATCATCCACATTGGACTTTGGACTTTGGACTTTAGACTTTAGACTTCACTCCCGCTTGTCATGGCTGACTCCATCCTAATCGTTGACGACGAGCGCGGCATCCGCGAGACGCTGCGCGGCGTGCTCGAAGACGAGGGCTATGCGGTCGAGGCCGTCGCGTCGGGCGAGGAGTGTCTGAAGGCTTTGGAGCGGCGCAACTTCGGCTGCGTGCTGCTCGACGTGTGGCTGCCGGGCATTGACGGGCTGGAGACGCTGGCGCGGCTGCGCGCCGCGGGTGCGGACTGCGCGGTCGTGATGATCTCCGGGCACGGCAACATCGAGACGGCGGTGCGCGCGACGAAGCTGGGCGCGTTCGACTTTGTCGAGAAGCCGCTGACGATTGAGAAGATCACGCTGACCGTGCGCAACGCCCTGCGCCAGCGGCAGCTTGAGCGCGTGAACGCGGAGTTGTCAGCGCAGTCGGCGGACGAGTACGAGATGGTCGGCGCGTCGGTGGCGATGCGCGCGCTCAGGAAGCAGATCGCGGCGGTCGCGCCGACCGACGGGCGCGTGCTCATCTACGGCGAGTCGGGCACGGGTAAGGAACTCGTGGCGCGCGCCATCCACGCGCAGTCGCGCCGCGCCGCCGCGCCGTTCGTCGAGGTGAACTGCGCCGCCATCCCTGAAGAGTTGATCGAGTCGGAGTTGTTCGGGCACGTGAAAGGCGCGTTCACCGGCGCGACCGCCGCGAAGCGCGGCAAGTTTGAATTGGCGGACGGCGCGACGCTCTTTCTCGACGAGGTGGGCGACATGAGCCAGCGCGTGCAGGCGAAGGTCTTACGCGTGCTGGAAGAACAGCGCTTCGCGGCCGTGGGCAGCAACGCGGCGGTCAGCGTTGACGTGCGCGTCATCGCGGCGACGAACAAGCAACTCGATCTCGAAATCGAGCGTGGCAGCTTCCGCCCCGACCTCTTCTACCGCCTCAACGTCATCCCTTTTGAAGTGCCGCCTTTGCGCGAACGCATCGAAGACGTGCCGCTCCTCGTCGAACACTTCAACCGCAAATTCTCCCAGGCTTACGGCAAGCAGCCCAAGCGGTTCGAGCCGGAGGCGATAGCCGCGCTCAAGGACTACCAGTGGCCGGGCAACGTGCGGGAGCTGCGGAACACCGTGGAGCGCGTCGTCATCATGCACGGGAAGCTGAAGGTGGGCGCGCACGACCTGCCGCCGCTCGGCGGGGAAGCGCCTGCCCCGGCGGCGCACAAGTTCTCCTCCTTCCGCGAGGCGAGCGAGGCGCACCAGCGCGAGTTCATCCGCCGCAAGCTCGCGGAGACCGAAGGCAACGTCACCCGCGCCGCCGAACTGCTCGGCCTCGACCGCAGCCACCTCTACCGCCGCATGCGCGCCCTCGGCATCAAAACCCGCGGCGAGCGCGAGAACGGCGCTTGAGGGGCCGCGCCCCGGCGCGGCGCAGGGCGCGGCGGCGCGTCTCGAACTTGGAGCAGACGCGGGGAGGAGGTGATGCGCAAAGATGACGCTCGCGGAAGCCATGGCGGCGCTGTCAGCGGCCGACAAAGAACAGGTGGAGCGGATGCTGTTAAGGTTCGGAAAGTTGACCGCCCTCTCCCTGCGCGCGTGGGCGAACATGTACTTGGAAAGTCGGCTCGCGTCAGAGGCCTGGTGGGCGCTCTTTGAGAGTCTGCTGGCGAGCGGACGGGGTGGCGCGCCGGGCGACCTACAGCAAGGGATCATCGCCGGCCTCCGCCCCTGGGTGCTACAGGGGCCGCCGTTGCCAGCTTTGCGGCCGGCCGTTTGGGGGCGGGCCGTTTCGGTGGACTATTTCTGCCGCCTGCTGGTGCAGCAAGGATTCTTCGGCAGCGTCGAGAGTGCGAAAAGGAACGTGCGCAACATGCTCCCGAAGTCGGCGGACGTGGTGGCGGCGCACTGGCGCAACTTCCCGCTGGGCAAGTACCTGATGTGGAGCACCTTCCCGCCGGATGCGGGCACGTCAGACCCGTTCGCCGGGATGCCCGGCGACGCCGAAGGCATACGCGGCGTCCTCGGCCTCGATCCGAACGAGCGGGACAAGCCACTGCTGCTGCTGATCTACACGCTCCCGCCGGACGTGACGCCCAGATTTCCGACCATCGCCGAGGCATACGCGGGCGATGTCTGGAACTATTTCTTCGCGCCCGCCCCGGCGAGCGCCGACTACGGGCTGACGCTGCCGTGGCCCGAGTTTCAGACGCATGCGCCCCGCCCGGAAGTGGTGCATAATGTGATCTACGGGGCGCAGGTGGCCGCCCCGCTCAGAAGGGTGTCATGAGCAGACCGCAGGTCAACGAACGTGGCGAGGTAGACATCGCCTCTGTCGAGCGCCTCGGGCGCGAGGAACTCCGGCAGTGGGTGCGGGCACGTCTGCGCGGCGAGGACTGGGCCGTGCCGGGCGGCGCGCACCGGGACGACATGCCTCACTACCTGCTCGCGCTCCTGTACCCGCGGCTGAACCGCTTCGTGCGCGAAGACCTGCAAACCATCCTCCTCTCGTTCTTAAAAGACTTGGCCGCCAACCCGCAGTCGGAGTGGGCCGGCGCGGCCGGGCATGAACTGATCCTGCTGATTGACCCGGTGCTGACGCAGTCGCCGCGCCGCGGCGACGCCGTTGACGCGCTGCTCGATGTCGTCGCCTCCCCGTCCATTGGGCGGGACGCGTGGCCGAACCTGCACTTCCGGGCGCTGCAAGGTCTCGTCGCGCTGCGCCACCGGGCGAGCGCCGACTTCTGGCAGCAGCAGTTCCAGGCCGGGTCGGAGCGTTACGCCCCGGTGATCCTGGAAGGGCTGTCGCTGGTGGACGCCAGCGCGCCGTTCAACTGGCTCAGGGAGGTCGCCGGGGACGAGTCATTGGCGGACGCGATTGTCAATCTCATGCCGAGCCTGCTTGAAGACTACGGCGCGGCCAAGGTCACGGCCGCGCTCGAAGAGGCGCTCCCGGCGCTGTCGCCGCCGGTGCAGCAGGCGCTCGAAACCTTTTGCCAGGAAGAGGGGCTGACCCTGTCCGTCGCCGCGCCCGCCGCGCAGCCTGCCGCCGCTTCGTCAGCGCACTCTGTGACGGCCGATTTCGCGCTCATCAGGGACGCGTTCAGGGATATGCAGTCCCAGCACACGCAGTCCGCGCTCCTGAGTATGCTGGTTGACCGCGCCGTCGCTTTCGCGCCGCGGGTCGTCTTCTTCGTCGTCAAGAACGGGGAGGCGACGGGCTGGCGCGCACGCACCCGCGCGGGGATGGTCAGCGACGACATAATCCAGAAAATCGCTGTGCCAATCAGTTCCCACACGGCGCTGGCCACGAGCATGATCATGAAAGCAGCGTGGAGCGGCGGGGCGGACAAGCACTCGGAAGATTACGTCATCTTCAAGAGCCTCGGCGGCGACGCGCCGCGCCGGCTGGCGACGATCCCGATGATCACGCGCGGGCTGGTCGTCGGCGTACTCTACGCCGACAGCGCCGACGAAGCGGCGGCGGCCGTCAATGTCGCGGCTTTAGAGGCGCTGGTGCAGGTCGTCGGTATGGCGATTGAACTCCAGGCGCAGCATCACGTCGCCACCGCGCGGGAGGCCGTCGCGTCCGCCCCGGCGGCATACGCCGCAGAGCAGTCCGCGCGGCCGGTCGTCGGCGCACACGAGTATGCAGAGGCGGCGGCGCACGCGGCGACTGCCGGCCAGGTCGAATGGTATGAAGCGACTGCGCCTGACTCGACCGCCTACGCGTCCGCCGCCGCCGTGGATGAAGCGCAAGCTGAACCCACTCCGGCGTCCGCGGCCACGGCGGAAACTCGCCGCGGGCAGCCCGCGCTGCCGTTCGTCGAAATGGACGAAGAGGAGCGGCGCTCCCATGCCGAGGCGCGTCGCCTCGCCCGCCTGCTCGTCTCCGAGATCAAACTCTACAACGAGCGGAAGGTGCGGGAGGGGCGCGAGCGCGGCGACCTCTCCGAGCGCCTGCGCGAAGAGATCGACCGCTCGCGCCGGATGTACCAGCGTCACACCGACCCGCGCGTCGCCGCCCGCTACGACTACTTCGGGCAGGAGTTGGTTAAAATTCTGGCCGAAGGGGACGTGGCAAAACTGGGGCTTAACGACCCAAAGGGCGCTGACCCACGAGCCGCCGACCGGGCGGACTACGCTTAAAAATTCCGGCGAACAATTCTCCCGCGCGGCGAAAAAAATTCCGGCCGCGCCCTTCCTCACACACATCAAATAAGCCCGGCCGACGCGGCCGGCACGCATGTTTGCTTTTGCCGCGTCGCCACGCTACATTTACCGGGTCGCCGCCCGTGCGGGCGACACCGCTCGCGCGCCGGTCATCAGCGCGCGTTTTGTTGAAGGGCAATAATGGATTACACGACGAAAGAGTTATTGAAGCGTTACGCGAAGCTGGCGCTCAGGCAACCGTTCGCGCCGGTGCTGCTGAACATCCTGGTCACGTCCGTGTGCGACATGCGCTGCACGCACTGCTTCTTCACGGACGAGTTGGACGACCGGCCGCGCAAGAAGTTGCAGATGAAGACGCACGAGTTGCAGCGCGTCTCGGAGACTTTGGGCGGCAGCCTCGGTGTGCTGATCATCGCGGGCGGCGAGCCGTTCACGCGCAAAGACCTGCCGGAGATTGTGCGCGCGTTCTACGAGAACAACCGGCTCGAATCTGTCTACCTGATGTCGAACGGGCAGATTCAGAAGCGCATCATGCCGGACGTGACGCGCATCCTCGAAGAGTGCCCGAACCTGAACGTCGCGGTCGCGCTCGGCATTGACGGTCTCAAGGAGCAGCACGAGAAGATTCGCCAGAAGCCCGGCTCGTGGGACATCGCGATTGACACCGCGCGCCAGTTGCAGGCGATCAAGCGCGAGTACGGCCGGCTCGACATTCAGACCTGCACCTGCTTCATGCACTCGAACCAGGACACGATCTTCGAGTGGTATGATTTTCTGAAGTATGACCTCAAACCTGACAAGGTCAACTTCAACTACATCCGGCCGCCTTCAGCCGATCCCGTCGAGTTGGACATAGACCACGCGCGCTACGCCCGGCTCGCGCAGTTGATTGACGAAGACTCGCGCCACGCCGCCATCAAGAACAACTACGGCGGCAGCGCCGGCTTCTTCAAAGCGGCCATTGACATCTACATGCACGGGCTGATCGCCAAAGCGCAGGAGGAGCAGAAGGCGCAGATGACCTGCTACGCGGGCACGGCCGGCGGCGTCATCTACGACGAAGGCACAGTCTCGTCCTGCGAAAACCTCGCGCCCATCGGCAACCTGCGCGACTACGACTGGAACTTCCAGCGGCTCTGGCTCTCGCCCGCCATGCAGGCGCGGCGCAAGCAGGCGGCGGCCGGCTGCTTCTGCACGCACGAGTCGAACAGCTACTACCCCAGCCTGCCCTTCAACCCGACGCACCTGGTCAAAATCAAGCGCCTTGAGCGCGAGATGAAGAAGGCGCGCAAACAGCACGAGCGCGAAGAAGCGCAGGCCGACGGCGTAACGGTCAAAGCATAAGGGCGAGTGATGTCCCGCACGCGCGCGCCGAAAATTTTGATCATCTCGTCGGACACCGGCGGCGGGCACAGGTCTGCGGCGGCGGCGCTGGTCGCGGGCGTACAGAAGTTCTGGGAGGGCGACTCCTACGCCGTGCGCGTCGTCCGCGCCGTCGAGGAGTCGCACGCGATCACGGATAAGATGGTCAGGTGCTACAACTGGGTGCTGCGGCACAGGCAGCACTGGATGAAGTACCTGTACTGGATCGTCAATCGTTTCCGACCTGAGACGCGCGAGTTCTTCCACCGCCGCTGCATCGGCTACTGCCGCGAGTTGTTTGAGAAGTGGTGTCCACACGTGATCGTCTCCGTCCACCCGCTGACCCAACACATCTTCGGGCGTGTGCTGAAGGAACTCGGCCTCGCGGACAGCATCCCGCTCGTCACCGTCGTCACAGACCCGTGCTACGGCTTCTGGAAGGGCTGGGCGTGCGACGATGTGCGGCTCTACCTGGTGGCGAGCGAGGAGGCGCGGCAGCAGTTGATCGACTACGGCGTCGCGCCCGGACGGATCAAGGTGTCGGGCATGCCGGTGCATCCGAAGTTCGAGATGCCGGACGAGCGGGCCGCGCAGGCGGCGCGCAACGCCCTGGGTCTCGACCCCGAAAAGTTCACCGTCTTCGTCAACGCCGGCTGGGTCGGCGGCGGCAACATCCCCGAAATCTTCCGCGAGCTGGTGCGCGGCGACCTCGACGTGCAGGCCATCTTCCTCGCCGGCCGCAACGAGGAACTGCGCGCCGAGGCCGAACAACTCGCGGCGCACGCGCGCTTTCCCGTCAAGGTGATCGGCTACTCCGAGCAGGTCGAGCAACTGATGCAGGCCGCGAACGTGATGATCTCGAAGCTCGGCGGGCTGACCACCTTCGAGGCGCTCGCCTGCCGCGTGCCCATCATCGCCGACGCGACGACGCCGCCCATGCCGCAGGAGTCGGGCGCGGCGACGATGATCGCGCGGCGCGGCGCGGGCGTGCTGCTCGAACGCGCGCGCGACATCGTGCCGACCGTCCGCCGCATGGCGGAGGACGCGCGCTACTACGCCGCCATGCGCGCCGCCACCGCCAACCTCGCCATCCCGCACTCGACCCGCCGCATCGTCGAAGAGATCGCCGCCCTCATCCCGGCGCAGGACGACGCGCCGCCGGCAGACCTGCGCACCGCCTGAGCGGGCGACCTTCGGTTGACGCCCGCGCGCCGCAAGCCTTAAGCTGCCCCCGCTCAATTAAACTGTCATCGTGTGTAGCGACTGATGAGTCTTCTGCTGGAAGGGAAGCGTGCGTTCATTTCGGGCGGCACGCGCGGCCTCGGCGCGGCCCTGTGCGAAGTGTTCGCGCGCGAGGGCGCGGACGTGGCGTTCAGCTACAACCAGCGCGACGATCTGGCGGCGGGCGTCACGGACAAGATCAAGTCCCACGGCCGCCGGGCGCACGCCTTCAAAATCTCCGTCACGGATCGCGTCGGCATGAAGCGCGTCACGCGCCAGTTGGTCGAAGAGTGGGGCGGCGTGGACGTGCTCGTCAACAACGCCGCCATCAACCGCGGCGCCAACTTCGCGACCACGACCGACCGCGCGTGGGACGAGGTCATCAATACGAACGTCAACAGCCTGTTCGCCGTCACCAAGCCGATCTACAAGCAGATGATCCGCCAGCGCAAGGGCGCGATCCTCAACATCACCTCCATCGGCGCTATCCGGTCGCTCCCGACCTCGGTGCACTACGCCACGTCGAAGGCGGCGATGATCGGCTTCACCAAATGCCTGTCGCGTGAAGCGGGTGCGTTCGGCGTCGCCGTCAACGCCATCGCCGCCGGCATCTTCGACACAGACCTCGCGCACACGCTGCCCGAACACCTGCTCAAGATGCACGAGTTCTGGGTGCGTCGCGAGGGCATGGGCCGCCCCGCCGAACTCGCCGAGATCGCCTCGTTCCTCGTCAGCGACCGCAACAGCTTCATGAACGGCGAGATCATCATCGTGGACGGCGGCGCGGTGACGTAAAAGGCTAGGTCAGTTAGATCAGTACCGCCAGCGGTAGCGGGCGGGTGCTGTTGCCTGCTTAACCAGCAAGCCGAGGTGCTCTGGTGCGGTAAGGCCAGGAGAAGCAGTAACCACGAAGTCACACGAAACGACACGAAACAAGGCACACGAAAGTTAGTGCCGCTGGCTTCGTGCCGTTTCGTGTGCTTTCGTGGTTATGCCCTGCCCGCCCCTCAGTTTGTCCTGCGCTTCGCCATAACCACTACCCGCACGCTTGCAGCAGGCGGTGCTGGCCTGCTTCATCGCCCACCAAAGAACTCAGCGAAGATTTCATCCAATTCCGCCGCGCTCGCGTATTCGCGCATGACGACCCGGCCGCAGCCGGCGATCATGGCCGAGAGCGCGCGGCCGCCGCTTGGTCGAAAGAGGCAGAGCACGGGCTTGCCCCACTCCGTCGCCTTGCCGATCTCGTAGCCGACGCCGAGGCTGGGCGTGGTCACTTCGGCCACGAGGCAGTCCGCCGCCCGCAGCCACGCCAAGTCGCGGTCGTGAATGTCTCTGTCGTCCGTACCCTCGCCCGACTCCGACAACTCCGCGTCGCCGACGTGCTCGGTGAGGACGCGGCCGTAGCGGCGCAGCAACGCAACGATTTCGAGATAGAGAGCTTGATCGTCGCGCCCGCCGCGGATCGAGCCGGCGAAATAGATGTTCATCGTGACACCTGCCAGCGCCTAAGCCACGTCGTTGGCGTCAGCGGAGAGAGCTTTGACGCGCTCTTCGAGTTGCCGGACGGCGCGCTGCATCTCGCCGAGGCGGCGGAAGGCGGCCGTGGCGCGCAGCCAGTCGCGGTTGTCGAAGGCGGGGATGCCGGAGAGGACTTTGCCGGGCGGGACGTTGTGGCTCGTCGCGCTCTTGGCGGTGATGACGGCGTCGTCGCCGATGGTCAGATGACCGGCGACGCCCGCCTGGCCCGCGAGGATGACACGCCGGCCGACGTGCGAGCTGCCGGCGAGGCCGACCTGCGCGCAGAGCAGCGCGTCCTCGCCGACCGTGCACGAGTGGCCGATCTGCACGACGTTATCAATCTTCGCGCCGCGCCGGATGCGCGTCTCGCCCACCGACGCGCAGTCAATCGTCGTACACGCGCCGATCTCAACGTCGTCCTCGATCACGACGCGCCCCGTCTGCGGAATCTTCAGCCAGCGCCCCGCCTCGTCCTTCGCGTAGCCGAAACCGTCCGAGCCGACGACCGCGTTGTTATGAATGACGACGCGCGCGCCGACCTGCGTCCCCGCGCGCAGGGCGACGCCGGAGTGGATGACGGAGTCCGCGCCGATGGTCACGTCGTCGTAGATCGTCGCGTTCGGGTAGACGCGCACGCCGGCCGCTAGGCGGACGTTGCGCCCGACGACGGCGCACGCGCCGATCCACGTGTGCGGATCAATCTCGGCGGACGGATCGATCACCGCTGCCGGGTGGACGAACGGCTCGAACGCCGTTTCGGGGTGGAACAGGCGGAGCGCGCGCGTGTAAGCCAGATACGGATCGCGCGCGCGCAGGACGGCGATCTCGCGCTCCGCCTCGACACCTTCAGCGAGATAGATGGCCGAGGCGCGCGTCGTCTGCACGCGCGGCGTATAGCGCGGATTGGCGAGGAAGGTGACGTGGCCGGGTTCGGCTTCGTCGAGACCGGCCGCGCCGCCGATCTCAAGCTCCGCGTCGCCTTCTAGTTGTGCGCCGGTCTGCTGTGCAAGTTCTGCGAGTTTCATAATGGTGAAAATTGGAGCGGCCGCCCAAGCCCACACGCGGCGGCGATGTCTGCCCGTTCCGCCGCGTGAGCGGCGCGGTGAATTTAGCCCGGCGTTTCAACGCCGGGTGTAAATACGATGATAGGGCGCGGCGTCGCGTTAGCGACGCGTGAATGAACGTGTTCAGGTGTCGCTGACGCGACACGGGTTATGTCGGCACAACTCTCCCGGCGTTGAAACGCCGGGCTAAATTCAGCCGCCGCGCTGCGGCGGATCTGCGTGCAAGCCTTACATCAAATTCACCGGATCAATCTCCACGTTGACCGCTTGCAAGTCACAACCGCTCGCCTGTCCTGCGTTCGCCAGCGCCACATCGAGCACGGCACGCATGCGCGTGCGGTTGCGCGCCTTGACGAGCAGTTGGATGCGGTGCTCGCCGCGCAGGCGCGCGAGCGGCGCGGGCGCGGGCCCCAGCACGCGGCAGGCGCGATCCGTGTTTGCCTCGTCGAGCGCGCGGCGCAGGGCGGCGGCGGTCGCCTGCGCGCGCTCCCAGTCCGCGCAGTGTACGAGGAGCGAGGCGAGCGCGACGAACGGCGGGTAGCTCAAATTCTTCCGGTAGCCGATCTCTTCCGCGTAGAAGCCGGCGTAGTCCTGCGCGCAGGCGTGGCGCAGCGCGTAGTGGTGCGGGTGGAAGGTCTGGATGAGCACGCGGCCGGCGCGCTCGCCGCGGCCGGCGCGACCCGCCACCTGCGTGAGCAGTTGGAACGTGCGCTCGGCGGCGCGGAAGTCGGGCATGCCTAGACCTGCGTCCACCGAGACGACGCCGACGAGCGTGACGTTCGGGAAGTCGTGTCCTTTGGCGATCATCTGCGTGCCGACGAGCATGTCCAGTTCGCCCGCGCCGAAGCGCAGGATGGCCTGTTCGTAAGTGTGCCGGCGCGCGGTCGTGTCGCGGTCGAGCCGCGCGATGCGCAGGGCGGGGAAGCGCGTCTGTATGATCTCCTCGATCTGCTCCGTGCCTTCGCCGACGTAGTGTATGTACTGCCCTTGGCAGGCGGGACATTTTTCGGGTGGGCGGCGGCGCAGGTCGCAGTAGTGGCAGATGAGGCTGCGCTCACGCCGGTGGAACGTCAAGGTCACGTCGCACTGCGGACACTGCACGCGCTCGCCGCACGAGCGACACAGGACGAAGCTCGAATAACCGCGCCGGTTCAACAAGACGATGGCCTGCTCGCCGCGCTCGTGCGTCTCCGCAATCGCGCCCAGCAGTTCGTCAGACAACACCTGATACTTGCCGGCGCGCGCGAAGACCTCGCGCATGTCCACAATCTCGACGCCCGCCAGCGCGCGGTCGGCGACGCGCTTGTGCAGTTGCAGATAACGATACTTGCCCGCGCGCGCGTTGTGAAAAGATTCGAGCGAGGGCGTGGCCGAGCCGAGCACGACGACCGCGCCCGCCTTGTGCGCGCGCACGACCGCCACGTCGCGCCCGTGATAGTAGGGCGACTCCTGCTGCCGGTAAGACGCCTCGTGCTCTTCGTCCACGATCACGACGCCGAGGTTTGCGACCGGCGCGAACACCGCCGAGCGCGTGCCGATAACGACGCGCGCCTCGCCGCGCTTGATGCGACTCCACTCGTCGTAACGCTCGCCCGTCGTCAGCGACGAGTGCAGAATGGCGACCGCGTCGCCGAAGTGCGCGCGCAAGCGGCGCGAGAAGACGGGCGTGAGCGCGATTTCGGGGACGAGCATCAGGGCGGAGCGGCCGGCGGCGAGCGCGGCGCGCATCGCGCGGATGTAAATCTCCGTCTTGCCGCTGCCCGTGACGCCGTGCAGCAGGAAGGCGGCGTAGGCGCGCGCCGCGAGCGCCGCCTCGATCTCACCGAGCGCCGTGCGCTGCTCTCCGGTCAACTTCAAATCTTCCGCCGCCGGCAACACCGCCCGCGCCAGCGGGTCGCGGCGCACTTCGCGCACGACCGTCCGCACGACGCCGTGCCGCTCAAGCGTCTGCACGCTCGACGCGCTCGCGCTGGCAACTTCCAGCAGTTCGGCGAACAGCATCTCGCCCTCGTGCGCGAGCAGCGCCGCGACGACGCGCTGCTGCGCCGCCGTCAGCGTGCGGGCCGCGCCGTTCTGGTGTGCGCCGGGCGGCAGCAGGCAGACGGCCTTGCGCCGCTTCGCCCGCGCGCCCGCCGTGCGCGCCTGCTGCGTGATCCTGATCCAGCCCGCCTGCTGTAGCTCGCGCGTGACGACGAGCGCGCGCGTCCGCCCCGTCAACTCCGTCGCGCGCCGCAGGGTCGTCTCGCCCTCGTCGGCGACGAACTTCAGGACGCGCCCCTTCGCCGTCGTTACTTGCCGGCCCGACAGACGCGCCAACTCGTCGCGCCCCTCGGTCGTGATCGTCAACACCTGTTCGACCGCCGCGTTCAAGCCCGCCGGCAGCGCCGCCTTCAACACCTCGCCCCACGGCGCGGCGTAGTAGTCCGCCAGCCAGCGCGTCAACTCCAACACCTCCGGCGTCAGCAGCGGCTCGGCGTCGAGCAGTTCCTCCGCCTCTTTCACGTCCGCCTCGTCCAGCCCCAACGCCGGATCGAGCGCGTCGTGCAGCGCGACGACGTAAGCGGTGACGAGCTTGCGGCCGAGCGGCACGAGCACGCGCGCGCCGATGCGCGCCTCCGCCCGCA